>Ga0123341_1003606_pt1 | contig 13331 bp, 7 predicted proteins | sample Turbeapinknodule_FD_89959 | JGI IMG/M metagenome (GOLD analysis project Ga0123341, IMG submission 89959) | Root nodule microbial communities of legume samples collected from Mexico - Turtle bean Mexico pink nodule | ecosystem: Host-associated > Plants > Roots > Nodule | place: Mexico: Nepantla... | reverse complement strand
TATTTTTTTTTTTTATATATATATATATATATATATATATATATATATATATTGATAGCTCTTTATTATGATGTAAAACTCTTATTATTGTACAAAACTTATATGTTTTTGTAATATACTAAGAATAATTGCAAAGATGTAAAATGTTCCCCCACACACATACATATATATATATATATATGATGTTATGTTATGGTTAATGTTCTCTCTTAAAAATCTTATTGCACAAAAGAAAATAGTCCCAATTTCTAACTAAATAACAATTATTTATATAATCGTTAGCAGATGGTTCTATAAAGACCTTGAGTATGGTCTTTTCCATCTTGTGTGTAGTTTCTATTGAGTAATAGAAATACAAGTTGTTTGTTCTTACATTTTCTCTTGAATAAGAGAAGTGTAAGATAAATATACTAGTAAAAATAAGTCACAATTTAGTCACAATTAATAATTTTGATAAATTATTTTATGAGAAATTTTGAGCAATGATTAAAACTTAAAAATTTAAATTAAAAAAGAACTAAGGTAATTGTTCATTCTTTCAGAAAAAGAAGGATAACGGAACAAACATCATGGATGTTGGAAAGAATAAAAAATCTTTTTAAAACATATGAATAAAAAAATTTGAACCCATAGAAAATCAAGGATTGGAAGTCTAGGAACATTCAACAAAAATTTAAATGAGGTTTTAACCTTGATAGTGCTCAATCATGGATAGCAAAAATAAAGAAAATTTTCATCATAATGACACAAGCCAATGTAAACATAGTCACATTTGATGCCTTTATGCTTGACAAAGAAACTGAAAATAAGTGGAGATTTTCCAAACAATAATAGGAAGCTAAAAGGAGACAAAATACTTTGGAATTATATAAAAAAAATCTCGAGAAATATTTTCTAAAGGATCTTTGAATATGCAAGGAAGTTGAGTTCCTTAATTTTCGTCAAGGAACCATGTTTGTAGGAAAATATGCAACAAAATTTGATGAGTTGTCAAAATTTTGTGATTACCTTCATGAGAGATTTGATAAGTGTTCTTGTTGTTCAAAGTTCGAGAGTGGACTGATACCTGATATTAAATAGGTAGTTGGTTATTTAGAGATTTTCTTATTGCTTACTCTTGTAAATCGTTGCAGGATTTATGTAAATGATACTAAGGCAAGACAAACTTAATGGAGGCAAGGAGAGTCATTGAAGCACAAGAGAATTAATTCAACAATAAGAAACCTTCCCAACGCCCGTTCCATGCTTCTTGGAATTATTCAGAGCAAAATCATTCATTCACTGCCAATACTTCAAATGCTTCCACTGATGGCAGATGTCTCAACTCAGGACCAACACTAGAACTATGACAAAAAGAATACAAGAATATTGGGACTTTGTTACGGATGGCAGAAACACTCTCTTAAAGAACATACAAGAATATACAAGAACTATGTTTGAAGTTGTCATAACCTAGTGTAATTTATAGAGTAGGATTTAATTTTCTTGCTTGAAAGTAGAGTAGAATTTTGACTTGTACTTTTGAACTTGAGTAGAATAAGGTTAGGGTTATGTTTCTAAACCCTACTTAGGGTATAACTGGGCTTAATTACAACCCATATTAAACCCTAAGTCAATCATTAAAGCTAATTAGGTCACATGATGCATACTTCACTCATGGATAAAAATATTTTGTCATATGATTAATGTTTTTTTTGTCATCATAAAAAAGGGAAGATTGTTGAGTCCCTCGACGATCTAGACAATATGTCTAGACGCTAAACGGTCTTATGAGATGTTAGACGGTCTCTGAGTTCATATCATATGTTTATGTTTTGTTGATAACAAAAATTATTTGTATGTTTTTCTTGAATATTGAAATATCAAAATAGTATACAACAACAATATGTAAAAGATCTCTTGAACGTCTACAATCTTTGTTTATGATAGACGATTAAAGAAATTGTTTATGTTTGACGGTCATGCTAGACGCTCTGATGAACAAATTGAACATTAAAAAGATGAACGTAATCTTTTGAATATACATATGTATTATATACTTGTTTAATCAAAGATATTTTGTACTAAAAAAAGTTAAAATTTGAAATCGCAAAATCACTTTGTTATTATTGAATATCTCTAAAGTTTATCTTTCTTAAAAAGATTTGATCAAATTAATGTATGTAATGATTGTTTATCATGTTTGCGAATATTTTTTTATCTTTTCTAAAAAAAATATTTTGAACAACTGAAAATCATTAATAAGTTTTAACGTTGCGAAAAATTTGGAATAAGAAGATTATTAATTTTAAGGTTCGATTTGTTTTTTACTGACCTATATTCCGATTAATTTCGAATAAGTTTTGTGAAGAAAAACAAATTAAAAGAATGTAAATTAAACCTTTTTTTTTTAATTTTGAGGATTGTGTATCAAAAAGACAAAGATAAAAGATAATAAAAAAATCAGCATTAACCAATTTGAGATAAGGTCAAATTAAAAGAGATATATAAAGTGATCGAAGGATTTTTGTTATAGATGGATGTAGGTAACCCATTTTGATAGTTTTAATTTTAGAGGATATTTTTGTTATTTTACCCACGACTTTGCAATGTTTTTTTTCAAATTATTTATTATCTATTTTTTAATTTAAAGTAATTAATTTTAAAATTGATTATTATATATAAAATATATTTATATATGTCATATTTTTAAACTATAATATAATTAAATCTATGAATAATAAAATTATTATTTTATGTTTTATTTTAATGATATTTGTACATTTTTTAATAATGTTTCATACGTTTATTTTTATTTAAATTATTTTTTAATTAAATATTTATTTTAACATTGAATTTTGTAAAAAAAAATTACAGTTGGGCATCAGAAAACTATAATTGATATTAATACATTGAAACAATATTATATGTAAAGGAAATCTATTGATACTCGCGAGTTTTTAATTGCAATAAATATATTCTGTTAAGGTTTACTCAGGTTGGTAGAACCTATAATTTTCAAACTGTTATAAAAAAAAAATAGATAAAATGTAATAATATTAATTTACATAAGAAGGTGATTGTAATAATATAAAAAAATGTAAATATAATTTGAAAACATAGAAGAAAAAAGAGTATATAGAAGGGTGATCCTGGTCCAGTTCTTGATGTATTGAAAGACTGAAAAAAGGTACATAAGAAAAGCATCTTTAAAGGGTGGGATAGAAAGATGTATAGCACGGAGTAATGAGTGGGTTTTATGATGAAATTCGGTGAAAAAAAAGTAAAAGTGGTCACTATGACATTGAAAATGTGTTATCTAACTCCAATGTCTTCATATTTCTGCTATGCCACACACTTTGCATTCAAATCAGTATTTCAGAGCCCTGTTACAACTGTGACCAAGGACCACAATGTGCCCACTTCAACTAAACAACTATAATCTGACACCAGTATTCATACACAATTATAATCCACCTAAACCTGTAATACTACTTTTAACTGCTGATTCATCATATTAATCAAGAACTTCTTTTGAAGAAAAAAGTTAAAAGTTAATACCTCATTGATTTAAAGGTTAAAAATATTGTTGATCTTAAAAGTTATCCTACTTCACAATTTTATTGGTTTGAATAGCTTGTTTGCTGGAATCAGTGAGTGCCTAAGACACATTACTATTGATCATAGAAGTAACATTTGAGTATCTGAAATTTTAAAAAAAAAACAAAATTTAAGGCTTAAAACGTGACAAATAACAAAGCTGATCTTAAAGTCTAACTATAGCACCCACATACTCTACAATTTCGGACCCATGATAGATAGTTTTATGATGTTTTCTATCTGAGCTGAGAACACACGGATCATGACAGATAAAACATAATTTAAAGCTTGGGTACAGACAAAGACAATATTGATTAAAAGGCCCCACCAAAATTTACATGAAATTTATACAGAGAAATATAGCAGTTATGTCCTCCATATATCAATAAGAATTCAAAAATCAGAAGCTCCCTCCAACAATAATAATAAATAATCAACGAAACACAGAAAAAGTATATATAAATGAAACACATGGTCACGATTAACATTAAAACTCTCCTCTTCTTCTAGCAGCAGCAAAGTCCATATTTGAACATCTTGGGTGGTAGAAGCGAATGCAAGAACATAATTGCCAGCAATCAATGTAGGTGCTGCTCATCTCCTTCCCCCTTGTGGATGTACATAACAATTATGAGATTCTCAGTCAGAAGAGGAGGGCTTCACCTTCAAGCGGTACAAGAGTTTCTTCTTCTTAGAGCTTTGGTTGTCAATGGTGAGAACCACCTTCCCAGGTTCACCAATTTTATAATTGTTGCAAAGCACCGGTTCTTCTGATGAAGCAACCTTTCTAGCCTTCTGGATGATCACAGTATAGCTTCCCTCTGAACTTGGCACAAACTCTGCACCATAGCTTACGTCCCACCCTATTACTCTGATTTCCCAAGACAGTAGGGAGTTCTGCACAAAATTTCAATGCATTACTTAGGCAAATGCTCAGCAAATAACAATTTTCTACCGTTTGAACTACATCTACAAAAGATTTTCATTCTTAGATTAATTCTTTGATCTTATAACTAACTGAATTTTAATATTATAAGGTTGAGTTTAACCATTCAACTCAACTCCATAAATAAATTAAATGTACAAATCATCAGATATGTCTTTTTTTAGTTTAATAAATCATTGTTTGATGCTCTAAAGATTCAACATGTCTTTTTCGAGTTCTAACGGGCTAAATTTGTAGTTGCTGACAAATATTACTAACCTAGCTAACACGCATCTCAGTTGCTGTTTTCTAGCCTAGATGGTAGAAAACAAAAACTTAAGTAGTGGAAAAGGATTTTGACTCGTAGCTATATTTAGAACTGAAATAAAATAAGAACACTTATGTTTCCAATTCGAGTATGGTCTTTCCAGGTTTATTTATTATTCTTTATTTACTAATTATGGTGCATTGCCCGAGACATCTGATATCGGGGAATGGGTCTGCCTAAATCTGTAGCATGAAACAGGCGGCAAACGAAAGGGATAATATTAAAATCTTGAGAACTGAGGAATCCTAGGTAAGATTCCGCATTCCAATGCTGCATTCATTGGATTCCCTCTCAGTTGAGATCAATCAATTCCGACAAAAAAACAAAGAGGAAAGACCTAACCCACCTCAGCAACTGGAAACTCCACGGTATGTTTTGCTGCTGGCCTCACTGTAATTTCTGTGACAGCATCGGAAATTCCGAACTCCCCATCTTTGCTTAGTCCACCATACTTCACCGGAAGTTGCTCAGCAGCAATGTATCTGAAATATCCACATAACAAATTATGTTACAAATTGGGACAAAACTCAAGCCAAACTGAAAAGACATGAAGCAAGAAAAATCGTGTATTTTGTGTTCACCTCAAAAGAGTCTCGGCTGATTTGGAAGGGCCGGCAAAGACAAACTTGCTTTTGGTTCTCTGAGTAAGAAAAGGGCTTATCATCCTGTTCACTGCCAAATACCACCATGGCACATTGATAAACACCTGCACCAACAAAACAAAGGAGAATATCAAGAAAACATAACACACACTGAACACCCTAGATAAGTGTTAAATTTGAAGCGAAACAAATAATGTATGAATGAATCAAGGTTTTAAATGCAATTTCAGATGCAATGTAAAGGGCTGTTTTTGTCTCTATATCTATGGCTCCATTGGCAGCATTTGTCACAATTTCACCTTATTTTCTAATCAGAATTGAAGTTTGAAATGGGTAATCAGAGATTCCATTTAAAAATATAATTTAGTCAGAGAAGTGTACCAAAAGTACAAGTTTTGTTCTTTGAAAAATTGTAAAAATGGGCCTTGTGTTTTTGCCAAGACCTCACTCACCACATTTATCTGCAATGCCATTATGAAGATTGCAAAGAGAATGTGACTGAAATTCAAACAATGGGTCGAATTTAAGAGGGCATGCATGCAGTACCTGTTTGGCTACAAACTCAGGATAGTTATCCTGAAGCAACTGCAGGGCCTGTTTGGTAGCCTGTCTAAGCTCCCACTTGGCAGGTCCAGGAGAGTTCTTGAGATCATTGACTTGAACAATGGTGCTTATCCCACCAGGGGCAAAATCAAGCTTCCTGATACTCTTCTCCAGGAACTGAATCCTCCACCTGAGGAACCTGTGCCTCTTCTCCTCATCAGAGAAACTCTTCTTGTACAACTCCTTGTTCTGAAACTCCCCATAGATGTTATAACACACAGGGTGACCCTCCTTGTCAAACCCATGCATGTACACCGCCTTCTCCAAATCATCCCCCAACTCCTCCTCCAACAACTCCTCCATCTTGAACTCCTTCCTCCACCGAATCGTCCCCTTTATCATCGCAAACGCATCCTTCACCTTGAAGTCCCTCGCACGCAGAAACTTCAGCAGAATCACATCGCTCCTTTCATCAGCAAGAAGCGGCACTCCCCAAATCGAAACCTCTTCGGGGGAAGCGGAATCAGCTTCCACCTTCGCTTCCTCCTCAGACACAGACACAGCCACAACGCTCTCCTCGATAGCCTCCACCGTTTTCGCTCCATCCTCCTCAACACAAGCAGCATCGGTAACTGCCACTTTCTCTTCAACAACCTTAGTTTCAGTTTCACTTTCCTTCACTTCCGCAGCTTCTTTTTCTGTCGCTTCTGCTACGTCAGCAGCATCAGCAGCAGCAGCAGCATGAACAGCATGTTCTTTCTCTTCCTCCACGGGCTTCTGTTCTTCCTTGTTGTCGGTGGCATCTTCGGGCTTTTCATCTTTGGGAGGGTGGTTATTCTGAGGCTCAGAAAACTCGTGTTTATGCAGTGCCTCCTGAATGAGCTGTTTGAGTTCTTGCAGTGCCTTTTTCTCGGTTTCTGGTAGGTCCGAGACAATGGTGCTCTCTTCCTTGAAAGAACCTGATTCCGGAATGTTATCTTTGGAAACCTCCGTCGCAGTTTCTGGAATGTTCTCCTTCTCAGATGATGCCTTTGCTTCTTCTTCTTCTTCAACGGAAACAACAACGCTGGTGTCCGATGGCTCGGGAGGCGCCACGTCAGCGACCACCACTTCCTCTTGAGTTGTGGTTGTCTTTGAAGCTTCTTCAGCCATGGTTAAGGCAACTCAACACTCAACAGCGACACTTTCTTTGATCTGAATGAACAAAATTTGAAAGAGAAGAGAGAATTTGATGTGAAGAGAGTGAGAAATGGAAAGAGGGAGTTATAGAGAGAGACCAGACTGTGCCAGCTAGGAATGTGGGCCCCGGCCCGGATGTAACGGTGTTATTACACTCTGTACCCAACAGAGTGGGCCTACCTGCAACTTTCAGGGCCCAACCAGTTAGAATTATGCATGCATTCACGTTTTGTTGTTACAATATTTATTTAATTTGAAAAAAAAAAGGTTTTGAGAAGGTTAATTGGCCTTTGGTGATGAGTTGGAGGAATTTGCCTTGGATGCGTTTGAGTGTTGCCATTGTTTAGCTGTACCTTTGTTTGCTTTCAATTTCAACCAAGCCGTTCAACAGTTTTGGTTTGGCCCACATCGATCACTAATATATCTCGACAATCATTAGTAACAGCTTCTTTAGTTCAAATTTGAATTTAATAATGGCATTAACGTTGGATGATTCATTGTTTTTTCTTAAGTTGGTTAATAACCGCGTTAAGGAATTGTTTGCCTTTCGAATATTATGCTGTTCCACCATCCTTGCTGTTGTTTGTCGGGACTTTCAATCCTTTATGTTTTATGTTCTTTTTTTAAATCTTGTCTTTAGACTTTAGAATGTCCAATTAATGCATTCTTATATACACCCAAGTTTAACAAGTTCAACTCTAACATTCAATAAATTTGTTTTCAAAATATAACTTTCTCTGTCACAAAAATAAAGTCCTAGCTTTTTTCATCTAACCAGAGTTAGCTCATGTTAATTAGGATGGATATGTGTGAATTATTTGTATTGTTGATACACGTGTTTGTAATTGAATTTAAAAAACAATTATGTTACTCATTAAACACTCACGAATGAGAACAAATTATGAAATTGGATTGCTGAATTCAATTATGTTTTAGAACAAGGTAGAAAACATAAGATTTATTTATAGTTTTTGTTACAAATTATTTATTTTTAAGAGTTTAATGATTGTGGATTGGAGAATATAAAACAGTTTTGGTTATCATTTAATTATAAATAATTAGGGGTGTGATTTTTAAGTCTTTTTGGGACTTCAAACAATCTTTTGGGTCTAAGTTCAATTTGAAGAGATTATTTTAAAGATTTTGAAGAACCAAGACTACAAGACCTCTTAATGACAGAGGTCTCAGTTCAGGATCAACCATTAGGACAATGATCAAAAGAATTCAAGAAGATTGAGACTCTGCTACTGATGACAGAGACACTCTCCTATACATGTTTGAAGGTGTCATAACCTAGTGTAATATTTAGAATAGGATTTAAATTTCTTACTTAAAAGTATAATAAGATTTTAACTTGTATTTTGGTCTTGGGTAGAGTAGGGTTAGGTTTCTAAAACCTACCTATTGTATAATTGGGCTTGATTACAACCCACATTAAACCCTAAGCCAATCATTAGACCTAATTAGGTTAGATGGTGCACACCTCACTCATCTTTGCCGTGTGGCTCAAGGAATGCGGCAATTTTGAATGCTTTTGTACTTGAATTTCCCACCAAATGCTTGTAACCTTTGTCGGTCCTTTCACCTATAAATGGAGGTGCTTGACTCATGACAACATAGATCAAATATATGAGTGTTATGCTACCAAATTGCTAGCTTATAACTCTCTTGTCTACCCTCTTTAGGATAAAACCTTTTGGCCTCTTCTCACCTTCTCCAAGTGATTTGGCCTCACCAATCACTTTCCCCACACCTTACGACAACTCCAAGGAAACCATGGCTCCAATGGAGCTATCCTTGACTCATCTCCTTCATTTGCTTCCACCAACTCCAACCTATGCTCAAGAAAATTCCAACCGGATGAAGAGGATGCTACCACCTTTATTTGTAAAAAATTTACAAAGTAATTTATGAATTTATTTTGAGCCAAGTAGTATAGGATTATGGACCCTAGACCTTGTATCCAAGTTATTTAGGACGTCTACCTATAACCTTGCAAGGCTCCAAGTATGCACCACATGTCCACCTCATTATGGAGAATTTGCGCCACATGTGAAGCTTGAGAAAGGCGTGACATAGTTTGCTCTCCAAATCTCTTTTGCACTTATCCATTTATCATTGGAAAGTATTTTGAAGCTTAGGTTCAAGTTATCCTTGTCACATGTCACTGCATGAATGAGAAGGATTATGAAGCTTGCTCGTCAAGTTATTGTTGCCACATGTTATTGTGCGAGTGAAGAGGATTTTAGAAGCTTGTGGCACAAGCTTAGGTTTCTGAAGCACTACAAGTAAGAGTGTTTGGCTATGTAATTCTTTAAATTTTTGGAATGAGTACTAAATTGATGCCAAAATGACTCTTCAACTTATTCTTGAAAGTTCTCTCTGGAGTAGTTGATGGTGTTGCCTTCATGATCGATTGATTTCCTTAGAATTTTGAGATGAATGGCAGAAGCAAATGGATGAAGCGGACAAGGATGGCTCCAATAAAGCTATGGTTTCCTTGAAGGTGAATGAGAGGTGGGGAGAGTGATTGGTTGGGCCATATCACTTGGAGAGGTGAAAAAGAAGATCAAAGTTTCCATCCTAGAGAGTCTAGATAAGGGAGTGAGAAAGCTTGCAAACTTGGGCAGCAATTCACTCATATATTGATCTTATTAATTCATGAGTCAAACACCTCAATTTATAAGAGAGAAGGTTGAATATTTTGGAGACAAAATTTGAAAATTCAAAATAAAACTATCCAATGAGAATGTGCCATGTGGAGTCATGTTTTCCATGTTTAGCTCACACTTTCCATGCTAAATCCTCTCCACTCCTAGGCTGCCATGTGGACGCCCATGCTTCATGTCAAGGTAATTTTCATTCTCTAATATACCTAGACGTTTTAGGGTTACATTGGGCTCAAAGAAGTTCAATTGTTACCCTAACTAATCACTTTTAACCCTAACTAGACCTATTTTACTATTGACCCAAATACAAGCCAAAAAACGTACGCTACTTGGCCCAAATGGGTCCAATTATTTTATGCTTCTAGGCACAATACATGGCCTATGAAATCCTAGTCAACTTTATACAATTTATTTAAGCTAAAGCTTGACCCAAAAATTATGTTGACTAGTTAGCAAAAACTTAGTCTTCTTGTGTTTTTCGGGTCAAAGCTCTAGATTATGTTTTGATGACTTTGAGGTCTTCTTGGACATGTTTGTACATTCTTTCACCCTAGAGTTGTTCTCTTAATTGGACCTACCAAAATAAACAAAAGCCCAAGTAAATCCATATGTGCAAATAAAATCATAAACAACCTTTAGGTCTTCATCTTCCTTATTATGTGGTTGTGTGTGATTGGGGGCTTTGTCATCATCCCCTCCCTCTTGAGAGGATCTGTCCTCAGATCTACAAGGTTGATCTCGAACAACAGCCTTATCCCTGCTTTGAAAACTATGCTCGTCCTCCAGAATTAAATGACCATTTTTTGGACTCATCAAACAAATCAAATCAGTTAGTTTCAACAGTTGTATAAAAATCAGTTTTAAGTTGCCCTTCTTGTTTTTCTTTTGTTTTTGACAACTTTTCACAATATTTCTTTAGAGAGGAGTACAAAATTTTCTTTTCTAAGTTTTTCCTCCCTTGTTCTAGATTTTTATTACTAGACTCTTTACACACAACCTTTTGTTCTAGAAAAGCTAGTGATTTTTCAGTTTTTACTTTCTGTTTTAATCTTATTTGATCATCTAACACTTGAGAAGGTGTTGAAGGATAAAAAATATATTTATTTTTTTCATGTGTGAAGGTAATCTCGTTGGTATAACCATTATGCATGGAGTTTTTAGCAGATTGCCATGGTCGTCTCAATAAGACATGACAAGTTTCCATAGACACTACATCACATAAAATTTTATCTTTATAGATGCCTACAAATAACTCGACCTTCACTTCTTGGTTAACTGCCAATTCTCCTTCATCAGTTAGCCACATCGAAGCTTAAAAGGTTTGGAATGGGGAATGATATGAAGATTTAACTTTTCAACCAGTCTAGTACTACAACAATTACAGCATGACCCGTTATCCATAATGAGAGAACACATATTTTCTAAAATTTTACATGTATGAAATACATTCTCTCTTTGTGAATCAGATAGAGAACTAGATCGATTGTCAGGGTTACGTTGAATCATGAGCAATTGACCCTCACAAGGATAGGTTTTCTCACTTATTTTATCCTCATTTTCTTCACTCTTACTAGTTTCTTTTTCTTGGCTACTATATTCATCTTTGTCCCTTAAGACCATAGTTCTTCTATTGGAACATTGAGATGCTAAATGACCCCTACCAAGACACTTAAAACATTGGATTTCTCTAGTTCAAGTCTGTGAGATGTGCTCATATTTAGATAGGTTATGGGAAGGTTTTGGAGATGTTTCTTTTATATGCTCTACCCCCCTTTGGAACTCACCCTTGTCATAAGGTAGAGAGCATGAACTTTGTTTTTGACTTGATTCTTTTCTAAAAAAATCAACTTTAATGCAAAGTTGAATCAAGTCATTTAAATCTCTATAAGGTATTCTAGCATGGGACGAAATCTGCAATGCATTATAGTTAGCATGTGGTGTCATAGATAAGGGGATTGTTTATAACAGACGCCCACGTGTTATACAGAGCATGACAGGGACATACTTTTAGTTCTTCGACACTTTTCCAATGTACTTAAATTTTGTATTTAAATTTAATAATAATATTATAAAAAAATTAACCATTAACATATTAGATATTATCATGATTTATTGTGTTTACTTTGGATGAATATTGTTACTATTATAAAAAAAATTGTATTAAATAAATTATGTGTATTTAAAATAAAAAAATGACTCTTTAAAATAAATTAATAGCATTCAAAATTAATTATAAGAAATCAAAACATAAAAAAAAAAATATTAGATTGTGCATTCCGGAATACAATGAACAATCCAAACACAAAAGTTATAACTAGATGTATAATTTTTTACACATTATTATATAAGTCTTAAGAAAATATATTACAAATTATTATATCAATCTATTTCATTATGTAAAATGATGAAAGACAAATTAGATTTTGGGCTACCATTGATAAAGTGCTTTTTTGTTTAATGGCCTTAAAACAAAAGGAAAGAGATTTTCTTACCACACTTGATGAACTTATCTTTTTATCCCTACACCCAATAAGTTTTAACTACACCCCCATAATTTCTACAATAGCCATTTTATCGTTTATAAAAATGACATTCAAATTATCTATTCAAAAAATAATCTGGAACAAGATTTATGAAATTTCTAAAACATGACTTCCAGAACAAGATTTTGGGAACAAGATTTCATAACAAAAATTTTGAAACACATGAATTAGCTTTTGAAATGAGGTTTCTTAACAAGCATTTTGGAACAAGTTTTTCAAAATAAAATTTCTAGAACAATTTTTTTGGAACATATATAATAGCTTCGTCCAAAACAATTTGTCTACAGCGGTGCGATTGTGTAATGAATAGGCTATTTTTTTCTTTTCCTATTAACATGAGGGTGCATTTAGTAATGATGGGGATGCATGAAGGAAAGTTTTTATAAATAAGTAAAAGAAAAACTTCTTATCCTTACAATTGAACTTCGGCCCACTTCACTTAAAAGGAGAATAACTTCTTTTTTTTATTACAACTTTGATAAAATATAAATAACTTTATAATAACTTTTATGACAACTTAAGACTTAATTGGAATTAGATAAAATATAGCATCGTTATAGAGTTATATTAGTAAGTTTTTTTAACAATAATAATTCAATTTATATATATAGTTCTGGTAGAAAATAAAATTAACGTTATGAAATATAGTTTGGGGCAATTTTAGCGATTAAGATATCTAAACTAATACAAAAGATTTATCACTTTCATAAATATAATAAGTTTTTATAAGAAAATAAGAGGAATAAAACAAATAACTAAATTATTATTATTATTATTATTGTTGTTGTTGTTATACCATTATATAAAGAGATACTAATTTTTGGTGTTATTTTTTGATTGGATAACTTTACCCTTTAATAAATAAAAATAATTTAATTAATAAAATAATTTTTATTTATTTCAAAATAACTAAATAAATTTTAAATGACATAAATATATTTAATTTTTTTTTAAATATATATA
>Ga0123341_1003605_pt1 | contig 13333 bp, 12 predicted proteins | sample Turbeapinknodule_FD_89959 | JGI IMG/M metagenome (GOLD analysis project Ga0123341, IMG submission 89959) | Root nodule microbial communities of legume samples collected from Mexico - Turtle bean Mexico pink nodule | ecosystem: Host-associated > Plants > Roots > Nodule | place: Mexico: Nepantla... | reverse complement strand
TTATAAAATAATAAATAATATCTAGTTTATTCGTAACTAAATGTTTTTAATTTTTAAAATTAAATTTTAATTTAAGGATTTGTTTTAGTAATAATATTAATTAATCAAATTTGTTAGTGTTTTTCATCCAAAAACAAATGCAAGACTGAGTATTCCACCTTATAGTCCTACCAAACCCGTTGGAAAGTCAACCTCCACGATATGAAATATCATGTCAACATTTAATTATTACTTAATTATAGATATACGTACGATAATATCATTGACACTTGAAATGAGTAACACAACATGGTTTTAACTCATGGAGGCTATGAATTTTGAAGTCTTACCGTTATAAAATTGATATTCAATGGTCTTGGTTTCGTTTTCCCATGCCCTCCACTTTCTCATCTGCATCCATTGAACCAAACCAAAAATTCAGAGAGAGAAACAAAGAACAATTTCTGAAGTCAAAAAAAGGGGTAGAACTGAGGAATACCTTGGTTCTTCCCAAACCCAGTGTTATAATGCACTGTAGGATGTGAAATATTGCTAACACAAAGATGAATATATGCAGCTGATGAATCCCATATGCTGAAACAAAAGCTACTTTTCCCTGCAAATGCAAAACCACCAATCAAAACCTATGACAGACATTGTCCGATGTAGAACACATATCCGTGAAGTGTTAAATTCAAAAAGTATTTGTTAGATTTCTGACAATTCTATACGGTTCTAACACAATTTTAAAAAAGAAAAATACATTAATTTTCTCAAAATTCAAACTTTATTGTATAAATTGTTATTATAATTATAAAAATAAGAAACAAATCATTCTGAATCAATCATGAAAAACATCTTTCTGCTCCAAAAAATAATATAAAACATACTTGTGCACATAAATCTTTATTGTCAATTTATATAATTATATAATATATAGATCCGTGTTCCCGTGTCTTACATTTTAGAAATTTTACGTATCTCCATATCCGTATTCGTGTCGTATCAGTGTCCGTTGTCTATGTTACATATAACTTTCAAAATTAAAAATTAGCTAATATATAAAGTTCATTTAAAGGTTTTAAATGGAAAAACAAAACACATGTATATTAAGTTTTTCTACTTGCAACAAAAATTTAATAACTCTAAATTCTATTTGTCAGATGGAAACTACTGAAAAAGAGAACCTTAATTTAATAATTTTGCTAAGTCGGTGGATGCCCACAGAATATTTTAGTTATCTTAGCACACCTTTTATTTTATGATTAAAAGGGTATCAGACAAACATGGTCCCTCTATCAGATATAGACAAAAAAATTGTTCTTTCAAAATGCAATGATTTGGACAGTGAAGATGATGATGAACTTGCCTTTTCAGCACACTTGTCGTAACCTTTTGTAGCCAGAATACGCCTTGGTATGGAGTCATAAAGTTGTAGGAGTTTCCTAGAATTTATCTGAATGTCATCAGATTCATCCTCATCAGTTTTTGTTGCAGTTGAGGACTTTGGGTTGGCACAGGGATGCCACGAAGCTGCAACTTCTTCTGATACGCAGATCTTGGAAATTTGATCTTGCAACACACTTAGGAGCAAGGATATGAATCCTAGCACCATAAGCTCTGAACATCATAAATACCAAAGAAAATTTACTTCAGTTAGAAACTCAAACACATCGTGCAACAAACAGCAACTACAATTGCAAGAATTAAGCAATGACACTTTAAAGAATACCACACAAGTACCTCCTTTGACCTTCTCCAACGCTTCGAAAAGAGCATTTTTTTGTTTCTTCTTGAACCACTGCCATTAGAAGTGGCAAATTACACCCCAAGAGGTCAGTGTTGAACACAACAAGTTATAAGACAGATATATATGAGTATTGAATCTCATAAAAAAGATAGAGTATATAACAAAGGTTCTAAAAAACTCTCTAATGACTACTTACATTATACTAAATGGTGCTTAACTTTATCAGAACTCTATGCTAACAACACTAATAGTATATCTTTTGACTAACATACACAAATTTAACTAGCTCAACAAGATTCAAAACAAATGATTAATGACTTAGTTTACAGAATATGTTTTCACTGGAGTCTGATTTTCTTATCTACTTAAAATGAAGACTTCTTGGCAAGGATTGTTCTAGATTTGTGGTTCATTTTTTTTATGCATAGATTTTGACCTAATACTTTTCCATCTAGGCGAAAGATGATTATTGGATTCTAGGATTATCACATATCAGATTTCATAGTGTCATCATATCAAGATTTATAGTGTCATCTTAAATTTCACAATAATGCCAAACATGTTCTATAAAAAAGATAAACTCGATCATGGATTCTAGGATTATCACATATCAGATTTCATAGTGTCATATCAAGTTTTATAGTGTCATATCAAATTTTATACTAATGTCTAGCATGGTGTTCTATATGATAATAAACTCATTTCGATCATACACAGTGATATCTGTCCTGATGTTTTATATGAAAATAAACTCATTTAGATGATGGGTTTGATGTTCTCCAAGACTTAAACATTAATCCCACAGCTTCATGTATAGCATGAATAAATAAACTCTGCGTAGCATACCTTTCCAATACCATGAATAAGATGTTCTATGGCGATTGAAACAGCAAGAAGCAAAAAACACACAACTGCAACAGCCCATGTTGGTGTTTCCTCCAGAGTTCGCTCATAAACTTCGTTTGCCATGTAGTAGTATTTTCCTCAATCGTTGCGGCAAGAATGAAAGAGAAAAAGGTAGAGATGATGAGAGGGATTGGGAAGATCGTGGTGGTGCAGTGCAGAAAAAGAAGAATGTTATGTTTGATGAAAATGTTGTGGAGATGGAAGAAGTTGAAGGGGTGTAGAAATAATGTTTGAGATAAGCTTGTTGGAGTATATATAAACGACACGATATGAGAGAATAGAACACGTCACAATACGTTAGACACGTTCAAAGCAGTGTTAGTCAAAGAAAGAGAGCAGAAGGGTGACGCAGAGTTGAGACTCTGATTGGTCAACATTTTACTTTAAATATTAACAAAATCAAACCAGATCAATTTTAAAAAATAAATATAATAATCTTATTCATATTTACTCACCATTTTCTGTCTCTTTTTTCATTTTATTTTGTACTGTTTTTGTAATTAAACCCTATGAGTGTAATTAAAATGAAGAGAGTAATATGATTTATTCTAACATATCATCTGAAGAGATTAAAATAAAATGTTTTAAAATTCAAACTTAATTATAAAAAAAAGTCCAAGCTTCATACTTATGTTAGCCAAATTAAAGTAGAGGAGACAGACCAAGAATATATAATAGTAATAAAAGAAAAATCCAAGATACCTTCCCCGTAACTGCTGCTTATTGACAAGTAAATGTATTCTTCTACAAACGCGCTTCTATAAGCAAAATATGAAGAAAGAAGAATTCAATTTCACATTTCACATTATTTATTTAAAAAATAAATTTAACCACATTTTAGTTTAACAAGTATTATGATGGTTCAATCCTAATTTCATAACGTTCTACTATATGTGAATTGATTCTTTCAAATATTACAAATGGTGGATTACCTTTTGATGTTGTAAGTTGGTACGGGTGATAAAGATTGAGTTTTCTTTAAAAATTATCGAACTTTATTATCAAAAGTTGAATGGTGGTTAACTTATCCAAAACTCTTTCATGTTTAAGTCAATAAGAATATTTTGATATCAAATAAATAAGTGAATATCAAGTATTGAGTGAGTGAAAGTACTCCATGTAGTTTGTATTTATAGATAGTAAGAGTTTAACATGTGTCGCTATAACCGTATAGGTAGAATGTTGAGTTTTATAAAATGATCCTGAGATTTATTATATATATCTTTAAGTGGTTATAATATTTATTATTCTAATTTGCAGGTAGTTAATATAAAATAAGATTAATAGGTGGGTTTTTACAGGTTGAAAGATATCCATGATACATAAGCCCTCCAAGCTCGACAATCCGACTAGTACTATGTTTTAAGGTTGAGTTTTGCGAATGTTACAAGTATTCGACTATTCAAAACGATTTTTTTGACTATGTCCCTTATTTTATATGAAATAATAATTGGAAGTTAATGCCATAAATATCTAAGCCCATTAATGATGGGTTATACCTTTTTGAGGTAGGTCTGAAAGTGAAAAACTGTGATAGTTTTTTAAACTTTATAAATTTTCAATTTCCTTAAATATAAAGTGTTTCTCTTTCATCTTTTTGTCTTCTTTCATGAAGTTTTTATGTGACGTTTGCGATCTGCTTTACAGTCCCTCAGTTCCCTTCCTTAAAGTCTATCAACATCAATATTCTTCGCAGGTATGCTCTAATGTCTTCTCATTTTATCTCTTCTCAATCTTACTCTATAAGCGGGGGTAACCGCTTAGTTAGTAGGGAAGTTAACCCTATCTAAGTAAGTCTTTCCTCTGAATCACTCTTATTATCTGAGAGTGATTTTCCAGAAGTGGAATCTCGTCCCATTGTTGTGGTTGGAACTTCCACTATTAATGTTGTTGGACCTTCCAGAAAAAATCCTAAGGGATTACCTCAACCAGAAGATGAAGTGGAAGTGTTTGACTTCCCTTGACAAAACTGAGGAAACCCAAAAAATTGATGTTGTGAGAAAGACTAGGAAAGATAAGTTTCTCCCTATGATGGATCCCAAGTACTCTTGGGTACTTGGTGAAGTAAATCACTATTCTTCCGACTTTACTTCTAAGTCAAAAAATGGAGAATTTATTTCATCCTTTCATATTTGTTCTGATGAGTTGGTCGACTTTGTCATTGCCAAACTCTGCTCCCCTTCAGACCGTGTTTCTATGAAATCTCGCCCAGATTGTGAAGATTTTAGTTTTGTTTACAAATACTTTTTTTAAAGAACTAGATATTTCCTTCCCTTTGTTTGACTTTGAATGTCATTTCTTGAGAGAGTTTAATGTGGTTATGAGTCAACTCCATCCTAATAGTTGGACTTTCCTAAAGGCCTTTCAAATTTTGTGTACCCATCTTCGTATTCAATCAAGTGTAAATATTTTCAATATTTTTATCAACTGAAACATGGTGTCGAGGTTGGTTGGATTTCTCTAAATGGAGCTCAATACGGGTCTCTTTTTACCATTTATGCCTCATCGTTCAAGAACTTTAAGGATAAGTTTTTAAAACTTAAGATTCATCCTCAAGACTTGTAGAAAAGATTGCTTTTTATCCAAACTTTACTCCTTGTTTTCCACTATACTGGCAACACCCAACAAAATTCAAGTCTAGATCTCCCTAGCTCCTCTCTTCTATGGAAAAGAGTGACATTGAACTTATAAATTCCCTGCCAAGGCCTATAAATTGTAGAGGCCTCCTAAATACTCCTTTGGCTGAGGACCCTTCTGCCATGCTTATATGTATCATTTAACTTCATTAAGCTTTCCTTATTGACCATGCTATGTTACCTAACGTTTATAAATTATTTGTTCCATGTGAAAGAAATTATGGGAAAAATCTTTGATTTTAGAAAGATCATAGCCTTGTCTGAGGAAATGTCCAAGGATCTTAATGATGTTGAACATCCCAACAATAGTCCTCATGATCCTACCAACGGCTGAGGTTAACCACGACTACTCTGAGTGATCAACCTTCGAAGGTCGTGAGAGATAAGGCAACTGAAGTATTCCCTAACCTTCAGCTCAAACTGGTGAAGGACAAGCTCAGGTTAAGTTGTTTCTCAGCCCGTTCATGCTGTAATCCCGGATAGTACTCCCTGCATGAGCTCCCCAGCTCCACCTAGTGTATCTACCATGGTAAAAGCAACAAGACTCCTTGTTTTGAGCACATCTTTACAAATACTTGGGGATCCAATTCCCTTTGGCATGTAGGAATGCAGGCCAATGGAGTTTCATTTAGTGGTGACTTTCCCAATGAGTATAATACCGGGTTAATTGATTATGTGGGACCACTGGAGAGTCTGAATGGTATTGAGGTGGTGATGGCTAGGTGCATGGATGTTGTGCATCCTTACAAGAAGATGTAGGCTAAAAAAATGGATGGAAAAGCTCGGTTGAAAGTTCTTGAAGAGCAGACACAAGAATAGTTGAAGTTAAAGGCGGAGACAAGTGCAACTAAACAAGTTCGACTGTTAGGCCCGCTCAAAGCGCAACTCGGATAAAGACCTTGGAGGCACTGGTGCAGAAAGGAAAAACATTGGCGGCTAATTTACATTTAAAACGACGACTATATAGCCGCATTTGTTGTACACGTAGTCTTAAATTGAAGATATAAGAAGGCGACTAATTAGTCGCATTCGTAAATGTCATTTATAAATGCGGTTATGATCAATAGCCGCATTCATATATGCTTCTAAATGATTTTATACAGGGATGAGTAACGCATTTACGACCACATTTATAAATGGAATTTACGAATGCGGCTATTTACCATAGCCGGATTCGTAAATCTTGCGCCGGATTTATAAATGCACCTATGGTAAATAGCTACCGTTGTAAATCGTTTATTTTTTTAGTTCATTCTGTTTAATGTTAATTCCTATATAAATTAACCTGTTCAATTATAAACTAGCTAGAAAAATACATAAATTCAGAGAATTAATTTTATATATTCATAAAATTGTATTACAAACACTAATAATATATATATATATATCTAATTCCTACACTACACTATTGATCATCAACTATCCTAGAGTTATAAAAATTGATGAAATATGTGGACCAAGAATGACTCACATATGCTATGGCTTCTGAAGACATTGGTTGCTCATCCGTGAAGAACTGCATTACAAAATACGGTTGACATAAATTAGTTTTAAGATGTACATATATGTTAAAGAATTATAAAGATAATTAACCATCATGTTACCTCATGTCAATCACTTTTAAGGCCTAGTCTTACAATGGTAACCATCCATTGCATAATGTAATAGCTACACTCATAACTTCCTGGTTGTTTATTACACTATAATTCAATAAAAAGTAAAAGTTAATATTGATAAACAATGAGAAGAGAAAGAAATTTTTTTTACAAACCTTTAGTTTTATCCAGTTCCGATTTTGAAAATTTGAACTGAATTGACCTTTTAGGATGTTATATCCACGCCATGAGTTGATTAATACAAAAAACCGCATTAGTAGATGCTTAATTAGTAACATACGGAAGTTTATAGTGTACTTACCTATCAATGACATTCTTAAGACTTGGGGATATCTTCTTGTGTAGGGAACATAACCACACAACAGTCTTATCAACCATTGATAAGACAAGTAACTGCCAATGACCCATATATCATCCATGAAAAGAGATAGTAAATATTTAAAGCATGAAATAGTAATAATTGACGGCAGGGTGGTAGTGATGTATGATTGGATTTCATTTGCCTTTGTTCAAATGGCATTAGTATATGCGAGATTTAAGAATTCATACACATTTTTCTTCCCCTTAGTGATAAAGTCACCATTCAAAAACCTACAAGTTATTAAATAAAGCATAATCAATGCTAATTTAACATAAAGTAAATTGAAATATAGGTAAAGATACTTACATCATAAAAAATTGAATTATATTTATATTGAGCTCCTGATCCCTAGCCATAAATCTAACATGTATATGTACAGTGGCAACTTAGTGTTTATTTCAAAAAATGTATCATCCCATGGAACTTCCAAAGGGTCTCAACCAATCTGTTTAGCAACTATAGCTAAGGAAGTGAAATATATAAATATAATGAAATGAAATTATTACCGAAGGTTCTGGGATAATTCGAATGAGGTGTCTGGGTCAGGCTACGAATGTGTAAAATGCATCGGCCACAGTGGTTACCCTATCTGAAGGTAGTGGAATATGAGCACCAGGTACTCGTACTCTTTCAACTATTACCTTCACCATATCAGGGGAGAGAGGAATGTTATGTAAGGTGGTGGCCTCTTCATAGACTTTTCCAATGGCCACCACTGAGGAAGCATGTCGCCCTCTACCAGTAGCTCACATTGCCTCATCTGGCCAATGATATCCTCCCCTGATGTTGTAGAAGCCTCACAACTCCCCTTTGTGCTCTTGGGAGCGGGACTAACAAGCGCCTAAACTAGCGGCTCAGCACAAAGTTGTTGCGATAATAACTCTTGTCGCAAATCTAGCCACATCCGATCAACCTTATTTCTCATCTCCTCCATTAATTCTTGACGTATCTTACTCGTCATTTCTGTTGTGGTCTTTTGGGGGGAGGAGGATGAGTGTCATGGTGCAACTCCAAAATATAGTTTAATTCCAACCTCTTGTCTAGCTGCACGACCACATTGCTCAAGTCGTCTAATTGCTTCAACCAGGATATCGCGACGACCTTCAGGAACAAAATTACCTTAGGAGCTTAAGGAATCCTGCAAGAGACCAAAATCATATCAGTTTTTTAATATAATTAATGCTTTAAAATAAATGCAAAAGAGGCTAAAAATAACTTATAATTTTTTCGATGATTATCTGTGATTGCTCAAAACTTGGTGCACCCGACTTTTTAATTCGGGCCATCTTCCATTTTTCAAGGCACAAAGGTGGCAATGGAGGAGAAGTGACCCCTGTATCCACATTCTCAGAACCAGTCCCCTGTCTAGATTGCTCATTTTCCACCATCAGTGATTGCTCAAGCTTTCGATACCCTGAGCGAGACAGTACGTGTAGGGTAACATTCTTTAAAGCTATGTCTTGAGCTTTCTTCTGACGATCCTGTCATAAATGAAATAAATAAAGTGAATTAAATAATATTAACTTATTAATGTTATATAAATAAAAATAGTTAAGTAACTTCACTTACCTTCCAAGCTTCATTTTCACGGCTTTGAACAAAAAAACGTCATGTCTCTTCATCAATATGTTTGTACTTTAAACAAGGATTTTCTCCTTTAAGCTTGCCAAAAATATAATTCATCGTTAGTCTTGACTTAAAATGACGAATTTTAAGTCCGATATTGGATAAAATCTTTGATCAAAGCGGTTCCACATTAGGAATTTCAAAATTTGCTTGCATTAAAGCATCAACAAATTAAAATTAACCAATGAATATTAAAAAGCATTATATGATAACAATAACAATGTAAAGCTTGCCCGAACATCCTTCCTGAGCATGTTTCGATTGACCTCTGACATGTCATCCCATGAATTAATCAAAATGGAGAGCCTCTCACAAGAAACAAATCCAAGATAGTTGTTAAACGAATCTGCATTAGGACCAAAAGCCACTCCAGTGTTGACATCAATGTCAACACATGTTGTCTCACCAACAACACGTTTCAATGAGAGACGCTTCAATCTAGTAGGTCCTATGTTGCCTTGTTCGGATCGGGGTCTGATTGGAGTTTGATCATCATCCATATCTCTGTTAAAAAAATTAGGTAACAAACATTAGTTAATCTACATCGAAAGAAAATCATATAAACAAATACATAAAATTCTAAATGCGTATTATAAAAAATATTTATAAATTTATTACAATAGTGGGTTGAATGTTCATATGTAAATTTCTTCACTATGGTCTTTACGAGTTGCATGTACATCATCAACTACATTGTCATCTTTATTAATTAACATTGGTGTGAATGAACCGGGGTCTTTATTTTTAATATCATTTATGGCCCCCCCTTGTGTTTTCTTATGTAAAACGACATACCAATGTTCTGATGTAGGATCTTGGATGTAGAAAACTTGAGATGCTTGTTGAACCATTATAAATGGCTCATCTCGATACCCTGTCTTTGGAAAGTCCACTAGTGTGAATCCTGATTCATCAATTTTAACCCCACTTTTATTGTCAACTCATTTACACTTGAAAACTGGAACGAAAAACTTAGTGTAGTCAACCTCCCCTATCTCTTTTATAAACCCATAGTATGCCATTGATCCAAGTGCAGGATTTGTATCTTTCAAATTCGAAAACTACATTGACTCGGCTTCAAGAGTAACACCAAAATTTTGAACTGTACTCTTTTCATCCATAAACTTCGTGTGAAATATACAATTATTCACTTCGTACGCTTTACATGAAATGACATCAAACTTCAATCCAGCAGCCAACCAGGTCAAGGTCTCTGATGTCGTTGAATCCTTTAACACCTCATCTTTAAACCAAGGCATGAAAGTTCTATTATGTTCCATCAAGACCCATTTCTCTACTTGTCTTGGGTTATTTGCCTTCACAATGGCTTTATGAACTTCTATGTAAGTTATAACTTCATCTGTGTTATTCAATATATACAAATGTGCTTGCAAGACTTTTGATCAAGATTTGCTTACAATATTCACACCACGTAAACATTTACTTGTAGAACACCTGTGGTGCCATGAATTAGCTGGAAGACCTTTTGGATTTGCTTTTGACATGTACTACGAACAAAATTCAATACTTTCTTCAGCTATGTACCTTTCAATCATTGAAGCTTCTGGACGATAATGATTTTTCGCATAACCTTTCAAAATTTTCATATACCGCTCAATAGTATACATCCATTTTAAGTACACTTGTCCACATAATCTAACCTCTCTTATCAAATGCACCACTAGATGAACCATGATGTCAAAAAAAGATGGAGGAAAAAACATCTCCAATTCACACAAGATAATAACAATTTCATTTTGAAGTTCATCTAGTTTTGATGGATCAATGACTTTACAACAGATAGAAGAGAAGAATGAACACAAAAGGGTTATGGTATGTCTAACATTTTTAGGTAAGATCCCACGAAGAGTTACCGACAACAACTGTTGCAACAAGATGTGGCAATCATGAGACTTCAACCCAATTAACTTCAAATCTTGCATTGACACTAGGCTCTTCACATTTAAGGAATGTCCTTGTGGCACTTTCACACCCTTTAGACATTGAAAAAAACTTACTTTTTCATCTTTTGACATGGTGTAACGGGCTGGGGGAAAATATGTACGCTTACCCATTTCTATCGGTGCCAACTCGCCTCGTATGTTCATCTCAATCAAATATAAACAAGCATTTAGACCATCCTTTGTCTTCTCGTTAATGTTAAGAAGTGTACCAATTAAGCTATCACGCACATTCTTCTCAACATGCATTACATCTATACAATGTCAGACTTCTAACCTCGACCAGTACGGAAGATCAAAGAAGATTGATTTTTTCTTCCAAATGCTTGTCACATATGACTTTTTTTTACTTACCGAAGGTGTGGTTTATGTTATTTACCTTTTCGTAAACCTCAACACCAGTTAATGGAGTTGGTGGACCACTAGTCTCGTGGTGTTCATTAAAGGTTTTTTTTCAACCTCTAGTAAGGATGATGACTTCTAAGAAACCTCTGATGCTGAAGATATATTATCTCCCTTCCATGTTTCAATTGTTGAGAAGCGGTATCTTCTTCACATATTAGACATGATTTATGACCCTTAACACTATAACTTGATAAGTTATCATATGCCAGAAAGTCATTGATGGTGCAAAATAACATGGCATGTAGCTTGAAAGTTTCATTAGCAAATTCGTCAAAATACTTCAACACCCTGATCCCACATTAACTTCAAATCTTCAATTAGGGGACTTAGATAAACATCTATGTCATTCCCTGGCTATTGCGGATTGGATATCATCATAGACAACATCATGTATTTCGCTTCATGCACAATCCAGGAGGTAAGTTGTAAATAACTAGTAAAACAGACCATGAACTGTGATTTGTACTCATATTACCAAATAGATTCATTCTCTCTTTAGCTAAACCAAGTCAGATATTTCTTGATTCTTTACCAAACTTTGGAAACTCATCATCAAACTTCTTTCATTGAATAGAATTAGCTCGATGTCGGTACATGCCATCTAAGATTTTAAGTATCGTTTAGATTTGCAAACAAATAATATCTATTGGCGTTCTTTAAGAAAAAATCATGATAGAATCATAAGTTTTAAAATAAATAATATCTCAAATATATTAAATATGTTAATAAATTTAGAATAGGAACATTTAAAAAAAAACCCATGAATTATGAGTTTTAAAATAAATAATATTTCAAATATATTAAATATGTTAAAGAACTTAGAATAGAAACACTTTTATCGTCTATGAAAATAAAAAATTCAAAAAATTCTTAAAAAAAAATCCGTTCTCCTTAAATATTAACTAAAGCTTATTTCGATACTCCCATAACAGGGAACTCCAAGTAACTTGGACATTAAAAGCAATCAATATGTTAATTATGTTAATTACACAGAAAAAACATATGACTTTGAAATGTTACACCGGAAATGACGATAAAACACATGAAATATTCAATTGCAATGAAAGTCCGTGTTTTTTAGACCAGTAAAAGTCGGTTAAAAGCCGTAACCAGCACTTCGTTTAATTAAAAACCTATAATCTGAAAAGTCCATATCCATGCTTAATTAAAATTCCTTTTCTGCAATGAACATTTTGAGAGATTTAAACACATAAGCATGACATCAAAATGTATCTTTCATTTTCATTAACTGAAAACTTTTGTGTTTTTTGCACGTTTTTAGACGTTCATAGAGATTATTAACAAATGATTGATTGAGGCCATGGATAACGAAAATCTAATATAGTGCCAAAATTGACAAAGTTCCATAGACCAGTTCCAAAACATGAATAAAGTCTAAACGATAATAGTTTAAAACTCTTTTGAATTTTTTATTTTTTTTACATAAATAATTATACCCTCTTATGAAGGAAATTCGTGTGTTGTAGCCACGTCTTGGTTCAAAGTGATGATGACTTTGTCACACATTTGAGGTCTGAATCGTGTCTCATTTTGACTGCAGTCTGCAGTGGAAAATTGTATATACAAAGTTTTCTTATTGGGACTGAGTGAGAGGTGTATAAAGAAGTAGTTTAAAAAAATATTAATAAAATACCAAAATTAAGTGAATACTTTTATTTATAAGTTTTTATATTTAAGTTAGAATATCTAAAAGATTAGTTGTTACTAGATATAAATTATTCATTTTGTTATAATAAAGTCAATTTTCATGGATTTATAGATATTTTTCTTCACCGTATTTGAGAACGTATAATTCTACCTCCAAATATTTCTAAGCTCAATAATATATGTATTATTAGTGTAATATGGAGAGAGTCCTACTACAAACTATGGAAAGATTCCTTAAGAATAAGTTTGCACTGATCAAGTTTAAATACTAGTATTTGTATAAGACTTTTAAGTTAGTAAGAATACAAAATTTTAACAATATTTTTTTTTATTATTATAATGAAATGGATTGAATACTCTTTAATTAAGTGCATCTATTTTGTAATTTTTTAAATATCTATTTATAGATTTTTCACCATGTTAAG
>Ga0123341_1003603_pt1 | contig 13334 bp, 5 predicted proteins | sample Turbeapinknodule_FD_89959 | JGI IMG/M metagenome (GOLD analysis project Ga0123341, IMG submission 89959) | Root nodule microbial communities of legume samples collected from Mexico - Turtle bean Mexico pink nodule | ecosystem: Host-associated > Plants > Roots > Nodule | place: Mexico: Nepantla... | reverse complement strand
TTTTTAAATCTATGAATATGTGAAAGTTGTTTATTTTTTTTTAAAAAAAACTCATTTGATTATTAATTTTTTTTAATAGGTAAGAGTAAATTTGCAAAGTAACATTTTATACCTTTAAAAAAATTTAAAATTCCTTTACAACCATCACATCACTAACAAATTTTCGTAAACTTTCTTCACACATCCATTCTAACATACCTCAATCCTAACACTATTCCTTTTTTCACACTTTTTTCTCACATTCTCTTACGTCCGCTCCCTCAAATTTCCACACATTCCTTATGTTAGCTTCAGGGTCATAGTAATATAGTTAGATTTTTTTATCAAGACTTTGTGATGCGGGATAAGCTACCCTTGAACTTTTGATAGATCTGAAGCTCTTAGTGAGTATCTGCTCAAGTTCAGGTAAGGGAAGCTAGTTTTAAATTTTCAATAAAACCCTAGGCTAGAAGATTTGGAAGTGGGGGTGACGTGGTCACTAGTCTAAAAAATTCTTACAGGATTGTTTGTTTTAAGTATATTAGAAGTTGATTGAGATTAGAATGTGAAAATTTATATATGGTAGATGTTATAAAATTATACTGTTTTTTATTTGAATAAGTAAATGAATGTATTTAAATAGTTTGATAAATCACTTAAAGAATAATGTTGTTGGGTATTGGTTGTTTGATTTTGATTTAGAGTAATTATCCAACTCTAACTGGGAATTTGTTACGTTGGTTTAGTATATTTGATAAAATAACAATTTGAATGAAAATATTAGGTGCTCTTTGATCTATTTTCGCTCAAACAATATGAGATCTAGTCTAAGCGAAAATGGAGGAGGTATTTTCTGGTCCATTTTCGCTCAAACAAAATGAAATTTCGTTCAAGCGAAAATGGGGAAATTATGGGGTGCCCGCTGGTCCATTTTTGTTTAAATGAAAATTTTTCGCTCAAGCCAAAAAATCATAGGTGCACACTGGTTCATTTTCGCTCAAGCCAAAGAAAATCCTGGGTGCATGCTAGTCCAATTTCGCTCACACCAAAATCTTTCACTCAAGCCATTTAAAAAAATATATATATTATTATTTTTGCATGGTTTATTATTGATTATTGTTCATTAAGTGAATTTTTAGATATATTTGGAGGGTTTAGAATGTTTAAAATATGATGTGATTGAATAGTGTATTTATGGATTATATAAAGAATGAAATGATGTGAAAGTTTGATCAAAACATAGTATTTTTAGGAAAGAAAATGTCGTTTTGAGCTTGTCATTAGAGTGTATTGATTTGTGAGTGTCATGTTGATGAGACAATCATAACTTTACTAATATGATATAACAGAATCACATAGATGAAATTATTCAGATCGTGAGAGTTGAAGGAGGTTCATATGACTTTGTATGCGGTTTGAAATATAATATAGTCTTTTAAGTCATATGAATTTACCCTATCATATGAGATAATGAGACTATGAAATATTAATATGATTATGCGCATGATTGTTCCACATCTAGTAGTAGGACAAGTGCAAAATTTCAATACACGAGTCTTCAAGTAGTAAAGTCAAGTGTTTGAGTATGTGAGTCAGTAGAATTTTGACATAATGTGAATGATGATTTAAGATAGACACTTGATGGTTTGAGAAATGGTATGAGACTTGATGAATTATGTTTATTAATTTGAAATTGAAATTATATAGAAATTTTTATATAGCTAAATTACCCTATTATTTGTTGTGTTTTTTATTTATTTATTGATCTGTGATGATTGTATATTTACATGAAAACATATAAAATTACAGGTAATAGAGCTCAGGTAATAGAGCTCCTCAGTGAACCGTCACATAATTATATGTTTTTAAATTTGAGATGTTTAAAATTTTAAACTTTGTATATATATTAAAATCTCTAAGAAGAGGGATATTATGAGATACAATATGAGATACTTATATATATTAATTATATATTTCATGCATAATATATCATCAAATATGGATAAAATTATGAATGTTACACATTTCAGTCATACCAACTTTACACACAACTTATTTATTTCAATAACTTTTTAAAATTTTACTTATTTTAATAATTAATCTAAAAAATTACATTATTTTCTTAAAGAATCCGCTAATTTCCGTTCTAAGAGTAGTTAAATGAATCTCTTCTTTCAAGTTTCATTTTAAGATTTGAAAGTTTAATTTTCTTGCAAAATATAAGAAAGAGCTTACGACAGAAGTTTTCCTTTTGTGTATACCAACAATTTTTTTTTTGTTTGACTACAAATGTCACTGTCATTTCTTTTAAAATTTCACGTGATTTTAATAAAAAAGTAAACAAAACTATACATATCCAAATTAGGGATTTTGGTTAAATTATTGTAATTATTCGATGTTTTATAATATTTAAAAAATGAAGGACTTCTAGTTTTTTTTTTTATAATTGATACTTTTAATTTTTTTAAATAACTAAAAATACTAATTTTATTCTCCATAAATATCTTTTAGAATTTTATCTTTTCAAAACTTTAATAAAAATGAGATTCGATTTTAATTTAGCTGAGGAGTTTCTTTCAAAATGGAAAATAAGAGTTATTTTATGTTCAATATATAAATTAGAATTTTAATTATTTATTTGTAATTTTATTATCATTTTAAATTATTTATTTATAAATTATTTTTGAATTTGTTATACTTTTAAAACTGTTTTTCATCATCCTCTCAACATAAGATTGTTAGTTAAACGATGAGTGAGTGGGATAAATTTTGATCAATTATAATTTTAATTAAAATATGTTTTTCTCTTCTTTCAAATCTTTAAATTATTTACCTTTTTGTTAGGGATTTTTTGTGTGTGCAAGATTAAAGTTTAATAGATGAATTTATGTTACACAAGATCATTAATGATATATTTCAGTTTTTAAATGAGGTATCCTATGAGTAAAATGAGACTTCTCTAACTTTTGTAATTTCTTAGAACAGTTTCTTAAATAATACAAATCTTATTTGTTATAACTTTTTTTTATGGTATTGCTGATAAAAAAAAAAACATTTGATGGTTTGTCATAAACAAGAGTTGTTTCTATTATGCTTAGATTCATTATGTCTCATATCTTAAATTTTGCTTTGATTAAGTTTTAATGCCTAGTAAGACAATTATATGAATAAATTAATTACATTTATTATACATGTAAATATATAATTTAGATCACTTTTATAGATCAATGACTATTTAAATATAAATAGGATAACATGAATATTTAAATTTCTTTAACTGAATTCTATATAGACTTTTAAATGTAACAGATTCGTTAATATTACTACTCTTAATCGTTTATATATATGCACATTCTTTTACATCTATTGTATATTAGTTAAGTATTTATATATATTTAATATGTACTCGCGCATAATCTTATATCTACTTTTTTTAAATATATGAATGTCGCACAAATAATAGAAAACCATTTCAATTAAATAATGATGTTTTACTTAATTTTTTCTTATTATACTAAAATTAAAATATAAGAAAAAATAAAAAGTATAAAAAAAGGAATATATGCGATAATTTTAGATTGAAGAGATTAGAAAGACGCGGTTGAGAAAATGATAAAGACTAAAATGATTTTAAGTGGACTTAATATAAAGAAAGCGATTTTGGTTTTTGAGGGAGTCGTATTAACGTGAGCCAGTCAATTTCCAACGAGCGGAAAAAATGCAAAATATCCGAAAATCCAAAATTCTTAAATAATAGAGAAACCTAGAAGCCATTCGTGAGTAACGCGCCACCAGGGCTTCACGCGCAACCGCAGCGCGTGAGGTATTCTGCGTTGGCTTTTCCCCTCCTTTCTCTTTTGTATCGTTCCCCCTTCTCTCTCTCTCTCTAGACCTCGTCGAAGCACCACCGTGACCACATCTCTCTGAAAATCAGACGCATGAGAGAGAGAGAGAGAATCTGAATAAAACCCCGTACGAAGCACGGCACAAACGCAATTTAAAGCAGAAGAAGCGATTTATAAATTGTTTGGGTTGGGTTGGTTGGGTTAGGGTATTATCTGTCTATTGGATTGGATATGGGCGAGTTGACTCAGGCGGAGGTGTACTCGCCGAGGACTCAGCAAGTGTGGAGGGCACTGTTGAGTTGGTTGGCCTTCTTCTTTCAGATCTTCTTTCAGATTATAAGAGCCTTAGGTCACTATCCTCTACTCTCTTTCTCTTCTTCCTCTTCCTCCTCTCCATCTTCCTCTTCCTTCAAGCCTCTTCCCTCTGTTGAGCTTGCCGAACACGATTCACCTCCTCCGTCTGCTCTTGAAATCACAGCCCTTGATTATTCCCCCGCCGATCGTCCCATCCAGAAACTCACGGTATTTTACTATTCCGTTTTTTGTTTGTTTTATTACTCTTTTCGCTCTTTTTCTGTTTTATGATATTTAACGGAAGTGAAAACAAAGATGCTGGAGGACTAAGTGTTAATTCCTCTCGTGTTTAATATATATAATATCTGGAGTTGTTGTTTCTTGTTATGGATTTTTGAAAAACCTTGTTTCTGACTTTGGCTATGATCTGAGTAGGGTTTGAGGAGGATGCTAAAAGATGTGTATATGTAAGGAGGTGAATAGGAATACTTGTGGTATAGAAAGATAACTGAGCGTGTGAATCTGTGTTTTGGGGATGAAGATGTTTTGCTTTGTCTTTTGTTTATACTTGAAACTTCGTTTGTTCCTGCAGCTTCGTTTGCTTGTTGTCTTCTTGTTTTTGTACTTCTTTTTTGTTTTTTGTTTTATTTTTTTTTAGAGTCCTGGTATCTAGTTTTTGTGTTTGGATTTTGTTCAAACATGGATAGATAGGTGTTCTGGTTTTAGTTTTACAAAGGCATGCATGCATATTGTGATGGTCTTGTTGACTTTCTCAAAGTGGAAAATGGTTGGCTTCTCTGCTCTTAAAGGGTTTTGGAAGCATCCAAAACAGAGGATAGAACATTAGAAGTGGCTTTCTTATATTTGGGGACATTTGGTACATGATTGTAGCAGCTAGTGCTCTGGGGTTTGGTTGTGTACTGATTTCTGTTGCTTGCTTCACAGAGTTGAGTCACCCTTGTTTGTCACAACATATGCAGTTCATCTTGATGTTTTTTTTTTAAATTTTGGTCTTATGTTGCTGTGTGCTGCATGTTCCTGAGTTTGCTTGTAAGAAATGGTGGTGTTTTTAAAATTCTTCATCGATGTTTAATGTGTAGCTTCTCTCACTGTGTTGTTTATAGTTTTAATTTCCTGGTCTTTTCATGCACGCTTTGCTAAAACTTGCAAATGCCAAATTTGGCATGCAACTCGTGCTACTATGTACTTCCTCAGTTTGTGGTTGAAGTCAGAGAGTGCCATGTCAAATATAAGGTGCATGATATTTTTTATTTTAAACATGTGAAGGAATCAAATTTCTGAACAGAAAGGAATAACATGCAGGATTGTAACATCTTTTACTAGTCAGAAAGAAGAAAAGGAAAAGTGGTATATGGGTGCATTCTTTTGATGAGCGATTAGAAGAATACTGATGATGTCATTTTCTATGTTGTTTTCTTCTGTTACTTCCTCTTCTCCTTGAATATTGTTACTATTTTTTTCTTAATTTCCTGTTTCTAATGTAGACTTGATCTTACATGCGTACTTGTAGGTGGTGCTGGACTTGGATGAAACACTGGTATGTGCATACGAGACATCAAGTTTGCCAGCTGCTCTACGGACTCAAGCAATCGAAGGTGGTTTGAACTGGTTTGAGCTGGAATGTGTATCGATAGACAAGGTAAGTTACTTTGTAATTTGCATCTGATTAGTTGGCAATACGTAGAATATTGTACACTCACTTGGGCATGTTGGGTTTTCAAGGAAGGAGAGGGAAAACCAAAAATCAATTATGTTACAGTATTTGAACGCCCTGGGTTGAAGGAATTCTTAAAGAAACTGAGTGAATTTGCCAACTTGGTGCTGTTTACTGCTGGTCTTGAAGGTTTGTCTCAAAATACTAAGCTGCTACATTTGTCCATATTCATCTTCTGGGAATTATGTTTAATGTATATGCCTATCAATTCTCACAGGCTATGCTAGACCCCTTGTTGACAGAATAGATGCAGAAAATCGATTCAGTCTACGGCTTTATCGGCCCTCAACAATTAGCACGTGAGTTCATCTGTCTTGTTTCCGATCCAGTATTCTGTTTTTTATGTAATTAATCTTTCTATTTTGATTGTTGGTAGGCAGCCAACTACATGTGAGTTAATATTATAATCTATTTAATCTTTAATTTGAGGGTCAGTCATTGAATCTTAACAAAACTGATTAAACAAACACAGGCACTGATATTTGATGCAATTTGTTGCCTTCATATTTTATTAATGCTTGACTCTATTGGACCAAATGTGCCTTTGCTAAATTTAACTGCAGTTTACTTTATAACAGTATGAAGGTTTTGTGCTGTTATAAAAGAACCGTGCTGCAATTATCTACTTACTTATTTTTAAATTTTTGTTTTTAACTAAATGTTTATGTTATTTTTCTATCATCTATATATGTGCTACAGACACACATATATGGATGTTTGGGATCTTCAAATTCAAAAATCATAGTGCTTACAGGTCTAGAAGAATTGGTTTATTCAGTAAGAGCCTTTTCCCCCCAAAAAAAATCTGGACGGCTTTTATGTTATCTTCTAAGTTTTTAGGTATTATGTGCTTTGGACTTTCTTGCTAAATGTCTTGATTCTTTTGTCAGTTTTACAAAACTCATTAGAGATAAATATGGGTGAGATGCACAAAAGTGTCTAGAGCCAGTGTGGATTTTTTTTTGAATAAGCACGTAGTGAGAGTAGAATCAAATAAATCAAGCAGGTTAAATGATCAAGCTTCTCATATGTTAAAAATCAATTATGCACCTTGACATTTTTTTCATAAGCCATTTAATCAAATTTCTTCATAAATTGAAGTGCATACTTGATTTTTATGCAAAGACATGAAAATTGATTCTTTTTTTTTTCCAGCGAGTATGTGTTGGGATGTTTATCCAAATTGTCCTAGCTGGTTTGTATATTATGTTTTCATTTTTGGTATAGCGAGAGCTGTCACCCCAAGTTGAACTCTCTCCTCCTATCGTAATGCATGGGCTTAGTTTTCTCTGTTCTTCCATTTCTTAGTTCTAGACTCTGTCCTGCATACTCAAGGTCACAGTTGAATATTGGATTTGCATTTTTTATAATCAGAATCATTTCTGTAGTTTAAAACTTATTTGAGTTATTTTGGGGCTATGTCTTCAAGTCTTAAGTTCAGAGTCCACTGGATAAATTTGTATAAGCTTTCTTATAAATGCTGGTTGCTTGCAGGGAATATCGGGAACATGTCAAAGATCTCACCTGCATTTCAAAGGATCTTTGCCGCATTGTAATTGTAGACAATAATCCCTTCAGCTTTGTATTGCAACCAGTGAATGGAATTCCATGCATTCCTTTTTCCGCTGGGCAACCTCATGACACCCAGGTGAAAGATATTTTCTATTGAAAAAATTAAAGCCATCAGTACCAAAATAAATAAATAAATCAGTCATAATTTTTTGATGAATTGCTGACCATTTACTGTTTTTTGACGTGTAACAGCTTCTAGATGTCATTCTCCCCCTTCTCAAGCAACTTTCTGAGCTGAATGATGTAAGACCTTTGCTCTATGAAAAGTTCCACATGCCTGATTGGTTCCAGAAACAAGGGATTCCGGCTTCTAGTTGGACTTTGTAGGATTAAACTAGTTTGCCATTAAGTTCTCTGTTTTTTTTGCTGAAAATTCTAGTTATTTTGCTGGAAGGGCAGTTGCTGATTGGTTGAAATAGAATTTTTGTATAGCATCAATTTGTTTTGGGATCACTCAAAAGGTTTCAAATGCTGCTTCTTGAAGTCAAATCAGTCACCACTTGTGAATGTAGATTGCCAGAATTCTGATTCTTGTTTATAGGCTTGCAGTCTGTTGGAAAGTATCTTGTTAGTCCGTTGTATAATTATTATCAATAATTATCAGCTTAAACATTCGTTACGTTGCAAGTTTGTTATGACCACTGTTGGTGAAGCATGTAAAATAAATCAAAGCTAACTAACTTCTTAAATGATGTGCTTTCTTATTTTCCTTATTTAGGGTCAATTGCTATAACGAGGGCAATAAGGCTTCAGGGAGGGGACAGTTGTTACTATTACCGTTAAACCTTTAGCACTGATGATACGGTGTTGGTCGTTAGCATAATTTATGTTATTTGAGAAATTCAACGGCTGGAGCTAGTAGTATGCTTGATAACTCGGCTTACATTTTTAGGTCGCTCTCAGTCATAATGTAATGGCACATTAACAAGCGTGGGATTTTTTCTCGGGTTGAATTGGGACAAACTTTTTGGTGTGAGGTAGGTATTATTGGCCTCTGAATGAAGAGAACAATTTTAATTCTGCCTCCACATTGCGTGCCAACTTGGAGTTGTTGTCTGTTTTTTCTTAACTGGTATGAAAAATTATAGTATTTTAACTTACGACTAGGTCGTTGGGAGCAATATAGTTTGAAGTTGCGTATAAGGATAACTATGAATGTTTTCTACAGTGAACTCACTATTCAGATAATTAGAACTTAGGATGGATTCAACCAGGTGACTATGTTGGAAACTTTGAATATTTGACAGTTAGTGAAATTGATATATTGAATATTTAGCCATGATTGGAATAGATGTAATAAAATAAAATATATTGGAACAAAGTAAAATTTGTCATTTTACTTTTTAAATATACTACGGAACGAAAAATCTTTACCCGTATTTTCAAGAAGTAAAAAGAAAATGGCCTTTGGGACGGAACAAGGAAAGGTATTAAAATTAATTTTTAGTTCACATAATATTATTAATTCAAATTTATAAAAAACCTATAAAATGATAGGTGAAGTTTATTAAATAAAATTTGGAATTTACAAACTAATAAATACGAGTTTTTCCAATAGTGTGTTATGTTAAACTAATTTAAACCAAATAAATGTGTCATTTGATTTCATTTTCACTTTATTATCAATTTAAACATGACTCGGATACCTTTTTACTGATTAAAAAAAAGTGTACTTTATGAGAAATTAATCCAATAATTATTTTTTAAAGATGTAGAATAACTATATTTCTATACATGAATTGCATGAACCGATCAAGACAATATCTTCTTTGAAGTTAAATTTTACTTTTGTTTCGCTACTTCCTGAATTTTGAGCTTAATTTGTCAGGTCATATATATATATATATATATGGTACATGCGTGTGTGAGAGTAGACAAGGCAGCACAAGTGACTTGGAGTATGGCCACATGGCTTATGTTGTTTAAGAAATAGGAATTATGTGTGATTGATTAGAACCCCAACATGATCTTATGTATTTAGGTTGTAAAAAATGAGATAAAATATAAAGCAATTATTTGCAATATGCCAGCTTTGCCTGTCCTTAAAAGCTCCATCTAGTATTCCTCAAAACCTTCACAAACAGGAATATCTTTTCATTCTCAACTTCACACTTTGTTTCTGCTTCTCTTCTCTTATCTTCTATTCTCTTCTGCTTCTCTACTTCTGTACTCTTTATTTATTCTCTAACACTGTTCAGTTGAGTTGTCTAAATGTCTCCTTTTCATTTAATAAAAAAAACCTTCCACTTTATTACCCTATTCTTGTGGTTGGTATGTATATCATAGTTAGAAATTGGTGATATCAATGGGGCATGTTACATTTTTGCTGTAATTGTTTGATGCATAGAATTCATTCAAACTGATATAAAAATATGGGCTTTTGACCAGAAGGATGAGTCACTACACGTGTAATACAATATTTTATTTTTTCTTGTTGAATACTAAAATATTATCTGGAACTTAAACAAACTGCTTTTTGTCTTAAGGAAATTATTAGTTTGCACTTTTACTTAAAGGGAATTTGTTTTACTTTTGGATTTATCGCAAGTATTTTTTAAATAAAATTTTATAACTAAGATGCTAAAAGTACTGGTTAAAAAAGGTTGATTGAAAATCGTGCAAAAAAAGCATTGATAAAACCATAAAAAAACGTTTTTTTTTATGCATTTCAATAAAAAACTCAATTTCTTAATTGATATTTTTCGAGCACTAGTTAGTATTTTACCTTTGTAGATAATGCAAAAGTTTCATCAAAATAGCAGAGTTAGAGCTGAAAGGAGAAGACATGGTGTTATAAAATTGATTGAACCCCGTGGTTTGTGCATATGGATTGTAGAATGGAGACATGATTTACTAAAAAGAATAGACAAAGGTAAAATTTTATATTAATTTTATGATTTACAAATTAATAATATATTTGATTACTATGAGAATGTGATTGTAAAGTAATTAACTATGTTTTATTGGTGCAAAACATATGATTTATATTTAGTTAGCATTCCCCTTGTACGAAGCTTTTGCAGCAGCCATGATTATAGTTACAACACATAATGTCGTTTTTTCAGTGACTGCTTTTTTTCTGACCATAATCTTTGGTTTCCCAAGAATTGAGTATGATTCGTGCTATCATATTTTAGTTGTCGTAATAGTTGGCACTTTCTCTTTCTTTTATTGTTTTGTGCTGCAAATAATGGTCAAAAGAAACCTACTTGGTTGTTTGCTATTGCCTTTTATATGTTATAAAGTTTGAAATTAAGGCCCCAATATTTTGTTCGTACATCTTCGAAGCTGGATACAATATTTCTAAAAAGGGATTAGGTGAGTTAATTATATTGATAAACTTCATTTGCTTAGAGTTTTGTACATACTCTCCATCTCTAATTTCATCAATGAATGACTTTATTTATTTATTTTCTAATGACGGTTTTAGTTGTCATTAAAATATTTCCATTAACTAATGATAGTGACAAAGTATGGTTATCTAGCCACGACTTTAAAATAATAATTTAAAAAATGTTCATAATAAAATTTAAGCCAATTTACATTGAGAGAGAAAATTGAATCAGAAATAAATTAATAATGTTGTTAGATTGAACTCAATCATTACTTTCAGATTTAGGTTAAAACAAATCAATAATCCAACTACTAAATTTAAATATAAAATAAAATAAAAAAAAACTTTAGTTAGAGAAAGTTAACTACTAAATTTAAATATAAAATAAAATAAAAAAGAAACTTTAGTTAGAGAAAGTTAACTTAGATAGTACTTGAGACTAATTATACAATTGTTTATCTTATCTGAGAGTCACTCATTGTAATTGTCACTGCTGTCATTGATTGAGTATCTATTACGAAGTGAACTTTAAACCTAACTCAACTTCATAAAACCGGCTTATAAGGTAAAGTTTGCACCCACTTATATATAATGAAATATTTTCATCTCTAGTTGATGTGTAATCTCCAACACACTCCATTCACGCCGAGGGTGAGAGCTTGTGTGTAGGACAACATATTATGGATGGTCCAATAATAGTCTGATAGTGGGTGACACGAGAAACCCAACAAACTCTCGTTAGGATAGACTTGAAAGTGACTCTGATACCATATTAAGAAGTGAACTTTAAATCTAAATCAATCTCATAAAACTAATTTATAAGGTGAAGTTTACACCCTTTCATAAAAAAATGAAATGTCTCAATCTTTAATCGATATGAAATCTCCAACAATATCTTAAATGTATTTTGATACAATCGATCGATTATTGAGACCGAGTAACTCACTCATCCGGTACGAACCAATACAAAAACCTTCATTTCAAAGATTACAACATGCATGTCGTTAATAACTTGAGATACGGAACAAAATCTTGAATTTCTTGTTATTTCTTTTCTATAAACTTCTTAAAATTTATTTTTCAACATTATTCGGAATATGTTTGATGCAACTTAATATATATAGTTGATATTTAAAATTTTTGTTTGTGTAACAGCTAAGAGTATGTCCAAATCACTGAAAGTTTGTTAAACACGAATAATTTTAAGAGAGTGTGTATAAATTAAATTATGATATGAGATTTTAGATATATAAAATATATAAGTTGTTCGTTGAAGATAAGAAAATGAAGTGGTTTGGATCCTTACCTAATATATCCATATTTTGACCACCCCAAATTTATTGAATATCATTAAAATTATAACATTTAAGATATTTTTTGTTTTGAAATTCCAAATCAACTCATCACACCTATAATTATTTCTTGAAAAGACATGTCAATAGGTTTTGGCAGGAGACTTTTAGTTTTTTTAGTTTCTTTAATACATCAGGTACGAGACAACAAGAATAAATGAAAATTTTCTTAAAGAATGTTTTTATCCATTTTAAACCTACGAATTTTAGTTTTTTTTTTTAATTACGGTCACAAAACATTGGATTTGTTCAATATCGATCCAACTAAATTTTAGGTAAAGTGACAAAATTTGATCTCCTAAATTCAAAGTTAGATACTCAAAATAATTTATTGGTTTCAACAATAATGTTTTGGTGTGTGTCTATATATATATATATATATATAATATTAGCTAATCAAGTAATTTAGAGTTTTATTTGTGGAAACATCAAATTGTTTAGTTTTATAATTTTTTTAGAGATCAAATTGTTTTTAAGATAAATTATTAATCTAATTTGATTCTTAAATTATAAAATTTTGATGTAAGCTCATTAAAGAAGTATTTATTTGTATTTTGCTTTTAAAAAAAAGTTTTATTTATTTTTCTCTCATAACAATTAATACAATGTATGTTGTCAATTCTTGTGGCGAAAAAATTTAATGTATATCTGTTATCAACACTTCAAATTATTTTATACATAGTTTAGAATAGCAGAACTGACGCAGCTAAGAAAACTTACAATAAATTATTTAATTTATTAGATACGTAAACTGAAAAAATGTTTATTAAAAACTTAAAACAAATAATTTATCTTGAAAATATTAAACTTAATTAAATATTTCTTATATGATAGTTGTAGATTATATTTTTAAGGTAAAAACATTAAAATTAGTTTTGACACTGTTACTTAAAACTTTTATAGGTATATAACTATTTAAGAATCAAAACTTAATTAATATATTTAATAAAATGGTCTATTTATGAGAATTTTATTTACCAATATACTTAATCAATTTATAAGTTATGGATAAAGGCTAAATTTCTAGGAGCTCGATGCACTTTAAAAAATATTCCGAATGCATAGTGCCAACATTTTAAATACACACTTTTGTATATGTATCATAATATAGTTTTATTATAAATTAAAAATATTTATTTATTGTATAATACTTTTTTGTTTGTTTTATACAAAATTTGCTTGAAAATGAGTTATCATTCACACAATAATAAATTATTATTTAT
>Ga0123341_1003601_pt1 | contig 13341 bp, 7 predicted proteins | sample Turbeapinknodule_FD_89959 | JGI IMG/M metagenome (GOLD analysis project Ga0123341, IMG submission 89959) | Root nodule microbial communities of legume samples collected from Mexico - Turtle bean Mexico pink nodule | ecosystem: Host-associated > Plants > Roots > Nodule | place: Mexico: Nepantla... | reverse complement strand
ATTAATGGGGGTAGTGGAACCATTAGCAACAGTAATATATGGCTTACCGGATAAAGTAGTGTAGGATGAAAAAGAAGAGGAATGAGGTGTCATATGATCAGTAGCACCAGAGTCTATAATCCAAATATTTTTAGTACTAGAAGCATTAAAGGATAAAAAACTAGAACTCTTACCACTCATAGTAAAGGATCAATAGCTAGATGGCTTACTAAGGGAGTCCATGAGAGTTCAAAACCAACTGAGTTTTTCAGATTGACAAAATTTGATCCTGTTCACACACAAAAAAAATCCGCCGGAAAAATTTTCCGGTGGCAGTTTCCGGCAGCGGTGGCGGTGGGCGGTCAATGGAGAAAGGATAAGGAAAAGAGAAAGTTGCAGCAATGAAGGCTGCCAAGGAAAATGATTACAGCAATGAAGGCTAAAAAAATTGCGGAAGCAGAGTCTCCTAGATCAGGAGCTCTGATACCATATTACGAAGTGGACTTTAAGCCTAACTCAACCCCATAAAACCGGCTCAATGGGGGAGGTTTGCACCCACTTATATACAATGTAAGGCTTTAATCTCTAGTCGATGTGGGATCTCCAACACTGTATTTTGAAGTGCCTTCTCATAACCTCACAATTCCGTTTTGAATGTAATAAATTACTTCTAGCCATGGTTATCAGACTCATGATTCTACATAGACTCGTGAGAGAGCTTTGTAGACTTGTAGACTATGAAAAAAGTAAATATAGTACCATACTAATTCAGAATTTCAACACCAAAACTAATCAAAATACTAAACAATAGTTCCATAATTCTAAAATAACAAAGATTAACGGACATGACTATTATATAAGATCAAACTACACCAAATATGAGTTCATATAATCACAAAACATAAATTCTTATAACAATTAAAGAACTAAAAGTCGATCTTCAAGTTTTTGTCTCCAATCCCCTAATGATATCATCTCCGAAGATCATCATTGTCATCAATCTCTTCCTCAAATGATAAGTGTGCATCATCACACATCAAAAACTATATTAACTATAGTATAAGGATCAAATGTATTTAGAGTTGGATCAGTTGAACTTGGTTAAGCTATGAACATTTTCAGCATCACCTTCACCTCATCAGACTCAATATCATCAAAACGGGAAACAATAGTTTTTTCTAATTTGTTCATTTTTGGGATTCAATTTATACATGACATAAACCAAAGAAACAGTGTATTTTTTTGTAAATATGAATTTATGTAAACCAAATAAAGAAAATTGAAAACCATATAATTTGAGAAACTTGAATTACCACTCCATGAGCTTCAATTATCCTCACACCCATAAATAAATGCAAGTTGAACACCATGACTAAATTTCTCCTTTCCTTTATTTTTGAACATCCTACTACTACTTTGAGTAGATACCACCTGTGTATTCTACTCATCATCAAACTCTTCAATGTTCTTTTCTTCATTGATGCTTCCTTAATGTCTCCACAAATTTCATCATTGCAACTTTAACTTTTTATGGAACTAAAGCACAAGGTTCAGAATCATGTATAGTTCAAACAATGCTTGAACCTAGAAATTCCTTCGTTGAATGTCTTTGAGTAATAATTACATTTAACTTTTTTTCCATTGCACAAAATATCTACTCCTTGTTTCCTTCCAATATCTGTCCTATTTCTGGTCTAAGAAGCTACATTTACATTGGGATCAGAAAAAAATATAGAAATAGGAAATTATAAAAAGAGACGAGAAAATTAAAATCAGAAAAAAAATCTTAAAAAATTATAATAGGAAAAAAAACAACAAAATGATGGGGTGGGTGGCACAAGTTCACAAACGTGATGCAATGAGAGGATTGAGGGAAGACGAAGTGTGCGAACGATCAGAAATGTGATGGAAGCAGTGTTGTGCAAAGAAAATGTGACAACAGTAAAAAACAGAGAGAAGACACAATCTGCTTCCAAGAAGCAGAATGACTAAAGCGATGCCAAGCAGATTGGTGTTGGCCGGAGCCGAAACACAAAATGGAGGTACTTTTGTTGGAGATCTTCTATTTGGAGGACAATATGGGTTCTTAAAACGTGAACAACAGCATTTCTTGTCGCTTCTCTACCCAACCACGGACTTGGTGACTTGATTTGGAACTCGCCAGTCTACCGCTAGTGAACCAAGTTTAGATGAGTCCAGTCTAAGTCTATTGAAAAACGAGTTTAGGGATGAGTCAACTCGTGAACAGTGAGCAAACTTAGAGACTTGTACAACAACTTTGCTGTTAGTTTACTTGTGGGTTTGATAACCATGCTTCCAGTCAATAAAAAATAGCCAGGGGGAGGAAATTTTTTTTGTACTCTTGTAAAGCATTAAGTTGCCTATTTGATTTTTTTTTTATTAATTTTTGATTATTTTTATAACGCATGTAAGGGGGTTATCCTAAATTTCTTTACTTCGTTGCATGTAAATTTCTTCTAGTGTGGACAAGGGAATAATGCTGATCAGCTGAGACCAACTCAAGTTCCTTCTTTTTTGGGAACCAGAGTCGAAAAAATTGCTGCTGGGCTTTGGCATACATTGTGTGTTACTGTAAATGGTCAAATTTATGCATTTGGTGGGAATCAGTTTGGACAGTTGGGTACTGGTAGTGACCAGCCTGAGGTATGTTTTCCTTAATTCTGAGATCACTTTGTCTCCATTAGAATACTATTGAGCAAACAGAAGTACTTTTTGATAAAGTTGTGTTAGATAGGACCCATGTTAACATTAACTTACGATTATATAGAGAAACTGATATTAGTAACTAAAGATAGCTGGGCTTGATGTCATTATTTTAAAATTGCATTGCTTTGTAGATTACGCTGTTAACTAAAGGTACTTGACTAGTGCACAGACTAAATACCAAATCCTATTCAACCTGGGAAGCCTTTCATTTATACACAAGAAGGTTTCCGAAGTATAAATTTTCATAATACTTAAATACTTGTTTTGTACATGTAGGTGCAAACAATTTTTCTTTCAAAATCCTTAACATAGGCATAATAGGCCAATCCTTAACATTAACCATCATAAGACAAGTTGGAAGCTACCAAAATATATGTTGGGATAGCAAGTCCAACAAACCCAAATTGAAACCTGCAAGTCTGATAAAAATATATATTTTAACATGAATCCTATAACTTTGAAAATACTATCAACATAATAACTAAAGAATAAGTTTCATAAACGGAATTAATTTGTCAAAGTACTTCCTTTTCCAACACCATTTATAAAGATTTCAAGAAGCTCGTTATATGTAAAATAGTCTGCAAGTTATACCCAATTGAATTGAACTACATAGAAGTTGGGGTGACAAACAAGTCACATTCCACCCTCATCTAATCTTTAGGGGCTACCCCCTACCCTTTAAAGGTCCAGTCACCTGCTATCTTAAGCTGGGGGCCTTTTCTCTTGAACAAGCTAATGGCTGGAGATTGATTACTCATCCTTTAGCCACATAAAGACTAACTAACGACTTTTATCAACCAATACCTTAACTAAATCTGCTATGTCTACATGGGCCATTTTATTTCCTAATCAACCACAAACAGTATCAATATATCTCTTTACTGATTGTTGATGGTGTGCTCTTCTGATCAAGAACTTGTAAGCTGAATATAAAAATCAGCTTCAGCTTAAAGTTAAAGCTTTACAGCACTATTATGATGGCTGCAATATTATATTGAACTTCTCAGATGGTAAAATGCTATTAAGATAATAAACTCAATATGATAGAGTTGATAATGTTGCGTTGGATTTGTGGACATATTGGTAGAAGAAATAACATTAGAATAGGAATGAATTGCGATACGAAAACAAATTTGGAACAGCAATTGCAAGAAGAATGACAGAATCTCAGTTTATGTAGTCTGAGCATGTTGAAGTAGACATATAGGAGGTACAAGGGGAGTAGGTCAGATGGAGGGTAACCTTATTATGATTTGATGATAGCGGGAGATTGTCAATAAACATGATTCCTAGTTCCACATTATGGTGATCCTTGTAGCCTATTCCACCTAGTGCAAAAAAGGATTGGTTATTGTTATTGTCTTAAAATTTCAAAACCATCATTACTTAATTCCCTTGGATTACAAATTACATAAATAATGTAATCATCAAAGCTATTTTTCTTGACAGCATAATTGCTTCATTTTAAAATTTTTGTCTCATAATGATTTAGGATACCAAGTTATGACACGGATGTCAAATATAATAAATATCTGATGCATCCATACAAGTATTCGCAAAATATACAGAATATGACACAATGCAGACGATAGTTTTGAATAATAATAGCTGCAATACCAAACTCGTAACTGGTCCAGTACGTAATGTGGAGAACTGCTGCTCATGGCATGCATCTGATGAATGGAAGATTAGTTCATCTGTTAATTTACTAATGTGAAATAAAATAATTTCAAATTGACAGCAGAAGTTGTGATTCAGTCATCATACTTGCATATAATATATTTTGGGACCAAATAGTCAGCAAGCTTGAAATTATTTCCCTATATAATTTAAGAAAATGTCACTGCTAACTCTAGAGAACTATCTTATAGGGTGTAGAGCCCTGCAGATTTAACCATAAACAAATATGTTCGCTAGAGACTTCGGAGACCCATATGAGGAAGCAATATCAAGGATCATTTTCTGTAGACAACATCACAACTGAGGTCACTAAATTTATGTTCTTTTCATTGAGACTATAATCTCCAATTATCCTCAATTATTAACATCTTGCCATTTCCTTAAAATATAATGTTACTCAAGGGCACTATGACTTATTAGAATAACTACACCAAGACTAAAAGATTTCAAGTCAACGCTTTAGAATTTATTTTGGTAATGGAACAATGGACAAAGAGATTAGTAAGAGTCTCCAATTATTCGAGTCTCCAGAAACACCAATGTTTACCCTTCCTGTTACAACTTAAGCTCTCAAACGTGTATATGTATCTACCCGAAGTACCAAATGCACCAACTCCACCTTTCTGACGAATCAAGCTAGAGAGTTTCATTAGGTTTGGCACATAAAAAACAGATTGGGAGATCTAATGCAAGTTGGCTTAGGGATTTGGTTACAAAATGCAGAAACATAAGTGAATGGTATGGCTCCAAATTAGCAACATGCTTAAGGACGGTTGGGACATTCTCATCTCGTATGTTTTTATAAGGAAAAAAATATATCCTGTTATTTTGCCTTTCTGCATGAAGATGATGTAGCTCTAACATTAAAAATGATATATTATGAATCCCCACTATCTGGCAGTCGATAGCTGTATATGTAGTTATATTGTGTCAGTCTAACTGATATTTTGGTTAGCAACCCAAATATTTGCTTATTCATAATCTGAGATTGTTAATGATAGATAACAGTATTCCATAATAGCTGAAAATTAACTTGCCTATTTGTTTTTCCTTGTTTAGACTTCACCTAGACAGTTGGATGCTTCCCGTTTTGAGAATAGGCATTCTAGTATTGTTTCTTGTGGGGCTCGTCACAGTGCTTTGCTGACAGGTATGTCACCATTACTATATGCCCTTGGGGAGTTAGAACCAATCCTGGGGAACTTTTCACATATGAGAATTGACAAAATAAATAAATAAAAGTAATCGTGTCAAGAATCATTTCATGGTCAAATGCTAATATCATGGTCAATTCACCTATGATGGCCCATACACATCCTCCGACGAGGCTGCTTAGTATTTTCCTCTTTAAGATCTCCACCATGGAAATTTTGGAAGTTTTTTAAGTTTGGTAGAGAAACAACCATCATTTTATTTATTCACAAGAAAATATAGCTGTGTAAATTATTTTAAAATTGAAGTTTTCTCGTCACTGATTAACTAATGTCATGTTTCATACATACTCTTGTTTCCTGTTTATCATATTGAAGCTGATGGTCACCTATTCACTTGGGGGTGGAACAAATATGGTCAGGTATTCCCAATATCTTAGATAACTCTTAAATATAAAGTGGTAATATTGGTGCTTGTATTGATTTCTGATTCTTACCTACTTGGACAGCTTGGTTTGGGAGATTCTGCTGACAGAAACATTCCTGGTCAAGTTTCTATCGCTGGTTGCAGGCCAAGAAATGTTGCCTGTGGTTGGTGGCATACACTGCTGCTGGTCGATAAAACCGACTAACTTCATTTGTCCATTAGCAACATGGTGGTCGTACAGTTTTGATAGGTTACTGACCACTCCAAGCCAGTTGGGTTGTTATCTTCAACCTTCTTCTCTTCATTCCCCCCTAGGAGTGTGAATCTAAAACTTTATAGTGGTGGATCCTTAATGCTACATTGGTGTACTCGTTTCAGCAATATTTTTTTTAAGTTGGTTCGAAGTAGATTATTATGTTGTATCCGTTTAATATTTTGTTTGTGTATATATTGTTTAATGGTGGAATTCTTCAGCAATTCTCATGTTAATACTTTTTTACTTCAACTCTTGTTTAATGATTAAAATATTAACTTATAGGTTCTTTGTACTTAAAGTGCATAAAATTTTAATAATATACATTAATATTTAATAATAATAAGGTTATAGGTATAATTTAAAGTATGACTAATAAGGTTATAGGTGTAATTAAAATATTAGGTTAATTTTTACTTAAAGGGAATAAAAGTTAAAATTGTTATTTATTAATTGCTTTTAGTGTACTAAGATTATCCCAATAAACAGTAGGAGGGAGATGAGAAATAGTAAGCTCGGTTAAGTTTGGTTATATATAAGCGAGGCTTATATCCAACTTTTCTGTTTATGCTTACTGCGTCCATATTTTTAAAATTTCAGGATTGTCTCTGCGTGTTATAGTACGTTCTAGAAAATTAAATTTGAAATAGGTTGTTTTGCATTCCAGAAATAATTTTTTTAACAGAATTAAAAAAATTAAAATCTCATTTTATAGGTAAATATGGAATACAAAGAATATATTCTGAAAAAAAAAAGATCTAGAAACTTACTGTAAAAAGGCTAATTTGGAAAATTGTTTTGGAAGGTGTTCTGCGAATTCAGAATTTTATTCCATAATATCAAATTCGGAACAGATTCCGATTTACATCTTCATCCCTATTTAAAAACTAAAGATGAGAATTTTATTTCATAATATCAAACTTGGAATACATTCTCACTTGCATCCTCGTCCCTGTTTAAAAACTAAAGAGGAAATTTTTTATATTTCACATTAATGATAGGGTGTACGTTTAAATTTATTGGGTGCAGGAAGCAAAAGCCAACAAGCTATAAAAGAGATATTGACTATTTTTCAAGTGTATGTGTCATAGCGAGAAGATTCAATTTAGGCCTTTTCTTCCTTTTTATATTCTAAATTTACCCATATGAAAATAAATACATTATGGTGTATGGTGGACATTTTGGTGGTGTTGAAATGTTTATATGCACTTGTGAAGGTTGGGGTGTGCTTGGGTAGTGGTTGGTGGTGGTGGGGCTTAATGGTTGGTGGTGGTGATCGGTCGTTGTTGGTGCATTCGATAAATCTCTACTTTTACATTTTCAGTTTCTGTTTTAATTTGTGCAATTAGAAGACCTTTCAAATTATACATAAAAATTTTAAATAAATTTTTTTTCAAAATATATAATCTAAAATGCACATTTGTATTTTGATATTTATAGTCTAAAATAAATTTTTTTATTTTAGATTATATGTTTTGGAATTTTGGATTGAATTCCAAAATGTATGATATGAAATAAATTTGTTATATTTTGGAATGTAGAAATTTGTATTTCAAAATTAAAATACAAAATATCTATTATGAATTGTATGTTTTGGAATACAAAATTTGTGATTTTTTGAACATTTTTTTGTTATTTTATTTTTAAGTCATGTAATTGTAGTAGGGTCTTAGATATTATATTGCTTTGTTCTTATTATATAGACAACTTTAACAATTATTGTTTAATATAGAGATGAAATCTCAATATTGGATCAAAATAGTCGATGAAGTAGATAAATTGTTTGATATGAATCAGATGGATGTAATGAAGTTTGTGGCAAGATGAATTGGTTGGAGGAGATTGTGATAGCTTTTTTTACGGGGCAAGTATAATTTCATGCATTTGGATAAAAATTGTGACACATAAAATATGTTTTTGTTGTAATATATTTTTTGTAATGTTATACGGTTGATTTATACAGAGTCATGAACAATGTTCACTAATAATAACAAGTTGCATAAATGAAAATATCTCATTAAAATGTTTCCAACTTTATGTACAATATATCTTTAAAGTATAAAATAGAAAATCTAAATACATAACACAATAACTTAACTACTATTCCAATTTTGCCTTCCACGTACAACATATGGAAGTTTAATATAAATGACTCCCTCATTTGTCACTCCACGGGCTAACTGAAATGCAATGTAGGTTTCCTCCCATGTTGGAGTACCTTTAAACACATGTTGACAACCAATCATCATTTGTAAAATGTTAACGAACCTATTGAATATACCTTATGCTTATTCAAATGACGCAAGTTACTAAATATATTCAAACAAATAAACGTAGTAAATAAATAATAAATATACAACATAATTACTTACCAAACAAGCATGGTCCTATTGTAACGTTGATTTTGTGTCTCCACGATTTGAACTATGAGGGTGATGATGGGGGTAATATAGCTGGTTGATATTCCCCACCCCACCAAGTATGCATGGTGTGACACAAATTTAAACCAATGTATCTATCCAGCTGCGCACATAGATGCATGTACAACCAGTGTCACACTTGTAACGAGATGGTCGCCAAAGTGCAACCACCTATATTCTAAAACAACCACAACACCACCTTCAAATGGCATCAGAGATTGAGGTACTGCCAACTCATACCCATATTGGAGCAACACACACTCTGGCATATGGCGATGCCATCATGTACCCACATGGATGTATCCAGAGACCATGAATATCGACTCGAATGGCCTATTGAGATCCAAATCTGCCCAACATGGGTCATATCGTTTAATTGGACCTGCATAATGCCAACAATGCATATATGCTGTCTTGTAACATATTATCCTGTTTGTGGGTCAACCACCTGATAAGTGGGATATCCTTCCTTCCAATCCCTGAAAAGTACTCATATATTGATGCCTATTACAATTTGAACTAAGCATTATTCATATGAAAGTAAATATAACTTCTAAAATTTTTGTATATTACTTGTAAAAGTATGACATAATTGTTTTGTCTGGGTAAAACACAACCCCTAACTAGTCATAGATATGGGTAAATGTTTCCCTTTCCCATGAGTACCAATCACACATCCGTAAATTGTTGAACAATTGCAAGTATGACACGTTATTTGATGTCACACTTTTTGCCACAAATATTGTGCATCCCACTAGATGCAACAAATAAGCTTTTACAACAAACTTCCATCTCTAATAGCTACAACACTCCTCATATACCTTTTGGAGCCAACTAAGCCTCATGTGTGGACCACTACAATGCCTCATCTCTATCGTGGCATCTTCCAAGTCCACCCCTGGAAACTCAATCGACATTGTTGAATACGTCATGTACAAAACTATCCCACGATAGGGATACGGAGCAACGTCGACACATCATCTAGGGTGATTGTCATCTCACCAACCATTAGGTGGAGACTGTTGGTGTTTCAGTGCCACCTTCCCACAAAGGCTAAAATCAACCCTTTATCTCCCATCTTATAACTAATGTTTAACAATGACAACAATTCAAAGATAAACACCACAACCTCATTTTATCGATGAGGCATCCCAAACTTAATTAACTTTCGACCGTGGGAGACCATTTTCAATTTTACTCGATCCTAATAAGAAAGGTGTTCATAAGTATAAATAATACCACATGACCAAATATCACAATTAAGTGCATTTTTTGTTTCTTACCTCACTCTCTCACACCTTAATGCAACATGATCAACAAAACTCACTAGTAAAGAAGTATTAGAAAGTCCTTCAGGGTATTCTTCCTACTCATCATGTCTTGTTGGAGGGGCATCTATCACATCAACACCATTGTCATGAACAACTTGTTCACGATCTCTTATAGGAACCAACGTCGTAGGCCTCTGTCTACCATTCCCTTTATATGCACCACTTATTGTCCTTGTCATAACTCTGCATTTTCAAATAATTCTTATATTAATAAAAGTTATTTTCCAAAATAAAAAATACATTATGTATTGCACAATCCAAAATGTATTTACGTAAGGAAAGCATTTTAGATTGCATAATCCATAATGTATTTTGAATAAGAAAGTATATTCCGAATTGTATAATCCATAATGCATTTGTAGATCCAAAATGGAATGCATTTCGAATTTTATAATCTTGATTTTATTTCCTTATTTAAAATATATTTTGGATTTGAAATCTAGAATACACATAAATATTTAAAATAAATTCTAGATTGTGCAATCCAAAAAATTCCTAAAATACTCAATTTGGAATAAACATGCACAATAAGAAGAACAAAAAAAAATTATGAAAACCAACCTCTTCAAAGCAGTGCAATGAAGCAATGAGTTTCTGAAGCTTTTCTTGGAAACAAACGTTTCCAACAAAGACTCTCAAAAAAAAATTAAAGGAGGAGCGACAAAGAGAGGGGTGCATAATGCTAGTATATGAAATGGAGTATATGAAATATGAAAATGAGATAAATAGGTTTAAATTATTATTTTATTAAGGAAAAAATGGTCATTCCACCATCCAATGAGTGACTTGAAAACATGAGAGTGCAACAAGAAATGATCTCCTTTACATATTTCCTTTTCCATTGTAACAAGAGTGTCATCAAATTGTTGGCAAACTACAGAAAATTATCTGAAGCTCTTAACTATTTGCTAAGAAAATATAAAAGAAGAAATATCACATTTTCTCTTTTTTAAAATCGAATTGTATTAAGGTAGTTTTGCGTTCTCAAACCAAAGGTAGTTGACAATGAAGAAGTATTTTTATCTTCAAAACCTAAGGTTGAAATTATACAAACCTCTTTATCAAGAAATCCATTAAGAAATACATGTCTCAACATTTAAATGAAAGACCACTCATAAGCATTAACAGAGTTACAAAAAGACGAATAGGGACACATTTTATAATTAAAGAAAAAAAATCTCATTAAAGTTAGAATTATATTGTTGATTGAAATATTTGGTCACTAATCTAGTTTTATATTTATGTACAATATCCTTAAGCTTTATCTTAACCTTAGACACTTATTTGTAATGAATAGTAAGATGATTAGGAAGAAGATAAGGAAAATCATCTTGCATAGTAGTAAATCTATTGTTGATTGAAGTCCTTAGCCATTAATTGAGTTTTATATTTATGAACAATATCCTTAGATTTTTTCTTAACATGAGATGTCTATTTACAATTAAAAGCATGATAATAAGGAGGAAGAGGAATTAAAGACCAAGAGGAATTATTCCTACAAATTAATTTGGGGATTTAGAGATATAAACTTGTAAAACATGAATTAAAATGATCTCTATCTCTTAGTTTTGAAGAAAATTTGGGCCTAAAAGTGGACTTTAATTAAGTTCATAAGCTCCATTACAAAAGTTTAAGCTAAAAGAAGGAAAAGCTAATTTACATGGGTTCTTCAACAAATCTACCTCAACTTCAAAATATCATAAAAAATAGTAGAGAAATTCAAATCCAACAAACCATACGTCCAACATTATAATATTTAGACTCAACCCACCATTTACTTGGGCTCTCAAAGCTTTTGTAGCTCTTTACTCCTAATTGAGGTTTGCACCTCTTCCAATGTAATGATTTTTTTCCTTCCTGAACAATAAAACATTCTTGAAATGCATACTACAAGGTGCTAAGGGTAGTAAAGCTTTGTCTTTCCAACTTCACTTTTATGTTATCTAAATCGTCTAGAATCTTGTTGAAATTTACTAGTTACTACAAAATCATTCTTAACTCATTCATCCTGAATAATACAATTGTTGCTTCAAACATAGTCTATGTGCCAAAGACTTAGTCATAAACAATGACTCAAGTTTCATCCTAATCAACACAACAATATTCTCTTTAATAACTTTCCCTAGTGCCTTATCATCAATACAATATTATGGCTCTCTTGGCTTTGTTGATCATGTCATTTTTCTCCTTTTGATACATAGACATTGGAATGTTCGCCTCACCCCTCAGAGCATCAACACAATCTTGTTGCATCAAGATAGCCTCCACCTTGGTTCTCCACAATCCAAAGTCGTTTTCGGTAGAAAACCTATTAATGTCAAACTTTGTGGCATGTCTTTAACTTGACTTTCTTTTTTTTATCCCCACAAATGATGCCAATTGCCGAGTTCATAACAATAACAACAAAGAAACACAAAAACAAGATTGAAGAAAGTACTTTATTATAGCTGGAATATCCTTATAAGATACAATGTATCATCTATACACACAAATTTATCTATTTATAGAACCTAAGAAACGAAGTAACAGAAAATCATTAAAACAACTAAGTCTAAACATTTAATACAAGCGTTAGACGATAACAATGTGTAAGACAATTTCTCCAAACTTAGCACTACAAGATACTAATTCTATGACAAATTCCACTTGAAATATACAAGATACTAATTACTCAATCAAATTTTGTTGGAAATGGATAAGATATTTTCATACATTCTTTTTGTTCCACTCTAAATAAAGAAAAGGAGAAAATACACGTTGAAGTGAAGTCTTCTAGTGATGGATTAGACCGTATGGAGGTGTCATACGATGAAGTATTACTTTATATAAACCAACCTTTTACCTTTTGTTAGGACATGCAAAAGTTGACTTTAGCTATCAACTTACGCATGACAGGGATATGAAGACATTTAAACCTACAAATAGGTTTGGATATGTTAACATTATCAACTATTCTTTAACAATAGCTAGAGAGATAAATTGTTCATATTTTGGAAGCTTTAGGGAGGGTGTAGAAGTCATAAAAGGTTAGTAGTGACAAGTTTCCATCGAATATGAGATTAAGCCTATGAAGAAGAACCACACATGGATGCTTGTCGATCTACGTAAGAATTAAAAGATAGCAGGATGTATGTTGGAGATCCCACATCGACTAGAGATTAGAGCCTTTCATTGTATATAAGTGGGTGCAAACCTCAAACCTATGAGCCGGTTTTATGGGGTTGAGTTAGGCTTAAAGTCCACTTCATAATATGGTATCAGAGCTCTGATTAGAGCTCTGGTTGCTACATTTATCTATGGGTGAAATTGTTGATCCCTCACAAGATCTTTGTTCACCTTACCATGTTAGTTTATCAGATAATTCATCCTT
>Ga0123341_1003600_pt1 | contig 13341 bp, 7 predicted proteins | sample Turbeapinknodule_FD_89959 | JGI IMG/M metagenome (GOLD analysis project Ga0123341, IMG submission 89959) | Root nodule microbial communities of legume samples collected from Mexico - Turtle bean Mexico pink nodule | ecosystem: Host-associated > Plants > Roots > Nodule | place: Mexico: Nepantla... | reverse complement strand
GCCTCATCTTTATTTTATGTCTTCTTTTAATTTTGAGAAGACTAGAAGGAAGAACTTCAAATGTGAGGGTGGATGTCCTCTTCCTCCATTAATAAAAGCCTCATTTATTTGATTCTCATCAAGGTTGTTGCAAACTCCCTTACAAGAATGAAAAAGCATGAACTGATAAAAAAAAGTGTATAATAGATACAAATACACAATTGGCGCCTTAATTTATTGGGATCCCCTTTAATTCAAAGCAATAGCCAAGATTTGCACTGGACTGAATACTCCTCTAATAAAGAAAAACAGGATCCTCTCTAAAAGACTTTTCAAAACTTAGTCATGGAAATGTCCAAATGAAAATTTGTCTCATATTTACATTTTGGAAAAAAAAACGACAATCTAAGTTAGGGTTAAGATCATAAATAAATGCATTGTCTACATAGAACTAAATCTATAGAGGTGTGGCCTTGATGATGATATTAACATCAAAGTTTTGCCAAATGTGATTGATTACATATACTACAAGAAAATCATGAAATAGAAACCAATTTTTAGAGATCAAAATAATTAGTTGTAATAGTAACTAAATTAGAAACCATTTTAGAAACTAAAAAAAAATTGGTTTCTAAATTAGTTTCTATTATTCTTAAATAGTTTCTAAATTGATATCTAATTAGCAACCAAGGTTTTAACTACCAATTATTTAGTTTCTAAATTTGGTCTCTAAAACCTTGGTTGCTTATTATATACCAATTTAGAAACTATTTAACAATAATAGAAACTAATTTAGAAACTATTTTTTTTTTAGTTTCTAAAATGGTCTCTAATTTAGTTACTATTGTAACTAATTATTTTGGTCTCTAAAAATTGATTTTTATTTCATAATTTTATTGTAGTGATAGTGATGTGGAAAACTTGATGAGGTAGATATTTGCATCAAAATTTCGCCTACAAGAATGTGATTGAACAAACAAAGATGTTGAAGAAGCTTTGATGTACATATTTGCATCAAAGTTTTATAGATAGGAATGTAACTAAACCCTAGAGGGGGAAGACTTACTTATGTAAATATGTATATTAAAGGTTCTCATATGGTGTGGGTTTAGGGGTTTTAAACTTCATCTTAGTATAACTTTGTTCAAAATTAGGAAATTTAGTAAACACGTAAAGCTTCTAATCAAAATAAAAACCAATTTAATATAATTAACATAACTTTAAATATTATACTTAAACTCTACAGATATCATATGAGCATAAAGGGTTATGGGTTAGAAGTTAATGAATTGTAATTGGTTTATAATGCAGATAATTTTTTAATATAAACAATTTAATTTGATGAGCTTTGGAATTTTATGAGATCTTTAATATATAATGAGAAAGTAAACTAACTATATCTTAAAATGTATATTATGACATTTGGTTTGCAATAATGGATTGATTTGAGTTGTAAATGTAATTAATGAGTATAGTTGAATTTATTTAAATAAGATGGTTGTGATTGGTTGGATATTATGTTTGATAAAGTATAAGAATGAGAAGTTATGAATTATATGAACTTGATTGGACATTGAAAACTATATGCATGAATTAGATTGATTTGGATGATGATTAGGTTGGTTGAGACAAGTCAAATACTTTGGAATGATATGTTGAAAAGTATGTGGTTTTAAAGTATTAAGTGTAAGAAACTATATATTATTAAAAGAATACACCTTGGTTTAATGATGGTATAAATCACATAAATTAAGATGTCAAAAGAGTGAAAAGATGAGAGAGATTCTTGCACCATTTTTATAGTTATTTGTAGAATGAACTTATGGAGATCAAGTTAGTAATCCAAAAGAACTTAGAATTAGTCACATGATGGTCTCTCATAGAACATATTTAATGGGTTTTACGAAAGACACCAATGTGTTATTATGATACAATTGAAAATGAGATTCGTAACCCAATAATACTTTGAAATGAATTAGATAAACTTAATTTGATTTGATTATATGTTGAGAATATATATTTATTTATGTGTTACATCTGATATTATTTTTGGTGGGCTCCGTCTTGTATGGTTTTTATATTATTTTTTGTTGTTCTCATAATTGATACGTAAGTAAATGATGTACACATTTAAAATATTATTACTATTTTAAAATCTATTAGAAAGTTGGAAAAATCAGGCCAGATACATCAGAAGTAAGGGTTGAATTTGTATAAAAAAAATTCATTTTTTTTGCAAAGTTGTGTCTAACAAAGTAATGACAAATGCTAGTTTTATAGATGATTTGTCATTTAAAAGATTACATGGTTTTACTCACTAGATAGAGAAAAATGTCTTTCGACGAATATAAAATTTGAACACTCTAATAGTTTGCTAAACGAACATGAAAGATATTAGCAGCATTTTTGCAACTCTTGATCACTTTGTTATCTCTCTTCAACTTGAAAGATTTCTTTATATAGATAATTAAGAAAAGATTGATTGCAAATCCCCTTCTACCCATTTAGAACAAAATCTCTATCTTCAAGCCTTATTTGTTTGTCCATGCATGAACATAAAGATGCATTGAATATGCTTCATGCAACATATATGTTTATCTCTTCTTAAACAATATGTTGATAACTGACATGACTTTACAGGCCTTGGTTAAAGAGTTTTCACCCAAATTGAAGTAAAGCATATGATCATATGCGATATATAACATTCCCATAGTTGATATAAGGTGCGTCAGAATGTGTGTTGGCGTAAAAAAACGTTAGTGCATTCTTCAAGAAATATTTGATATTAACATGTATTTTGAGAGATCTTCACTACAGACGTGAAGATAAAAACATTCTCGACAAAACAAAATAAACTCATAAATTTTCTTTTAAGTGTGTTAGTGTAGAAAGTGTTTGCATATCGTTTAATAAAGACTTTGCTTATTTGATAAAGTGAGAAAATACATGTGTTCTATTATATGTTAGAAGAAACATTTTTCGTTTCACATAAATTTTTCAAAACTATCATCTTACAAATTAAACATATTGATGTTTGCACATTGTTATTTAACAATACTTAAAAAACTTATATAACTAATCTTTGTAAGTTCATGTAAACATATTGTTTAGATTGTTAATTCAACCACCTTAATTAAATTCTTATGTAGAGTATATATTATAAAACCTAAAAGTTAATGCAAACAATACATTTAAATAACTATGCATTTTGGATGGTCTTAATAACTTTAAAAAAATCTTAAAAAGAAAACCAAAATCAACGCCCTCTTCCATATTTTATTAACCAATCTTAATTTTAATTTAATATACATTTATCTCAATTATCTAAATAGTAAACAAATATGCAAGAATTTTAAATACTTAATTGTTTCTTCAAAAGAAAATGTAAATAAAAGATTGGGAATTTTAAATATACATTATTTTGTAATTAAGTGGCTTTATAGTAGGAAAATAGTACTAATAATTTAAATAAACAATAGTAATTTTAAAATAACATTTTCAAATATATAAGGAAATATAAAGTATTATATTTCAAACAATAAATCAATACTGATTATTTTAAAACTTTTATAAATAAATACATACTATTATTTTATAGTGTAAAATTAAGTGGGTCGGTTCCATTGCACCGTTTACTATTTCAGAATCAATAGAAAAAAAGAAAAAATTCACTTTAATAATATAAATAATATGAAGACAAATGTTTCCTACACCCAACTTAATTTCAAAAATTCCGAAAATACCCTTTATTATGAAAATGAAAATTTGGAATTGAAAATAATGCATTCTAAAAAATAAATCCAAAAAAGATTTTTGTGTTCCAGAAAAATAAATCAAAATTCTATTTCGGATAAAAAAATCCAGAATTAAAAATAATACATTCCGTAAAAATTTATCCATAAGAGATTATTGTGTTCTGAAAAAATATCCAAAATGTAATTTTATATGTACCCATTTTTTTAAGGGTATTTTCGATTTTTCCTCTGATCGGGTGCAGTGATATGGTGCACGAAACAATTGCCTAATATGAATAATAGTATTAAAAATAAACTAATTGAGATAGGTGCATAAAAGTTTAGGTTGAATCTTAAGAAAATTAAAACAAGGAGTCAATTAAGAAGTCCCAAAAGCGCGTTATTAATTTAGGTTTTGGAAGGAAACAAATTGATTAAAATTTTATAATTATTTATGGAAAAGTTGGTACAAAACATGTCCTTCATCATTAGAAAAAAAATGCATGAACTAAAGAATAAGTAACTCTCAAAGCTAATGGTGCACCTTCCTTCAAAGCTTTTGGCTTTTTCCAAACTGAGACGAATCACCATTCTCCCAAACACGTCATATCTCCACTAGCTTATGGAAAAACCAAGCACTCATTCTCTTTTATATTTTTTAGTTAATGTAAGCTAATTCTAATATTTTTTTTAATGAGAACTGTGTATGAATTTTTAGAAAAAATATTTTTTCTGTTATTTTCTTAAGTTTAAATTTTATATATTTTCATATAATTAGATCTAATTGATAGAAACCAACCAACCGGCTCTTAATCATATTGATTTAGTTCATATTTTAAATTTATTTTAAAAATATTAAAATGATAGAAATTAATTAATTAAATTATATTTTATCTAAACTCCGTTTTAACAGCTTGCTAAGTTAATATATAATCTCCATTTGCAGAAAGCTTTGGTACACTAATTTTAGTGTCCTAATTGTAGTGAAAGTGATGGTGGCAATTACTATGATCTTTCCATCAAGAATCGGTGCTAAATACGCGTTTATGATTTTTATTTTCTGTTCAAAATAACATTTTTATTTGAGTTAGTGATCTCGAAGAAGTATCCAATATAATTTTTATTTTTTTTAAGAAATGAATATGTTCTCAAATAGAGTTGAGATTAAGAGAATAATTACCTTTCTTACCAGTTTACCCCTACTCCTTCTCCTTTCAAAACAATTTCACAACTCTCCCTTCAGGCTTTTCATTCTCATCTTTGTAAACTCCAAACTCGGATGGTACCTGCAAAAGACATACAACTCCGACCCTCAAGTGCAAGATGGACCCTGACAAGTAGGAAGTTGGTTTCTGATCAAAGTGAGCTTAAAAGAAGCAAACAGGGGAAGCCAAAGTCCAAAAAAGAGCGAATGGAAGATGCTGCATTGAAGTGATTAATTATGTGACAAGTGCTACAATCATGCCATTGCAAGCTGGGTAGAAAGAATGTCAATGAGGTGGTGGAGATAACCAATATTTTGGTGTATTTTGATGGTTTTGTAGCTACAGTTTGCGGTGCTTATACAATTCAAATATGAGCACGTGCTAACTGGAATAGGATGCCTAACTTATGCAACAAACATTATCTATCTATTGTTTTTGGGATGTTTGTTTATCTCTTTATTCTTAGAAATTCTTAATGTGATTTGGTTTATGTAAAAGGGTTGGGATACTGCTTTTTGTATTCCTCTTAATTTAATTTCATTCTTTGCTGATTAAAAAAAAAAAACTCAAACCCTAAAGTAAAATCTCGCTATTCGATTTTCGAAATGTGTGACTATTTATATGATTATCATAATTTTTTTACTAATTTTTTTACTTGAGCTGAAGCTGAATTAAGATTTTGGATCATAATTAAAAGCATATTAGTGTATCAGTTAATAATTAATCATAATTCGGTTTTATTAATCTCCTGGAAAATTCCAAAAAGTCTCACAAAAGAAAAACCCTTGTTTTAATAAAATAAAATATGACAAACAAGTATAATAGTTAAAAATTTCCTACAAATTTCCCTCAGATTCCTCTGAATTGGCCATGTCCTTTCTTTTGCATTTCCTCTTGTTCCTTAACTGTGGTTTTTTCTACCGAAAATAAATAAAACATAAATACAAAATGAAATATCATGAAGAAATTAATGGTGTGGAGCTGGATTCTGATGCCATGAAATTCACAGGTCGTAATCCTGGTGGACTATAGGCATTCATTGCATTCTTACAATGTAGCTCCAATAGTCCACACTTCTCATCAAGTTCATCACTTTCACCAGCATCCTAAACGAACATTAAACACAGTTTCAGCAAGATATAGCAAAACAATATTCATTATACGTGTGTATATATAGGAACACATGCACATCATAATCATTCATGCAACCAAAGACTTCAAACTCATTAAGACTTTATTATATCATAAGGGTGCTCCTAACTAGTGTCCTTGACAAAATAGGTTAAGAAATAAAAAGTAGAAAGTTTTTTTCTCGAAGTCAATTGCATTAGAAACCACAGATGCATAATAACAACTTTTTAATAATTTTTTTGGCTTTAGTTTCATTCTCTTAACCATGTCTTAACCATGTCTTAAGTTACTGGTTAGCATTTGTCTTATATAGCCTTGTGGTCATTAATAATTGTGAGTAGTAAGTTTACCAGGAGAGAATAATGGTGGAAGGAAGGGAGAAAACGCATCTTGCAGTACTCATTGAACATCAATGTGAACATGATCAATGGAATGGTTGATATAGAAGCAGCTGGTTTCAACTTCAGTCCAAATAAACCAATCATGGTTATCTGCATCAGAATGATTGCAAGGAGAATGTAGTGATGAATGTACGGCCAATATTGTCCACATGTTTCGTAAGTAGTTTCATACACATCTTGAATCTGCAAAGCTAAGTTTTGCACTTCTTAAGACAACATTCATAGAAGACAAAATGGAAAATGCCACAATATGTTTGTGTGTGTGAATTGGATATTTGCCCATGCAAGAGGGTGCCTTTTCAGCATCAAAAAGGAAACATGACTGAAAAAATCTAACTTATAATGATGATATTTCTGGAGTACAGAATAATAATCTTGTATAAGAATCAAGTATCAGCCATTGCAAACTTGCATGATACTATCTAACTCTAATTTTAGATGGGTTATTTCTAAAGTCAACAATTTTAGACTAACACTGGATCACATAGTAAAGCATCCTTAACAGAGCAAGTCTTTTAGTGTAACTATGAATTTGTATTATAAAACACATGAAATGAGTGTTTGCTGATACTGACAAAACTCACCTGGTTGACAAAGACAACATAGCCCAGACAGAAGTAGACGATAAGAAACGGTAACAACAATGGTGCCACTACCGCATACACTATGCCGATTAGAACTGAGAGAGAGACTAAAGGGATTATTCTAAAGTAAGGAAATGAATAAAGGTAAGGACTTCTCTCTCTTTGAGAGCCATAAACACAAGACTTCAAAAGTTCCCAAATTAGCATGCCAGGCTGGAGAAGCTCCAAAGAAAAACCAGAGAGACCATCTGTCAAGATGTATGTCACAAAGAAATCTGCCTAGAATGAATACAGAAGAAGTCAAACTCATTAGAGGACTATCCAAATGTAATCAAATTAGTTGGAAGATAAAATAATGGCTTATAGTATGTGAAGTTTAAAAAAAAATTTAGTCTCTCAAATATGTAAAGATAAACTAGAAGGTAGGAACTAATGTGAATTTTTGAAATTTGGGAAACCAAAATTGGATTCATCCCAAGTCTAAGATGTTGAAAACATGATTAAGCTTAAAATAGTTCTTGAAAATGTGCATCAGTCATTGATTCAGAACTATTATGAGGGGAAGAAATAAAGTTAAGACTTAAAGTAGACAGAATATTCCAGTAGCAACAGAAATGAAGTATCATACTTGGGCAGAGACAGCTCCGGCAAGATGACTTGGAATGTTTTTGGGTTGAGTTATAAATTCTCCAATTAAATCAAGAAGTGATCCTGATAACACACTCCAGAAGAACACATTTCCAACCAGAAAGTAGAAAACCATGTTGCAGGCTTTGATCTCCTCCTTACTTCTTGCAATACATCCAGCTATTTTAGCCATAGCAAACATTGTAAAAGGCACAATATATATAAATGCTTTGAGTACAACACTTGGAAGAAAACCAGTCACTACGGAGCTTAGTCCTGGTCTGATGAATGAACAATATGCTCTCTGTCAGAAAAATGATAAGAAACAAATACTCTATTTTCTATATTAGGAACTAATCAATAAATTACGAAGTATATGATATGAAACTTAAACAAAGAGATCTTCGCTTGCATCAAAAATTATTTGTCAAAATTCTTTCTTCTTTTCTATAATGAAAAAAACCTTGCAATTCTCTATCATGTAGACCAAATTAATTTACTTCTATATTAATTGATTGCGAAGTTACAAGAAAATTTTCCTTTAAAGATTTTGGAAGTGTTCGCTTAGAGTAACGCTACAAAACTGGGAAACTTTACAAGATCCAGCCATAATATGTCATAGTTCATATGGATGGTTGTCAGATAAATCATTAGAGAGTTAGTAGAAGAAGAAAGAAATCCTATGCATAATAGGGTGTAAGGAAAAGAGGCCTTTCTGCAGTTTGGTGTTGGCCAACTGTGGAAGTGAAGGAGGCCGTGAGCTTTAAATGTATAAGGGTTGGAACACCCTGAAGTATCTCTCCTTTATTCAATTTATTCATTGAGAAAAAAAATAGATGTAAGGAAAAGTTTTGATAGAAACATGAGAATGTGTTCATTGAATATTAAGCAAATGTTTTATTTTATTGATTATCAGAAGGGAAAGAACTAGCTATGATTCTCACATGAACTGCACAGCCATGGCTGGAGGAAACCATTTCTTCAGTTTCTCATATTTGGCTATTCCTTGAACAGCAGTAACTGGTATGGCAAAGAAAACTGTAAGCAGAGATGCTGCAATGACAACGCCTAGTCCATAGAGTGGAACTACTCTGTAGGATACTCTCATATTCCTCCATGAAACATCCCTTGGTTCTGGAGCAAGTTCAGTGATCCAAAGAAGTGGATGTGAATGCTGTTGTAAATGAGCAGCTGCTGCAGCACCCGAACGGGACTTGAATGTTACAAAAGCAACAGGCAACTCCTAATGTATGAGACAATTCAAGATACTTTGTTTTCAGCTTTTGCAATCCGAATGAATACAATCTTCACATATAACTTTTACTTTCATTTTCAAAGAAGAAAATAGGAAAACACAACTGCACAAGTAATGTTCTCATAATGATATGAGTATGGAATGTTAGCCAAAATCTACCCTGCATATGTCTCAAAAATTAGGATCATAATATTTCTAGATATGTACTGAGGATACTTCTTCAATTTTCAACCTATGAATGCATCAGCTACCTCGATTTAAATTTGGCTACCATATCTTAGTTTCCTATTTCCGGAATGCTTTCCTAAAAGAACAAAAAAGCAATGCTTTACTACATAATATATTTTGTTGTCCTACACGCTTCCAAACTTCAATAGTAATACCATCCAGTATGGGTTTCCATGTTGGACACCGACACGTGTACGATACCTATCGATGAAGAGTCCTATTCAAAACATATTTGTTGGATCTCTGACAATCTTAGCATGGTTCCAACACAATTTTAAAAATGAAAAATACATTAATTTTTCTAAAAACTCAAACTTATTGTATAAAATTTTATTGTGATTATAATAATAAGGAACAAATCCTTTTGAATCAGTCATGGAAAACATTTTTCTGCACAAAAAAAAAACTCAGACATACTTGTGCACATAAATCTTTATTGTCAATTTATATAATTCATAATTATATAATATATAGATTCGTGTCTCATGTCCTAAATTTTGGAGATTATGTGTCTAAGTGTCCGTGGTAATTCACTAATCTCTCTTTGATATTTGATTTGTAACAAAAGCTTCCCTTTTAATCCTCTTAATACATCTGATGTTTTCCATAAAAAAACAAACAGTTTAGTACTTCCAGAATCAGAGAAGACAAAACCCGCAAGGACAACTAGATGGACATGTTTCTATAGGATAAAGCTGCTACCTTTTTCTGGAGCATGTCTTTGCTTTGTAACTGATGAATCTTGTGACTAAGTGCTTGAAGCTTTTCCTCGAGCAAAGCAGCTTTTGAAGTCTCTTGATGTAATAAACCCAAGAGTGGTAACCTACTCTTACTATTGTTGTCCATACAACTCTCTCTCGTGTCCTCTATTTTTTTGGAAAGGGACTTTGCTTGGCTCTACATGTAACAATATCTGTTAAAGAATCCATTACACACGAAAAATTCGAACTGAATTTGTTCTCTTTGATGCTTTCAACAAGTATAAGATATAAGTATTCCTGCCATGTCTGAATTAAAGAGTTTTTTCCATTACTCCATAAAATGCTCCTTAGAATCATTAATCTAACAGTGTGTGTGCATTTTTTAGGACAAGTAATACACTTCATCTCATGTAAAATATATGTTCTGAAGCGGGTGAAAAAACTGAACTGGTTTCAAATCCAGTGTTGGAAAATAAAGTGCTTTATCAGCATTACTATGTCTCGAAACAGCGCAAGAAAAGAATATCCTAAAAATTAAAAATTAGGTTCAACAAATTTCATCTTGACACACTTATATTCTAGATCCAAATAAAAGTAATATAGCTGGTTAGATAAATTCAAGATGTTGAGATTTTGTTGGAAGAGATTAAGTTGTTCCAGTTCCAATTTTGAACAATTGAGAACTTGCATATATAATTCATGGGAAGTTGACGACAAAGCTCTTTATAGATTTCACAGCTGAGGTACAGAACTATCAATGTCACTAAAGCTTCCGTTGAAAAATTGACCATATAAAACACTAAATTAGGTGTTAAGGAGTAACACAATATGTTTATCCAATGCTCATGATTAGTCTGTAGCAAAATAAGCATAAATTACTGTGAAGCAGTGCAGAAACATCATATTTTAAGAAATCATAGTTGTAAATTGTAACAGTGCATGATGACATGCCTTACCACCAATTCCTCAAGATCTTCAGTTTTGTACACCATTTGATAGGAATAGTAAGTGTTTGGATAATGTCTACTGAAGAAATGATCAACACAACAGTCACGAGCCTTGTGTTGAATGCATAATGGAATTTCACGAACTATGACAGTAAATTGATCAGGCCTATGCTTTAACTTTTGAATTTGCTGAATCCTTCTAATCAAAATTTCATTGTATTCCTGATTATGCATGAAGGAAAAAATAATATTAACTTCACTAAACATTAAGTTGCTGAGCATCACCACTTTTCTAACAATCTTGGAGCATTATTGTTAGTAAAAGGTAAATCATTCTTCCAAGAAGTGTTTTTATTCAACAGTGCCAATAGTCATCAAACAGAGAATTTCACCTTATATAGTAGGAACATCCCGTAAAAAGATATAAAACACAAGCATGTAAAGTGCACCCAAAGCCTGTTAGAAAATCATGAAACAGATCATTTTTAATGCTGTCACCTAAATGTGAGTCAGAATTACATTTGGGGTCAATCATAAATACTATAACAAGATTAGAAAATGAGCATACAACAATCAAAATCATGATCTGTTACCTAAGCCAGGATTTAAGATTATTAAAAGAGATTTGACAATCTATTGAAGAGGAAAAAATTGAGGGGCACCATAACCTCTCAACTACTGCATAATGAAGTAAATCTTACATTAATAGTGTATGATTGAAAACTATCAGGTTGTAACATGGGGAATTCAGCTTCAAACATTGCAAAACATCAAATGTGCAGAGTTTGAAATCAATTAATGGCATAAAAATTGGCACAAGGAGTGGAGCATCTCCTTCAACCCTTGTCTTTGCCTGTCATTGTTTATTTGGTTAACATATTGAGTTATTAGGCATCAAAATTAACATACCCCATTCACCAAAACCATTTCTTTTAGACATTCATAGTAGGGGAGTGAGAAATCAAAGTACATAAACTCTAGCAAACAGAAGATGACCATACAAATAACCCTGTCTAAATCTTCCAAAACAACCTCACCGATTTGAACCTATTTTAACATTAGATATTGTAAGAGAATCCATTGTAAAGCTACTCCCATTTTGAACCTCCTGGACACCATAATTCACAGGGAGAAGAACCACCAACCCAACAAGAGAACACACCGTGAACAACTTAATGCTGCAAACACAAAAATTAGTAAATATAAACATAATACAATTATGGCAGGGTTTTTTATTTATGAGCAAATCATAAAATGAATAAAAAGGGATACAAACAAAGAGTTACAATAACAAACCAAGAATGTAGCTCAAAGCAACCCAAACAACATCATGAGCTGCACAATCCTAACTATTAACGTGAACCCCATTAACTAGAGCTACAGTAACAAGCCATAGTTACAAAGGACCCTTGAAACTCAAAAACATAATTGTTGCAGATTTAGCACGCTGTAAAACTGCTTGTCACAGCTTTATCTCCTCCCCCTACCAATTCTGGTTTCTATTTCCTACAGAGTGGCCAAGTTGGTAGGCTTAGTTGAGGTGTTAACTACTAAACATAGGTACAACATAAGAAAATTTGAGCATATGAGGCTTAATCTCCTCCTCCTGCCAACTCTGGTTTCTATTTCTTGACCCTGCACCACCCTCAGCATCTTGCATGCGTATTATGACAGGGTTATTATTGCATGCTAGTATTATAGAGCAGCAGCATGAATGTTGAACATTGGATACTTTACAAAGCTCCTTCAAGAAAACTAAGGTAATTTGTTATTCCATAAGATAAACCTCTTTTCTTTCTCACTTCACAAATCAAAATATTAGCCTTTGAGCCTAACTTTCTATCAATTTCAATGCAGAACTTGTAGATGACAAAATTAGAAATTATATTATGCCTCAACTTTATGGTTTTGATTTTTTCATTAACAGATATCATAGCCTCATTAACCTTGAGTGGAAATTACCAGTTTGATTATTGAAAAACTCACTGATCCAATTTACTATTCTTATGTTACAAATGCTAGATATTTAATCCATAATCCTAACATTCACTCCATGAGAAGACTAAAATATGAAGGATCTACACAATCAGTTTATACTTTGTTCTAGGATCAGTGTTTTTATCTTTAGGGATAAATTTCGGTAATCACTCTTGTTCTTGTTTCTTAAAGAAAAAACAGTATGATAATATTTGGTCTCTTGTTAGTTGTTATCCTACTCAAAAAAGGAAGAAAAGCAGAAGCATTTTATTTTGGGCAATAACGAATGGCAAAAAGTTTAACTTCTTCAAAATTTTAAGGAGGATTATAGCTAAAAGTTGATTTGGAAAGTAAAAGAGGCTAAACTAGCATATTAAATTATAAGCATTTAGAGATAATGTCATTTAAAATAGTTTATACATATAAATGAAAGGATTAAGTTTCTATATAAATTTTATTTTTTATTCATAAAAATATATTTTGACAGTATTTTTTATAATCTTTTATTTGTAGATAAATTATTTAGCTATGTTTAATTTACTTTCCATTATTTTTTATTTTATTTTTGTTAT
>Ga0123341_1003599_pt1 | contig 13342 bp, 19 predicted proteins | sample Turbeapinknodule_FD_89959 | JGI IMG/M metagenome (GOLD analysis project Ga0123341, IMG submission 89959) | Root nodule microbial communities of legume samples collected from Mexico - Turtle bean Mexico pink nodule | ecosystem: Host-associated > Plants > Roots > Nodule | place: Mexico: Nepantla... | reverse complement strand
TGGCGTGAAGATCATCCCTTGGTCTACAACCACATAAGTCATCCTTTCCATCTTCCATTTCTCTTCCGTTTTTGTGTTCTTACTTGTGTTTTTCTATTCCATTCGGTGCAATCTGTTCTTTGCTGTTTTCCCTTTCATTTTCTGCACTTTATTTCTCCTTTAATCAGTGCAGTTTGGTTGTTTCCTTGCTGTTCTTGGTTCGTCCCTTTTTTGGTATCCAATTACATGTGATAATCTTGTTGTTTTCAAATTCCTTTCCATGGGTTTTGTTGTTTAGCTCATTTCATTCGGTAGATCCTTTGTATGCTGCCTTAACTTGCTGTTCTTGTGATTCCTAAACTGTTCTTGAGTAGTTCTTGGGGTTTACTTGCTGTTTTAGAGTTACCCATTCATTCTATATCCATATCATGTTATTGGAATCATATCACTTACACTACTATTGGGAGTAGCGTAAGTAAAACTAGTCGAATCCTAAGGTGCAAGTGCACATGAATTCTATTAAACAAAATTCTATTGGGATTACCGTTGGAGAAAATTCCCAATTAATCGAAAAGTAAAAAAAAAAAATAGGTTTTATGATACCAAAAATGCAAGATGAAAGATGGAACAAGTTTGAATGAACTCTTTGAAGCTTTTGTGATGTTGAATATCCAACTTTGTGCACTGAATTATCTTGTCTCCTCCCCTCTCTCCTCTGAAAAAATCTTTGCAAAAATAGCACCTCAAGGAAGAAACCTAAGAATCCTCTTTCCTCAACACCAACAACTTACAAACTTCAAAGCCTTCACCAACAAAGGAATCCAAGAAAATAATGCAAGAAAAGCACAATTTGGAAAGCTAAACCAAAAATATATTAATGTGACAAACTTGAATGGAAAACCAAATAAAAGACAAACAACAATAAAAGGTAAGAACTAAAGGTTAGCATAACACAAAAAAATGAACCTAAGAATGACTCTAAAATGGATTACAAAAGAAAGATCTAGAGTGGACAGGCAATGAACAATCTAGAATTTAAACAAATTTTTTCAGAAACTATTTTTGTATGAAATTTATATCTAAGAAACTAATCACAATATGTGATCAAACGAAACAATGTTTGGGTAAATAAATGTATATTATCTCAAAAACAAATCAAACATCGCAACACTAGGTTCCGAAATTGAAACGATTTTTCAACGGTGGTAGAGAAGACTCGAAACTTTATTGTAAAACAACTACAATGAAAAACATCATAAGGAAATTTTGTTAAAAGTTTGAGGTTAAAATACACAAAGAATAAGGTGTAATAAAGTTCATACCGGGAGAAATCAATAGAGAAAATTTATTTTTCTTGGCCAAAAACGTTCTAGCTTTTACGGTTTATATCTTTTTTTCTGTATTGGTTTTGCATGTGCCTTGTTAACTAGATTTAAACAACATCTCAATGAACTTCTGTAACGTTTTTTCATATTTCTTTACCAAAAACAAATTCAGAATAAATTGTCAAGAATAAACTAATTTTTTTTATCTCTAAAATTAGTTTCTATTTCATGATTTTCTTGCAGTGACACTCAAGAGCTTAGAGATTTCAAAAGAAAAAGACTTAAAAGGTTCTACTAGTTTTATGAAAAAAACACAAACACTTGGTGTGCATTTATAAGTCTAAAATACATATGAAATAGGTGGAAAACTAGAATCATGTTATAATTAAAACAAAAATTAGACAAGACTAATGACAAAACAAGATTAAAAACATAAATCCTGACCTAATTGGACACAAGTTTGAATTAAAAACTCAAAAACAAAAAACTACTCAAGAAAAATACCCAAATTTGAACAAAATGAATTTGAAAACAATTCTTTAGGGCTTTTGGTAGGGATTCATCACACATCACAAAGAAACAAAAAAAATTAAAAACATATAATTCTATAACATTTAAAGTGAGATGAATCGAACCTAAAAACATGAACATGAAGAACAACTCATAGGAATTCAAGAAACATAAAAAACAAATAAAATAATCAGTGGAAAATGACAATAATTGCTGGAAACTAAACATAATCAACGAAAACTAAAAATAAACAGTGGAAACTTTCAAAAAAATGAAGAACATATGGAAAACAAAAACGATATTGTTTATCATAATGAAGAACACTCAAGAACAAACATAAAACTTATTTGAGATTAAGGCTTATCTAGATTGTAGCCTTGCTCTAATCCACCTGATGCAATTCTTCTTGAATGTTAAGTGGAGATTGATGAAAGGAAACAAAAGACTTGTAGATTTACGGAGGACGCATCAAATGGTCATGGAAGTTCTTGGTTTGGGTATGAGTTTTAAAAGGTGCAAGGGACAAGGAAGAGGTAAGTCCAACTTCCTTGAGTTTCTAAGAATGCAAGAAGCATCATAGAGAAAGACTTGGATAAAATGTGCTGAGAATTTTAGAAACCCAATTTAATATATCAATTTGTTGCAGCAATACATATGCTGAGATGGCAAAAGCTGTGGTGGATGTTGAATTCAATTATGCACAGTGGGGATGCTGTTATAGTCAGGCCCATGAAAGGAAGTTGGAGGCCCAATCTTATGAGGGTCGGGTACCCCACCCATCCCAGATTGAAGGGGGGAGCCTGGGCTAGGACCAGAACAGGGAACTCTTAGACGTGAGGAAGAATATGAAAACGCCTTAAGCGGGAGTCAGAACGGAGACATGAAGGTCGGGGAACACGTGCAAGATCGAAATGCTGTATGTGGGATAAGTGGTACAGGAAATCCAGCACAGGAAAGTGAGCCACCACAGATGACGGCGACGGAGGGGTGTGAAGGAGGTAGTGAAGAAGGAGGCGTTCAGGAAGGAGTAGTTCTAGAGGAGTGTTTATCGCAAATGCTAGGAGTCGAGGGAACAAATGCGAAAGCAGGCTCACCTCTTTACCACGTCGATGAAAGACGAAAGGGCTCTTTGAATTGGGCGATTCCTCTATCCATCCGAGGACGTCTGTAAGAATTAACTCAAGAACATCTAAGGTAGGGTCACATTCTCACCACAGGGAGGGTATGGGCGCCGATTCAATCTCTGATGGTGACTTTATTAATTGTAATTTACGTTTATGTGAGCCTAGAAATTCGATGGAAGCATCAAGGTTGTGGGAGGTTGGGAAACAAATCGGGATAGCTTGTCGGAAGGACGAGGAGGAGGTAGTCAAAGAATACCAGTGTTTGGAAGAGAGAGATTTGGAGATTATGAAGAGCTTTGAGGAGGGTGAAGAGGTAAGTCATTTATGTTGATAGTAAATATGAATATAAGAGGGTTGGGGGTAGCTCCAAAGGGAGGTATTTGAGACATATCATAGCAAGTGAGGGAGCGAATTTCGTTTGTATCCAAGAAACAAAATCGAGCCTACTTTCGGATGCAAGATGTTTCTCTGTGGGGGGACAACAATGTAGGCTGGTTACATTATGGAGAAGACAATGGCAGTGGAAGTTTACTATCTATGTGGTGTAAAGAAGCTTTCTGCTATGAATCACATGTGATGGGGAAGGGGTTTATTGCTGTTTTTGGTCAGTAAAATAAATCAAATTGCAGGTGTGTTGTGGTAAATGTCTATGCTGCTTGTTCTTTGAGAGATAAGATTTTGTTATGGGGGGAGTTGACTACTATTAAAACAACATCCGTAGATTTGGTGTGGTGCTTTTGTGGTGACTTTAATGCCATAAGAAAGCATAGTGAAAGGAAAGGAGTAAGTACAAGGGACAACCAATCAAGCGAGATGAGAGGTTTTAATAACTTCATTGATTCCATTCTGTTGTTAGAATTACCTCTTGTAGGTAAAATTTTTACTTGGTTCAACTTGAATGGAAAGGCTATGAGCAGGTTGGACAGAGTGTTAGTAACTGAAGAGTGGTTGCACAAATGGCCTATGTGTAAACAATATGTGCAACGCAGGGAAGGATCAGTCCATTATGCTATAGTGGTAAAGTCCTTGGATAAGAACTAGGGCCCCAAACCCTTTAGAACCATTGATGCCTGGTTCATGGAGAGGAATTTTCTCGCGATGGTGAAGGATAAATGGATTTCATACTCAGCTAAGGGGAATGCTTTAATGGTGATTAAAGATAAGATGAAATGGTTGAAAGGTGACCTGAAAATATGAAATAGGGATGTGTTTGGTAACATGGAGACCTCAAAGAAGATGATCATGTAGGAGTTAGAGGCCTTAGACTGCCAAGTATGCAATGGAGTGTGGTTGGAAAGTGAGAGGTTGAAAAGGATTGATTTGGTGTGTCGTCTGAAGGAAACTAATAGAAAAATGGAATCCCTATTACGTCAAAAAGCTAGAGTTAGCTGGTTTAAGTATGGAGATTCTTGCACTAAATTCTACCATTCCTCTTTGAGATGGAGACGTCTTAGGAATGATGTAAAAGGTGTTGAGGTGGGGGGTCAATGATGTGAGGAGCCATGTACGGTTCGTGCAGAAGAGAAGAAACTGTTTGAAAACAGATTTAAAGCAACGAAAAATTTTGGGGTAAGGCTTGATACAGTTGAGTTTAAGTCCTTAACCCAGGAGGATAATCTAAGTCTGCTAGCGGAGTTTTCTGAGAAGGAAGTAAAGGATGCGGTGTGGCAATGTGAAGGCTCAAAGAGTCCAGCACCTGATGGATTCAACTTCAATTTCATCAAGAAAAGCTGGGAGTTTATAAAAGAAGAGTTTGTGGCTGCTTTGGCTCTCTTTCATGAAACAGGTACTATCCCAAAGGGGTGCAATGCTTCATTCATGGCTCTACTCCCTAAAGTTAAGGATCATGTATTGCTTTAGCAGTATCGACCTATTTTGCTAGTAGGTACTATGTACAAAGTCATCTCTAAGGTGCTAGCGGGTAGAATGAAGAATGTCCTACCTTCAATTATAGATGAAAGTCAATCGGCTACAGTTGGATCAGAGGGTGTATGGAAAGTGCTACAGTTTCTGTGCTTGTTAATGGGAGCCCAACGAAGGAATTTAAACCGTCTAGAGGGTTAAGGCAGGCCGACCCTTTAGCACCTTTCCTCTTTATAGTGGTAGCAGAAGGTTTGGCTGGCCTAGTAAGGCAAGCTGTAAAGGCTAGGCTACTCTCTGGCATCAAGATTGGCAAAAAGGAGGTTGAGGTGTGCATCCTACAGTTTGCAGACGACACTGTATTCTCCTGTGAGAATTCTTACTCTAATGTGCTGACTCTGAAAGCTATCCTTAGGGGGTTTGAGTTAGCTTCAGGATTGAAGATTAACTTCCACAAGTCAAAGTTAACAGGAATCAATGTCCACAGAAGTAATCTCGTTTGCTACACAAAGACCTTAAACTGTGCGCAAATGGGAACTCCGTTTAAATATTTGGGTCTAGAAGTAGGAGGAAATCCAAGGAAGAAAAGTTCTGGGAGCCTGTGCTAAACAAGTTAAAAGCAAGGCTCAATGTGTGGAAAGGGAGGTTTTTATCCTTGGCAGGGAGAATTTGTTTAATTAAATCCGTTCTCACTGCAGTTCCGCTTTACTACCTATCCCTGTTCAGAGTGTCAGAAATGGTCTATAAAAGCATCACCAGCATCCAAAGGAGATTTCTATGGGGTTGGGGGAAGGAGAATAAGTCAATCTCATGGGTAAGTTGGAAAGATCTATGCAAACCAAGAGAGGAGGGTGGACTGGGATTGAGAGACATTTGAGTGTTTAATCATGCCCTCCTAGCTAAATGGAGATGGCGGTATTTATCAGATGAGAAAGGGAAGTGGAAGGATTTGTTGATCTTGAAGTATGGCTCGGAACTCCATTCGTAAACCCTAGTGAAACTACAATTATGGTGGTGGAGAGACTTGCTTAAAGTCTGCAGGGAGGGTGGAGGAGATGGATGGTTTCAGAAAGAAATTGGATGGAAAGTAGGATGTGGAGACAAAGTAAAGTTCTGGGAGGATGTGTGGGTGGGGAATTCTAACCTCAAATCTTTGTACCCCAAAATTTTGGAAGAGGTAGGCGAATGGGAAGATGAGGTTTGGCGATGGCGCTTAGGATGGAGGCGGGCAAGATTTGAGTGGGAATCTGTGTTGGAAGCAAAGCTTACTATACATATTTCCACGACTATGTTGAGTAAAGAAGAAAAGGATATCCAGGTATGGGGGAATGATGAAAAAGGGTGCTTTACTATAAATGCTGCTTATGAATACCTAGCTAAACATGAAAGAGGTTCCCGTCTCGATGTGTACGAGACTCTGTGGAAGTCTAAGGCTTTCCCTAGTGTGTTGACTACAACGTGGAGGGTTCTGATGGATAGAATACCAACTAGAGAGTGTTTGAGTAGGAGAGGGGTGACGATGAATTCAATCTTACGTGCCTTATGTCAAACCAAGAATGAATCTTGTCAACATCTCTTCTTGGAATGTAGATATGCTATGAGTGTATGGTCCATGTGCTATAGGTGGATGGGTATACTGTCTGTCCAACATAATGATTTAAAGACCCACTTTGAGAGCTTCCAATTCTTTCAGGTTAGTTATAATCAAAATCTGGTTTGGAAGGGGGTGTGGACAACAATAGTCAGGTTTAGGGTTTAGGGTTTAGGGTTTAGGGTTTAGGGTTTAGGGTTTAGGGTTTGGGACCATAGGAACTTGGTTGTGTTCAAGCAAGGTGTAGTTGATGCAGAAGAGATTTTCCAAAAGGCCCAAATTAGTTCTTGGTTATGGATGAAGCACAAGGCGGAACCTTTTTATTATACTTTAGCGGATTGGATTCTAAACCCAATGTTATGCATCAAAAGCTATAAGTAAGTGAATGTTGACAAGAGTATCTTCTACTGAAGGGGGAAGGAGGTGCTGCAGGTGTTTATCGAGTGATCTGGTGCTGTGTAGGATGATGTGAAGAATGCACAGAAGATGCTGCTTTGGTGCTGGTGCTGATGTAGGTTTAGAAGTTAAAGTAGAAACCGATGGAGGTGTCTGGAAGCAGTTAAAGTAAAGATCCAAAGAAGCTTGGTAATGAGGATGTGTTACTTTTGTATGGGTGTACAGGTCTGTTATGCAGCAGATAGTTGTTGTCTTTTGGGAGATGGTTGTCTGCAGGTTTGCGGTTTCTTTAGAAGCTCTATTTTTATTCTCTTTTGGTAGTGTTGTCTTCCTCTTTATGCAGCTGATTTCCGTGGCTGAGCGGCGGTGCTTCTGGTCTGGTGCTGTCATGGCTATGTTGGCGAAGGGGTAGCTGCTGTCAGCTCATCAACCTGGGAATAGGGAGTAGAAGGGTGCTGGAATGGATGCGGGAGTAGAAGAGACGGGGTTATTGATGGTTACCTTGCTGGGTTACTGATGCTGCTGTCCAAATTGTATACAACACTTTGTTGGCTACCTTACCTGACGCTACTGTTGTATCACAACAGAACCTATGTGGGGGGTTCACTGCCTCTGAAACCATGTTTAATTTTCACCACATGAACAAGTCAAAATTCAATTTTATGAGGGAAGATGTTGGAAGAAATAGAGGTAGTAATCGGGAGGGTGATTGGAAGGAATAAAGGGCCTTAAGCATTGATAGTTGTGGCAAGTCTGCAGGTGATGCAGGGTTTTCATTAAGTCATCCCTGAACTAGATGGTCAAGTCAACGAAGAAGAAGTGAAGGGTGATGTGGCTGTTGTGGCTAAGTAGCTATGTTAGTTTGTCCATCTAGATCACCAAAGGTTTTGAATTAGTTGTAGCTTGTTATTGGCCGATACTTGAAGACTCCAACATTTGAGCTTGTTAATCCTTGGATAAGGTTTAGCATGATCCAAATGAAGAGATGTAGGGTGCTGCACAATGAAGGGTTCCTGCCTCAAGATATCCTAGTAGGAGTTTCTGTTAGCAAGGATGGAGTAAGAGTCTATGGTAGCAGGATAGCAGTAGAGATTAGGATTTTTCTTTGGCATTTTCAGGGAAGACCCCAACAGGTTGGCAAAGCTAGAGTGAGTTTGACCCTGTTAAATAGTAATCCTGATGGATTACGTTTTAAAATATGCAAAAGTGAAGATTTGGTTGTTGTTAGAATGATGGTGATGTTCTGGTTGGTTATTTAAGTGATGGAGAATAGATTTCTTGGTATGGCAACTGGCCTGGTTGCTGCCACAACCCTGTGAAGTTTGTGATGGTGGTGTACCATTTGTTTCGCTATTCCTAGCGGGTCCACCATCAAGTGTGCACTGTTTTTTGGGTATAGGTGCTGCCAAAGTGTTGTTGTAGTTATGTGGTTCTTCTTGGGTGTGTATTATGTAGTTAAGCAACATTTTAAATGTTCTGCTCTAAGCCATATGGAGGATTAACCATGTGTTTGATGTATACGGGTTGGGATACCCCTGAAGTATCCCTCTTAATTTAATTTATTCATTGTTGATAAAAAAAGGTCTAGAAATTACAATAGGGGAAGGGATAATGATAAATCCCTCAGATAAGGATCAACCACTAGGGCAATGGCTAGAAGAATCCAAGAAGAGTAAGACTCTACTACTCCAAGCAGAGACATTCATTTATACATATTTGAAGGATTCATAACCTAGTGGTACAATCTAGAGTAGAATTGAATTTCTTACTCAAAGTAGAATAGAATTTTGACCTGTATTTTGACCTTGAGTAGATTAGGATTAGGGTTAGGTTTCTAAAACCTAACTAGGGTATTATTGGGCTTAATGACCACCCACGGTAAACCCCCTAAATTGGTCTCCTAAACCTAATTAGTCACACGAAACACACATTGTCACACTTGCCATGTGATTATCTATTGGTGCCTAGTTTTGAATTCAAAACTCCCTCCATTTAGCTTGTAATTTAGCCGACCTCTTTACCTATACAAGGAGGTGCTTGGATCTTCAAGATTTAGATCAATAATATTTGAGTTATGTTGTCAAATTGCAAACTTATAACTCTCCTTGTCTTGCCTTTCCTTAGGTTAGACACCTTTGTTGATATCCTCTCCATTGCCAAGTGATTAGGCCTCACATATCACTCTCCAAGACACCTCAAGGCACTCCAAGATCCATGGGAATTATGTGAGTTCTACCTTGGTTCCATTCCTCCATTGTTTGTATCCAATTCCAAGCCAACCAGTGCTAGTTTTAGAATCATGAAGAAGGAACTCCATCATAATTCCTACAAGAACTTTCACAAGATGGAGGATGTGTACCGATTATAGAAAATTGAACCAAGATAGAAGGAATGATCATTATCCATTTCCCTTTATGGATCAAATGTTGGAAAGATTGGCAGGTAAAGCATATTATTGTTTTCTAGATGGTTGGTTATTCAAGTTACAATCAAAATGTGGTGGATGCAGAAGATCAAGAGAAGACAGTGTTCACTTGCTCATTTGGAGTATTTGCTTACTGAAAAAATCCATTTGGGTTATGTAATGCTCCAATAACTTTTTAAAGGTGTATGTCTGTTATTTTTGGAGATATGATTGAGAAATGTATTAGAGTATTCATGGATGACTTCTCAGTGTTTGAGTCATCTTTTGACTCGTGTCTAGCAAATCTTGACATCGTATTGAAGCAATGTGTGGAGACAAATCCTGTGTTGAATTGGGACAAATGTCATTTTATGGTCACGAAAGTAATTGTCTTACGCAATAAAATTTCTCACAAAAGAATAAAGGTGGTCAAAGAGAAAGTTGAGGTCATTGGGAAGCTACCTCCACCAGTTAATATTAAAGGAATCAAAAGTTTCTTAGGGAATGTTGGATTTAACATATGATTTATTAAATATTTTTCCAAGATTGCAAAGCCTCTGTGCAAGCTCCTCAATAAGGATACATCTTTTAATTTTGATGATGATTGTTGAACTGGTTTTCATATTTTAAAAGAAAAACTTATTTTTGCACCTATCATTATTGCTCCTGATTGGAAATTCAATTTTGAAATAATGTGTAATGCTAGTGATTATGCACTAAGTGTAGTATTTGGGCAAAGGAAAGAGAGAATTTTTCAAGTCATACATTATGCAAGTAAAGTTTTACATGAAACTCAAAGTAATTACACTGCAATAAAAAAAGAATTACTTGGTATAATGTATGCACTTGAAACATTTTGATCTATTTTGATAGGCTATAAAGTTGTTACTTTTACTAATCATGTTGCCATTAAATATTTATTGACTACATCAAATTCTAAACCATGACTTATATGATGGATACTTTTGTTGCAATAATTTGATTTAGAAAACAAAGATAAGAAGGGGTGTGAGAATAATGTAGTTGATAATTTACCAAGACTAGCAAATGATGATGTGACTGCATTGGAACCTAAGGTTCTTGATGAGTTTCCATACGAAAAGCTATTAGTGATTCAGGAGGGGCGGTTTGCAGACATGGCCAATTTTAAAGCTTTTAGACTTATTCTTGAGGATTTTGACTTGCATCAAAGAAAGATTTTTTTTAAAGATGCTAATCATTACGTATGGGATGATCCTTATTTCTTCAAGATTGGTGAAGATAATTTTCTATGAAGATGTGTCACGAGAGAGTAAGCCAAGAAAATTATAGGGCAACGCCATAATTCATGATATGGATGATATTTTAATAGGGAAAAGACAACTGCGAAAATTCTCCAATTTGGTTTCTTTTCTCCTTCATTATTCAAATACACTTATTAGTTTGTGCAGAGATGTGAAAAATGTCAAACAATAGGAAGCATATCCAGAAGACATGAGATGCCATTACAAAACAATCAAGAAATTGAAGTCTTTGATTGTTGGGGGATTAATTTTATTGGACCACTACCATCTTTCTCTTTTCAAATGAGTATATATTGTTGGAAGTTGAGTATGTATCTAAATGGGTGGAAGCAATTCCATCGCAAAAGGAAGATGCTAAGACATTCATTAAATTCTTTAAAAAGAATATTTTCTAGAGGTTTGAAACTCCTAGAGTATTGATCAGGGATGGTGGCGACCATTTTTGCTATACCGAGCCAAATAAGGTTTTAGAGCATTATGGGGTTAGCCATAAAGTAGCTTCAGCCTATCATCCACAAACAAATAGGCAGGTTGAAGTTTATAATAGAGAAATAAGGAAAATTTTAGAGAAGACAATGCCTTCATCTAAAAAAGATTGGTCAATTAAGCTTGATGAAGCTCTGTGGGCTTATAAGACTGCATATAAAACCCCTACTACTTTTTCTCCACTTCAGTTGATTTATGAAAGCATGTCATCTTCTTGTGGAATTGTGGAATTGGAACATAAGGCATACTGAGCATTGAAGATGCTGAATTTAGATTCTAAAGTTGTTGGCAAGAGGAGAAAACTCCAACTTCAAGAACTTGAGGAGATGAGACTAAATGCATATAGTTCCTCAAAGCTTTGTAAGGAACGTACAAAAGATATCATGACAAGAAGATTTTGAAAAGAAATTTTCATATTGACCAATTTGTGTTGTTATTTAATTCTAGATTGAGGCATTTTTTCCTGGAAAGTTGAAATCTAAGTGGTCAAGCCCTATCTTGTTAGGGAAGTTAAACCTTATGGAGAAATAGAGTTGGAGGACTTAACATATCATAGAAGCTGGATACTGAATGGTCAAAGACTAAACCATATTTGGGTAATGAGAAGGAAGAACTCACGACTCTGATTCTCTTAAATGAGCCTTAGATTAATAAGTGTCAAACTATACGATGTTAAACAAGCGCTTTCTGTGAGACAACCCAATATTTTTTTAAATTATTTTTTATTTGTTTATTTTATTTTTATCTTTGGTACTATTTGATAAACTCCATATTATTTTTCAAAATTGAAATCTCTGCGGAAAGACACTCGCTAGGCAATATACAGCTCGCTTGGGCGAGTAAAGCGTTTCAAAATAGTTTGCTTTGTCAAAAACCCCTTCATTCCTCTAGGATGAGTTGGAGCTTTTGTTGTATGTCCTAGGGACAAGTATTATTTTCTTAGGGGGAAGGTCTAATAGATCGAGATGAAGTAGAACCATTTATAGTTGTAGAAGAGGATTTCAACAGAGAATAAACATGGTTTTATCTTTCTAGTTATTTTTTTAGTTTTTTTTTTTAATTTGCTTATTTTTTTAGTTTTATTTTATTCTTAGATGTTATCTTGAGAATTTAAATTGTAGGGAAATTATTAATCAGACTTTGTGTTTAAGATTAGAACAATGAAATGATATGGAAACGGGTAAAAGAAAATGTGTTGAATCTATATTCAAATTTGGTTGAGATTGTGGTACATGAAAATTAAACATGATGATTAGTTGGAATAGAGAATGACAAGCAATAAGGAATTAAACTAATTAAGCCAAATAAGTTGTGTGAATCTTAAACAGTTTGAAAGTTTCACTGATGGATTGACAATTGTGGTTGCTTAATTTTTTTTTATTATTATGTTGCATCACAAAAGAACATGAAAAAGAATAAGGCATTTGTATTAATTAGAAACTCATGGCCAAATAGCCAACCTTTGTTTAAATGATTACATTTTTGTGATAGCCCTTTTTTAGCCAAGATTTTTTTTTATTGCACATTGAACCTTAACTAATACATTTTCCTACCTATTGGCATGTTTATGGAACGAGAACATGGATGCAATGTATATAAAAGGGGATGATTGGTTTTGGTTGTTTTTAATATTTTAAGTTTAAATAATTCATTTTGTTGGAAATAGGAATAATCTATTTCTATTCTCATTGGAAAAAAAATTATAGGTATATTCTTCTTCTTTTAAGTGTGCATTTTGTTATCTAAGAAAACCAATATTTTTTGGATGCCCAACCTCATTATAACCCTGTAGAAGACCTTAAGATTCATGTTTCTAATGTCATTGTGATATGAAAAAAAAAAAGCCTGTGATTTGTTAGGATTCAGTGGAAATTGAGAGAAAACACTTACCTGTAAGAATATCAGAAGAAAATCCTTGATAAAATGTCATTTAATTGTTTCAATTGTTATCCTGGAAATTGACTGTATTTATATCTTGCTATATAGCACCATAATTTTCTAATTTAATTTGTTGTTTAGTGAATAAAGTTGTTTTGATATTTGAACCTGTTCTCGAACTAGGTTGGGGACTGGGAGAACTATTGTCTTCGAATGTCGCTCGGTCGGTCGTATCTTACTTCCTCCTTCGGCTCTTCTCGCTGGATGACTCCTCAGGCGGGTGGGGTACCTGCAGATGGCACTCCAACGCTCAAGTCAGTGGGGTGTCGTATTCGGCTGGCTGGAATACTGTAGATAATGACGTACCTTGTTCCTTGGAATGTGTGATATTTATATTACCTTGATGGGCCCTCGCTGTTGGGCCGGATTAGGGGGTTGTTTAGCGATTAGGGTTGGATTAGGCCGTTTCCTAACCATAGGTTAACCTTCGTTAATTGGGTCAACCT
>Ga0123341_1003598_pt1 | contig 13342 bp, 13 predicted proteins | sample Turbeapinknodule_FD_89959 | JGI IMG/M metagenome (GOLD analysis project Ga0123341, IMG submission 89959) | Root nodule microbial communities of legume samples collected from Mexico - Turtle bean Mexico pink nodule | ecosystem: Host-associated > Plants > Roots > Nodule | place: Mexico: Nepantla... | reverse complement strand
TTATATATATATATATATATATATATATATATATATATATATATATATATATATATATATATATATATATATATAAATCAGATAAAACCCATGCCCAGCTAGAGCGGATATCTCCGGGTTGGTTCAGGGTGATACCCGTTGGTATAGGGATATTTGCCAATGAGATTTGTGAACTTCATTTCTAACAATGATGTTCAAGAACAAATTGTTCTTGACCACTGTGATGCAACCGCCTCAAAAATCCAGATTAATTATAATGATGCAATGACCATATTCATGAATAAATTGGAGTGCTTTAACGGTGATGCATGTTTAACAAAAAGTAGTTTAAGGACATATTCCCATATGCATATACAGAAAAGGATTACCTATTTCCAGCTCTAATTCCTGGTCTTCATCATCCCCCTCTTCAATAGCTGAACCACTTTCCAAAGCCTCAGCAGCTTTAGCATACCTGTTAAGAAATTCTTCTTCTGTTTCTTCATATTCCTCGGTCCCAGAGTCCTATTGAAACATACAAACCACCAAAAAAAGAGATACATATTGATATGCTATGTAGGACGAATATTACTAAAAAAATGAGATATATGAGGAGTGCTAGCAACACAATATTAGGAAAAATTTACCGAACAAAATCATGAGTGAGATTTATTAAATATGGAGTGATACCCACACAATTTTCTGATTTCTTCAAATTTGAAATAGTAAGAGTGTGATAGATAAAGTGTTGCTAGCATTTTCTAGTGTGAAAGCACTCCAAAAATCACCTCATCATAATCATCATTGTCAGTGTCATCATCCTCATCCTCATCATTGTCACTGTCATCTTCAGCGTCATCAGTACCATGCTCATCTTTCCCATCACGTACTTCTTTCAATCGTATGGATACCTCCATCAGTGAAGTAAAGCAATTCTGAATGTCATCACCTGACTTCCCTTGTTTGAGAAGTTGCTCAATCAATCGGGCCAATGTCAAGACTAAATTTCATCAAGAAAGAAATTAACAAAAGTTTGTTAAAAAAACAGTTTCAACTTTTCATTGACTGCTAGAACTTAAACCTCAGATAAACAGTAGCCTTAAAACAATATATAGTTGACAATTCAATCATGAGTTAAAAGCACAAGTACAATCAAGAATCATGCAGGTTTTCGTGATTAGTAAGATTTCTCTTTACAACTATCATCACTTAGAGTTCCAGCACAAACAATAGAATGGCATTGAGCTAAATTGCTTGAAACAATTTTAGAAGGTAAACAATGAAGAAAGCATGTAATAATAAAGACAAATAAATAAATAGCCAGGGTAGACTATTACTTAAAAAAAGGAAAAACAAACACTATGTAATTTAGTAATGGTTGAAAGCAACTATTTACCAGTTAACTTCATCTCCAACTCGGCCGTCAGACCAGGCTCAGAAGATCTACTGGATACATGGCACAGAGCAGAAGCCCAAATTGTGATACCTCCATGTTTACCTTTTTCCAGGATACCTTCTACAATATCAGGATAACACAAATAGCATGAAGATATAGCAAGCAATAAGGGCTTCCAAAGAGCACCGGGTGTGCTTTGAACCTCTAGCATGCGAGAGAAGGCTGCTTGACTAAAAGCAATAGCTAATGACTGCCTAACACCTTCAGTTTCAGGTGAGTAGGTTGGACAATGTAGTAATATATGGACACATGAGCAAGCTCTAAATGTTGCAGAAGGATATTGCTTAATTGCCTCAGTGATGAAAGCCCCAATGCCTTCTACAATTGAACGTTCAGGAACAGGTGGAGCTGGAGGGGGTGGCATATCTTTTACAATAAAGTTGTTCAGCCTATATCTGCGATCTATATTTACAATTTCCTTAATCACCTCAAAAATTGATAAATCCTCTGATTCCTCCCATGCATGCCACTCTGCAATCATTTCAGCCCAAACTGACACCATCTCTGATACTTTGAGCTCTTGAATCATGTGATTTCCATCAATTGATAGCAACACAGACTGTAGCAAAGTTGACAAATTTTCTACGCATGATGAGGGGGGAGCTTGCTGTTCGTCTTCTTGATCCTTATCAAATTCAGGAAAACGTAAGAAAACTTTTAAAAGGACAATATATATTAATAGGGTTAAATATCGTAAAATTTAAATTTTTGTCACTAAAAAGAAGAATTGTCATTTTAAATTTAATCCAGCACTCATGGAAATGTGTCAAAAATAGTCCTTATCCTTCACAAAACATTTCCCCTTTCAGACTACTCATTTACAGAAATAAGGAAACATTACATTGTCATAACTGAGGAACCAAAAGAAACAATGTATTTTAGGAACAAAAAGCATTTCCATGACTAAAAACATATTTAACTGTATTCTAATATAATGTAAAAAGACTTAAGAAAATTATTATCTGATAGACAAACCATAAAGCATGGAACGGCTAATCAGCACAAACACTCAAGTGTAAGAAAATATACTCAAAAGTATAGTAGCAACAAAAAAAAAATCCAAACTAGAAAAGGTGCATGTAGTAAGAGAGATCATCATTGTTATCACTGAAAACATTTGAGGAGATGAAAATAAGAAAATACAATGTGACAAGATAGATCATCACAAATCAGAGTTTCATCAAACCCATTCAAATTCTCTTTTTTGCTTTCCCTACATAAAGTAAAGAAAATCAAATATCAATTTAGAAAGGAACTCAAGCTAACCAGTGTGCATAGAGGGGTAAGCCAAGCCTGCTGCAAGAGTGTAGCAAAAGCTCTAGCAATTGTCACGTGATCCATGGTCCATTTATCAAGAGCCTCAGATTCTTCAGGCCTCGAATTTTCCCAAGTCTGACCCATAACTGCCAGAGCAGCAATTGCACGTTCAACCACCTATTGTACATACATAAACACATCAAAATTAGCCCGTGTGTAGGCCTAAATACTCAACATCAAAGCAAGAAACGTACATGTCCTCCACAAACAAAGCAATTAAGAAAAAAAAAACTCAGCAATTAAGGCAAACACATCACTATAGACACAAAAACAGTGTACTCAATGTTATCTTGGAAGAAAATAGTTTATTCATGAGTGACTATATTTTGCTATAGAAACAATCTACAGCATACAAATAGGAGCAATGTTCCAATTTAGCAGATAATAGTGTGAGTAGGTCTTCAATTTCATCCAACTCAAATCGTTAAAATCCAATCCTGAAAACCATAAGGATTCTTGTCACGAATATTCAACAAACCTTGAAATAAAGTTATACATAATTAGCATATCCAGATTTAATGTTATTAATATTATGTATTGGAATTTTCTGGTGAATCGAATAGAATTGATTATTAACCAATAAATACACAAGAAAGATCAACATACTTGAGGCCATGGCTCCATATTGACAGTTAAGCATTTTGAGACTGAACCCACTATTGAGGACACAATATGTGGAATATGGACTGCAACTTTTTCATCTCCAGCTTCCATAATAGAACTGAGAAGCTGAAATAAGATGGAACTCTCACTCTCATCCTTTCCAATGCTACCGACTATTACTTGGAGAACGGGTAGAAAGTCGGGTGGCATGTAGTCATTCTGAAAAAGAAGACAGGAACTGAAATTAGTGAAAGAGAAAAGTGTAAGAACATCCCAGTCCAAAACAAATCAGAGAAATAAAAGCTCACATCAAGTAGTGTGGTAATTGCCCCAGCAGCAGAAATCCGCACTGGATAGCAAGAAGGGCCCTGACTATCTGGCATGACCAATGCCATAAGCAACTGAGAATATACATCAGTACACATCTCCTGAAAAGACACAAAACAACTTGGGATCAACTAACTGTTGAAAGCATTTTGTCAATACAGTAACATGAAAGTATATTAATAAGCAATTTGAATCAAATTTTTTCTTGAGATTAATTGACATTTTGTCTTACTTCTGGTAGACAGGAGCCTAGTTCTCCAAGTATCCAGTTTGCACTTGCAACAAGAAATGGTAGGGACACAGCTACAGTGTACAGTGGCAAAATCCGTGTTCGAACAAGGGTTGTTACAAATTCAGGTTCTTGCTCCCTCAAAAACTGTACAAGAAATTGTAGAATTTAAAACTCCTTTTTGTACATTATCATAGAAAAAATGATGAATAGTTGAACAAAAGAAGAAATGTCCTCACATCTTGCAGGCCACCATAAGCCATAAGAACACCAAAGTAACTGCCATAATTCAAGATGTAACAAGAAAATGTAGAAAAAGTCATAAAGAAAGGAAATTAGCCCACTATAGGGTAAGGATACCTACACAACAAAGAACCTTGTCCTCTTTAATAAAGAGATCAAAGTTCTTTTTGAAAAAAAAAAAAGAGAAGTGAAAGGCATTATCAAACAAAAAACGTACAAGGCATTTGTGTAAATTCATTATAGCTATAAACACAATTGATTAGCCTCATGTTTGATTAAATTAACTTAATTTGTGAAAATATTTTTTTTTTGGCAGTTTTTTGAGAGTGCTTTTGAAAGCAAATATTTCTTCAACAAAAAGTTACATCAAACAAGAACCAAGTTCAGCTATATCCTTTTGGGGGTGATTTAAAAAGAAAGGACGTGCATACTCATGCTGCTAATTCTATTATTGCTTTGTCAATAGGCTTCCAAAAACATACTAAAAAATTGAAAGTATTTATTTATCATAGATCAGGTCATCGATCTTAAAAATATAATTTGAATTTACTTAACATGTGAAGCATACATAAAACTCACTCATTCAATATTTTCTTAGACAAATTGGAATCAGAAGGAATGGGAAACTTGGACAAAAATGGAAGCACCAATAACTCCCCCATAGAGCGGCGTTGATTGCTTTTTTTGTTCTTTTGACCTTTTTTACGCTTGGATGAAGCTGATAAACTGTTGGTGGGCGTCTCCATTGGTGGACCCTGCAGTCAATAATGACAAAAATGAACCATGGTAATAACTAAGCCATACATTAACCAATCTTTATCAAGTAATAACCTTTGACATCGAAATAACACCAAGTAAGTTTACTGCACTTTTTCTGGCTGTGAATAAATCCTCTCTCCATCCACAAATTTCATCCTAATATAAATTCAGGTCAGAAATATCTAAACATTAAGAAAACAAAAGACAAACAGATCAATTTTCATACTATATCTGAAGGAAGATTCTTCCGTATATACTCATCTGGGTCTTCTTCCCACTCTGACATGTCCTATGCATCAACATTTTCATAAGAAATTAACAAGAAAAAACATATAATAAGTAGTTTTTGACTAATTTATTCCACTTAAGCAAAAAAAACTATGCATGTTAGTTTATTTTTTTTAAATCTGACCTTATCATTCATTACTAATGCTGGAAATATTGCAGATTCCAATAGAGTTGTAAAATGTGGAGAAACTAACCGCCATCCCTGCACAAAATTAAATTGAACCCCGTCAAAGATGAATATTTTGAAGAAAATGCTCACTAAAATATTCACATATTTCAGAATTCAAAGAATTTGAAACTAGAAAAATAAAAGCAGAAAACATACCGGCCCAGTCTCTAGTATATTTGAAATTACATCAAAACCTAGGGACATAAGCCTCTCTGACAGGAAAGGAAGTTGCTGCAAGAGGAACATAACAGTTCAAATTTTGGAATGCCCAAAATATGAGGAAAGATAACAATAAATATCTAGGTAAGACAAGTCCAGAATCAAGGTAAAGATAATTAAAGATTTTGAAAAAGTTTGGAAAATAAATACAATGCTGAGCAGACAACAATTTAAGGAAAGGCACTGTAAGTATTTTAGAATTCTGGCTGACGAAGAGCTAAATTAGAAATCATAACCTTGCTCAGGCCAACTAACCAGTTATTAAGTATAAGAATTAATGGAAATATCTTACACTGGTATTTTTGCTAAACTTGACTATGTTTAAAACACAGTTAATAATTTCTGGCATCAACCTGAAAATGAGGGGCATATGTTTCAATATATAATAACAAAAAAAGCTTATATTCAATTAAAAAAACACTTTATGAACCATATTACTTATCAGAATGTTTCCTATGCCGGGTGACAAGGGCAGAGAAAATAAGCAGACTTCTTTTTCCAGTCTTCAATCTAGTCAAATATTCATCATCTTGAGTGACTGCACAATCAAAACTCAGAGAACTCAAAATGCTCATTAGGTCCCGACAGAATGAAGGCAGTAGAGGAGCCAATGTCGATGGCATGTAGGACTTCACCTACAAATAGAAATGTCAAGTAAAAAGAAAAGGAAACATCAATTTAAAAAGGATATTAAATAGCAGTACCAAAAAAGAATTAAGCATGTCAAGAACAGAGAAAAAAATTAAGTCTGAAGTCTTAGACTAAATAAAAACTAGTAAAAGAGAAAAAATTAAGGTGCCTCGTTTACTGAAATTTTCCTTTTCACTGAAAGAACCAAATTCTCTTCAACAAGTACAATAGTAACCTAAACTGGAGGAGAATAATAGATCTATCTCTCTTACACACTTGAATTTTCATTATTATTAAAAGACAATAGTCAGTGTGCAATCGAATTGAGACAAATTACCATCAGGACACCATACATTCCACTTGAAGCTGACAAACCAAGAATTCATAGCATCAAAGGCCAACTTTTAGACGTGCAGTAGACTTATCAGAATTTAATAGTAAAGTTACACCACAAGAGTACATGCATCACAAGCAATACAGCCCGAAGGTAACTGAAGAATGACATTCAGATAATAACATTTAATAGGCTTAGCTCCACCGTGATTGGATATTTTTACATTAATGCAGAAAATAACTAATGTGTAGACTTTTATATGTCAATACTTACTGCAAAATGTAGGCATTTGCATATAGTGAGAAGGACTTTCTCAGTTTCTTTTTCCGCTCTCTCATAGGTTATTAAAGCCTGATCCAAACGTCATTAAATCACTCAGAAGTGAAACTCATGCAAAAAGGTGAGGAACGCGAATAATAAGAAGACAACACCTTTTCCACAAATTGATGGAAAACAGTAAGCAAGGGCACAAGAATTTCTTTGGATATAAGCTCCAACTGTGGCGGTACTGGCTCCTTGGCTACTTTAGGATTCAAAAAATACTGCAAGATGAAGGAGTGAATTTGAACATAAGTAAAAGTACCAAAGCCCACCATTTATCTTATCCACTTACAGTTTAAAAAATTGAATTTCCATATGCCATTGAACATGCAAGACAGAAATCAGTGACTAGTTATTTTCCCTTCTTTATACATCAGCTCAACAAGTAGAACAAATTTTTCAACAAATCATCAGTGACCAGAATTCCTTTAATACAGAATCAGAATATCACAAACTACAACAAATAACAGAAATTTCAAAAACTCATAACCACATGTAAAATTTAAATACCTGGAAAGGTCTAAGAAGAGCATGGAGAACAATAAGTGCATTTACAGTATTCCATTTAGTGTTTGAACAGCTGATAAGATGACTATTCTGAATAGCAGATTGCAAATTAGGCACAAGCTCGGGCCACAAATTCTGCTTAACAAAATCAGCTATCACAATGGGGCGTAACTGCAGCCAAAGAATCACTCATCAGTCACGATTCAAATATACATATACATACCTAAGAACACATAAATATAAACAACACAGTTCATAAGCAGTTAAAAAGCGAAAATGACTATAGGCATACCACTTCAACAAGAATCTTGAGAACGGAGAACTCGACTTGAAGCAGAACCTGCATCAGCTGCTCCTTAAACTCCTTGCTCACGTTCGAAGGCTTTTCGCCGGAGCTATTGACATTACGGCGAGTGAGATTTTTGAGGTAGGTAGCAGCGGCAATTTTCTGGCCTTGACTTTCTGCTCCTGTTCGGAAAACACAAATCGGGAACCGTCACGATTCTTTTCTCTCCGGAAGGAGGAGTTGAATAGGGAAATGAAATTAATACCGGTGGAGAGGGTGAGAAGGTGGAAAGGGAAGTGCGGATTGACGGAGAGGCGGTCGAGCAAGTCGGTGGCGGCACGGACGGCGGCGACGTCGGGGCTGAGGGTGCTGTAGAGCAAGTGAGCGATCTGAGTAAGGTCTTCCGCCATGGTCAATGCAGCTGAAGGTGCTTCGCAGTTCTTGAACAGAAACCCTAGTTTTGCGCACCCGCTCTTTTGCATATTGGCGGGAATGTGGCTGCATTTTATACGGCAGATTCCGCCTTTTTCCCGATAAGAGGAATAAAAAAAGAATGTAATTCACTTTCCAAAATAATAAAGTTAGTAAAATGGAGATGCGAGAGATCGAACCCCGTGCCTCTCGCATGCAAAGCGAGCGCTCTACCATTTGAGCTACATCCCCATGTTGATAATCTTCAAGAACAAGTATATAAATCATATATTATAATTTATAATTCTGTTAAAAAGATGCTGTTTTAAAGTTTTTTTAAATTATCTTAATATAAAATAAGGTTTTTTAACCATAGAAATCATATCAATCATGATAGAAGCAGTCATTAACTCTATTGAAAACTTTTGACCGCATAGAAAGTAGGTAATTTTATTTTTTAACAATTTATTTTATATCTAAAATAATAATATTTATAAGATGAATGGTTGGAATTTGGAAATCATTAAAACGAGCACAAAATTGAATACAATATTTTTCAAACGAACGTATTATACATATTTTTATTTGTAAAAATTGGTTGAGCTCCATGTCTCTCAAATTGAATAATCACACACACAAAACTTTTTTCTTAGTTTTACAAATAGTAATCAATTTAATCGAAACAGAAACAATATATATTGATCATTTCCTCGGTTGAGGGTTTGGGAGAGGATTCACCTTCTTTCTTCATGTCGGTCGGTCGTACTACTCTTCAATTACTCACCCCACAAGCTCCTTCCTCTCCTCTCCTCTTCTCGTTCCATTCCTCGGTCTTCTCGTAATCCAGACTCCTCGGCTCTCGATCTTCTCGTAAACACTAAATGAGGGTACCTGCAAAAGGTACTTCAACGCTCAAGTGAGTAAAGGTATTCGACATTCGGTTGTCAGAGTACTCTACCTAATGATGATCATGATTCTTGGAATGTGTGCTATTTATATTACCTTAGTGACTTTCCTTATTAGGCCAGATTAGGTAGTTGGATTACATTTAAGGCTACATTACCTAGTCCTTAATCGTGGATTAGCTTCACTGATTCTGTTTAAGCGTAACTGGATTTGAGATGTCGGTCGACCCATCGAAGCAGACCATGATATCAGTCAGTCTAGTGATGGGGACCGAGACATGTAATCAGTTGTCCGACTCTCACTGGTACACTTAACTTTACTGACTCTGCTTGAGCGTACTTGAATTTGAGATTTCGGTCGGCCCATTGAAGCGGAACATGATATCGGTCGATCCAGTGATGGGGACCGAGACATGTAATCAGTCGTCCGACCTTCACTAGTACAAATAGAAAAAAAAAACATTATAGTTTGAAAACCGTAAGCTTTTGCATCGTCTTCTATTGTGCTGTAGTTGATTCAAAGATGTCAAGCCTCTAGCGTTATTACATAGTATGGACACACATGGCATAAGGTGCTAAAATTTCTTTATCGAATTAATAAATATTTGCAGCTTTGATTTGTTTATATCTAATATGTTAATACTAGAATTTGTTTTCCATATCAATGTATGTATGTTCTTCACCTCTTTCTTGCACAACAATCACCGGGGAAAGATTTGAGAATTGGGAAGTGCAAAGTGTGTTGGATTCTATACAAATATCAATATCATCTCCAAGTTCTAGTAATAAATAATTTGAACATTTTCTGCCAATATTTCACCTAGCCTTTGCCAAACACATTGCCTACTCATCACAACAAAAGTCGAATTTTTTCCCAAAACTACTGTGATTTGGTTTCAAATTTCTATAAATGGGTAGATTATTCTTTTATTATGAATTTGGGCAAATTTTATATAAAGAATATGAATTAATTATGAATAAATATTTATTTTCATTCACGGTTTTTTAAATTTTTAAATAAATCGTATCTGGGTGTTCTCGCCAACAAATTTGGCTCAGGTCCTAGAGGTGGTTTTTAGGTCAACCTTTCAAGACTATAGCTTTAAGATGCTTGGAGATCACAATGAGAGGAACTCCACCTGTTGACAATCCTCAAATGTTCAAGTCAATGTGAACATTAAAAAAAATATGAGTGCGATGTGCATTGCATGGCATAATGCTTACCTTTGTTCAGGGTCTTAAGGCCCTTTTATAATACTCATAGATCTTTCTTTGGGAGTTATTAACAACATCATAAATGATCAATATATTCTCCTTTATTTTAGGGGTGTTCATGTACAAAGTATCGTCTTTGTTGTTTGTTTCGCTTAGCTTGTGTCAAGAAAGAATCTAATTAATTGTTTCAATTGTATTTAAATATTTAAGTTGTTTTCTGTTTCTCGTTACTTTAGCACGTAACGTTAATGTATTCGCTATTTGTCAAAATCGGCCTCTTTAATACCATTGGGCCTGCCCTCATTTGGGTTTAACCATGTTTGTTGGGTCCGAGTTTAGTGGGTCGAAGAGATATAGTTTAAGTGATCGAGTCCTGACCTGATCACGATCGAACAGTACACAACCCCCAGCCTCAAGCCGAGCAGGATAAGCTGAAGAGGTTTGCCTGTGCCTAACATGAAAAGACGTTGGCGTATAGGGTGGTTGGTTTACGCATTTCAAAGCGTCATCCAATGGGACACGTTCATCCCATCGTTGTGATGTGGACATGTGTCCTATCATCAACGGCTAGGGGAAGTTGTCGTTTAACTTTTTTTTTTTCAAAAAATAAAAATCTTAACTTTTCCCCCACTCTTCACTTTTCCCGTTTTCATAAAAACTCAGAGAAAAATAACTCCTTTTTCGCTGCCTTCATGCCACCGCATTCCACCATGCTCCACCGTAAATCAGGTACATCTTCACCCTTTAATCTACTCATTAGCACTTTATTAACGATGGTTTTACTATTTTTATCACTTTATTTGGATTATGTTATATTATTTCTGGATTATTTGGCTATATTATTTCTCTGAAACGCTTGCATTTGTTTTTTTTTTTTATGTTTTGCTTTTCTTTTTTAAGATGGATTACTTTGGCCAACAAATAATTAATAAAGGAAACTTCTATTTTTACAACCCGTTTAAAGATTAGGGAGTTGAGAGAATCTAGAGGTTTGAGCAAAACTGATGAAAACTTGGTTAATGTCGTAGTGTGTGGGGAGGATGCTTGTATGTTGTGATGAGTCATCCGACCTAAGTGGGCCATTTTGTTTCTTTTATACGACCTTCTACCAAACTCGGGTTATGTCTTCCCTTATCTATTTTTGAGAAGGAGCTCTTGACCGAGCTCAACGTTGACCCCGCCCAGTTGCATCCAAACAACTAGGCTTTTATCCGAGCGTTCGTCATTTTGTGTTCCCAATTCGGCATTTGGCCAACTTTAAATGTATTATTTTATTTCTCTGAGTTCAAAAGCTCTAGAAGACAACTTCGGGCCTATTTAAATAGCATGTCTGGGAGAGGTTTGCTTTCCCTCTTCCAATCCTTTGATAAAAACTCCAAAGGCCGCTTCATAAAGGTTTGTGCTTCGGTTTGTGATCCGACCTTGTTAGACAATTTCCCTCTTTATTTATCTCTTGATCCTCGTTTCCAAAGTGCTCGTTGTATTGAAGACTTGGACCCGTGATGTGAGTTGATTTTTATATGGTTCCATTTTATGGTGACACTTTACTTAGAGTTAGGATTTTAACAATGTAATGGTGAAACCTAAGGAAGATTCCCACTGAACACAAACTTAACCAAATGGTTAAGTAAGTGTGAAGATTCACTTCACAAAGGCAAAGATGAAAAATCAATATAAAGTGATAGATGGAATGCAATGTAGAATGGAAATGGCAATGAGGTAAACGTTAATGGTGGACATGACGAACCTAATGATGAACCACAAGCATATAACAAAAGCAAAACCAAGTAGTAGAATTAACTACCCTATTATAGGCAAGCTCAATATGAGGGATCAAGTTTTCCCAAACCCTTGAGTTCTCGAAAATAAGGCACCTCAACATTTGACCCAAAGTCCTATTTACCACTTCTGTTTGACCATCAGTTTGGGGATGACAAGTAGTAGAAAACAAGAGTTTAGTTCCAAGTTTTCCCCACAATGTCCTCCATAAGTGACTTAAGAACTTAAAATCTCTGTCAGATACAAACATCTAGGAAGCCCATGCAAACTAACAACTTCCTTGAATAAGAGATTTGCAATAAAACAAGCATCATCTACTTTGTGGCATGGAATAAAGTGAGCCATTTTAGAAAACTGGTCCACTACCACAAAGATAGAGTCCATACCCTTTGATGTCTTGGGAAGACCTAGAATGAAATCCATGGAAATGTTTACCCAAGGCATGTCTGGATAGGGAGAGGGGTATATAAACCATCAGGTTGCACCTTAAACTTAGCCCTCCTACATGCTATACACTGATCACATAAGCTATGTACGGATTTGTGCATGTAGGGCCAAAAGAAATGTTCATGCAACGTGTCTAAGGTCTTAGCTACCTCAAAATGTCCCATAAGACCACTCTCATGCGCCTCTCTAACAAGAGATTGCCTCAAGGACCCTTGGGGAACACAAAGTATTTTCTCTTTAAAGACAAAACCATCATGTATGAAAAAGTTTGTGTCCTCCCTTTGAGCACACTTGATATATGTGAGAAAAATCAAGGTCATCTTTATAGATTTATTTTATGTGATCAAATCCTAAAAATTTAGTATCCCAAACATTTAGCAAAGTGTTCTTGAAAGAGCATCCGCAACCACATTTGCTTTACCTTGCTTATGTTTGATTACACTTAACCTTTGTCTAATTAGTGTATTAATCACGTGTAGACGGTGAGTGTGTCTTCAAAGGCTCAAAGTGTCTAGAAGCCTCACCTAGGAAATGTGTAGTTTAAAGCTTTGTAGATTAGCAATCTTTAATTGTGCTTAGCTAGTTTGCTTTACGTTAACTACTTGTATAGCTTTGCTTAATTGTTTACGTTAGTTACTTGCTTAGCTTTGATTAATTGCTTTGTTTGTTAATTGTTTTGCATTGTTTTCTTTTGCATAAAACTTGACTTTTCATTCCTCATTGTGGTCTAAGTAATTTACTTAGAAAAAGAATTGTGTGAAGTTTTTGAGGGATAGTTTTTGGCAAGGAAAGACCTGGTACTTAAGAAGTCCTAGTGACTCACCTCTCTTTCCTGGAAAGCTACCTTCACTACTTTCCTTTTCTTTCTTGAAGTAAAATACTTTTAAACACAAATCTTTAGCCATGTCTTCTCACTCT
>Ga0123341_1003597_pt1 | contig 13342 bp, 3 predicted proteins | sample Turbeapinknodule_FD_89959 | JGI IMG/M metagenome (GOLD analysis project Ga0123341, IMG submission 89959) | Root nodule microbial communities of legume samples collected from Mexico - Turtle bean Mexico pink nodule | ecosystem: Host-associated > Plants > Roots > Nodule | place: Mexico: Nepantla... | reverse complement strand
TTTTTTTTGTTTTTTTTTGTTTTTTTTTTTTTTTTTTTTTTTTTTTTTTGTTTTTTTTTTTTTTTTTTTTTTTTTATTTTTTTAAGTTTTTAATAGTGATTTTGGAATTGTTGATTTTTTTTTTTTTTCCTTTCGTGTTATGTTTTAGTTAATTACTTTAAATTTGAAAACAAATATAATTGTAGGTTTGATATTTTAGGGATTTTAAATTGTTGTTAGCCTATAGATAGGCGTTCACATTTATGATTTTTAATGGTTATTTGTCTCCACTTTTAATTTAATCTCTCTATATTTCTATGTTTTTATTTTGGAAAATAGTTTTAACATTGTGGTGAGTACTGAGTGTATTCTACTTTTTCATGTTGTGTTTTGTTGTTTTAAACTGTAAGCTGTAATTGACCTCACAAAAAAAATTGTAATTTCTATTTGTCATGTTTTGAACTTTTGTATTTTTACAAGGATGATTCCGTTTGATTATGCATATAGATGTCCTTTTTTTGGTGCACGGTGAGGACTTAGTGTATTCTGCCCTTTTCCTGTTATTTGACAAGTTGATGCATGTGTTTTAGGCTTATGGGGTGGTTTATATTTGACCTTTTTCATCATGTGCTGGTAGTTATATATCTTAGTAGAAATATGCTGTGCACTATTGCTTAAGAAAAATATGGTAAGTGCTTATTGTTGTGCAATTGCTGATATTTCAAGCGGATTTGGATGTTTTGGTTTGGTTTAGAGGAGGTCGATGTTCTAGATAGAACTTGTTAATGGATTCAAGAGAAGTCAATTCCTGAATGGTCAAGTTGCTGAATCTTATTCAGCTATTACTCTTTGTGGTCTTTTCAATAGGATGAAGTTGGTTGCACATGTTAGCTGTTGGTTATTGAATGGATTATTCTAGTGTTCTGCTGCAAGCTTTTTGATATATATTGGTGAAGGGAATATTTCCTGGATGGGGGGAGCATGTTCTAGGAAGCGAGAGCAGGACAATGAAGATAGTCTTATCAGAGGACTATCACGAAGATATTGCAAATGTGGGAGTTTGAAATGGTGGACATCCTCTTTTTCTTATCCATCTGTTAATTTTCACTTACAAAAAGGAGAATGTCCACCACTGCTGGACTTGTGCATACAGAAAATAAATGAGGTATTGTTTCAACAGAAGATGTGTTTCCGAGCCTTTATATTTTGATGATTAGATCTAATCACTGCAATCTTTATCTAACAGGACATTGATAAATATACCTCATTTTCTATGCTGCCACGGGATATAAGTCAGTTAATTTTTAATAATTTGGTTTACTCCAGACGTCTAACTAGTGCTTCCTTAGAAGCTTTTCGAGATTGTGCTCTACAGGTAAATAGTTTAAGTCAATTACGAACCTGGTTGATTATGCGTTCTTGGTCTAATAGTTATTTTTATCTCTTATTTTTTTAGGATCTTTACTTAGGAGAATATGATGGTGTTAATGATGATTGGATGGGTGTCATCTCATCCCAGGGTTCATCTTTACTTTCTGTAGATCTTTCTGGGTCTGACGTCACTGATTTTGGGCTGACATATATTAAGGATTGTGAAAGTCTAATTTCTTTGAATCTAAATTACTGTGATCAAATTTCAGACCGTGGACTAGAGTGTATCAGTGGTAATCTTTCTTTTCTTGTGTTTGTTGTTATGAAATCACACTCAATGCATCTGCAGTTATTCATTTATTTCTCATATTTGCTCTTGGGTGTTAGTCCTTTGGCATCTTATATATTATTTTCTTCATCTTAAAAAAATATAAAAATATCTTAATATCCCTTTGGTAAACTGAGTCTATTCATTAATGTGGAAATGGGTTATGTGTTGCCTTATTTTTAAGGCTATGTCAAAACTCATTTAAAGTTAGCCTAGGATACTCATGCTGCCAGTTCATAAAAAAGCAATTTTTTTTGCGGTGATATTTAGGCCTTTTCATGGAAAAATTTCAGTGAATGAATTCCTGCTAAATGATTCTCAATTTAAGAACTTTGATCCTTCAAGAGATCAGTTAAAGGAATAAGTATTTACTCATTAATTATATTTGCGGTGGTTAATTGGAGACTCTTTTTACCTGAAACACGTAGTTTTCTCAATTCTTTTGGCAAATTTATTTCCGATTGACGTACCTATATCTAATTTACTTTTCAGTTATTATTGAAAAAATGAATACATAAATCTTATGCTGATCACCTGCATGCTATTACATTTTGTACTATTTTTACTATAATGTTATACATTTTAATATACCATGTTCAAAAAATTTAATTCCGGAGAGGGCAATGCACTTGATTATTACCTGCCTTGGAAATTCTGTTTCTTTTAAAGAATGAAAATGTTTTCAACAGCCACCTGTATCAATTAATCCAATTTGACGCAATGAATTCTGAATAGGGAGGTTGAAGTAGTTTTCATGCATTTTATCTGTAATTTTTTGTTTATCAGTATTATATTCCTACTTTTCCTCGTGTGTCTTGCATTACTTACTTCTAGAAGCTTTGTCCATAAGATGCTTTTACTGAATGTTTACAACAACCGAAATAAAATATTCCAGGCCTGTCAAACTTGAGAAGTTTGAGTTTTAGACGAAATGATTCAATTTCTGCTAAAGGAATGAGTGCCTTTTCTGGTCTGGTTAACTTGGTCAAGTTGGATTTGGAGAGATGTCCTGGGATTCACGGAGGCCTTGTTCATCTTCGAGGTTGGTTCTTAGATGTAATTTTGTGTGAAAGTAAAGCTTTACTCACCCAGTTATTATAAGACATTCAAAACGGTGTTCAAATTTTAACTTCTAACTTATTTAAGTAATAGGGCTGCTACTGTGTCTGATGATGTGGTATTGTTGTCTAATGTTAATCACAGTTGTTAGATCTTTCAGCTTACAATTGACATTGTGCTGTCAATGAAGCAGAAGACAATTTACTAAAGATCCAAGTGGAGTGATATTTTTTGTGCTACCTTTACCTCTATTCTTGACAAGTGCTATGGATAGCAAAAATAAGGAATCAATAACTTATAAAACTTTTTCCTAATATTAGTTGATTCATTTATAATTATGTATTGGTGAACAAATGCACACTGTAAAAGGTTGAAGGAGTTCTGATATAGTACCTGTGACTCTGTAGCATGAACTCTTGAACAACAAAACAAACTTGATTTCCATGTAATTTCAGTCAAATGATTTGGTCCATATTTTCAGGTTTGACCAAGTTGGAATCTCTCAATTTAAAGTGGTGTAATTGCATAACAGATTATGATATGAAACCTCTTTCAGGTTTGTTGCAAAACATCTTGCTTTCTTTTGATTACATTAACTGAAACTTTTACCCAAGATTGATTGTCTAGACTTTCTTTTATGCAATTAGTATGTATTCTACTACCGAGTAGTTCCTACACCTATTCCGTGAAGTTTATTTACCTTGAGTTGAAGGGTTTTATTTCACTTTAAAAGAACACGTAGCAACAGCTGTATTTGACAACAAAGAATTGTCAACATGCCTTTGTTTTTATAGAAGTAAACATTGTCATCTTATTAGACATATTGTTCAGTAATCAACAATACAATTTATCTGATTCAATTTACCTCCAGAGCTTGCTAGCCTGAAAAGTCTAGAGATTTCATCCAGTAAAGTCACTGATTTTGGCATCAGTTTCCTGAAAGGTATTCTTTTTCTCAAAGTAGTTTTATATGTCTCTCTTTGATCTGTCTATACATGTTCTATGTGAAGATGCAAAGGTCCATTGATGTTTTGTGCCCACTTCCACATTTGTATATAACAAGATTTTATTCAATGAAGTTAATCAATAGAATCTTTACAGGACAATATACTGCAATTATGAACTATTCATGTTTTAAAGAGTTGACGTTTTATTTTAAAGATCAATTTAGTTATTTTCTTTTAATTTCAGATTAATATAATTTGTGCTTCAATATTTAAATGTAGACTCATTTTGTGTAAGTCAGAATGCTGATTTAAAAATGTATTCATAAAAAGTCTACCTTCTTATGATGAAATAATTTGTCAACTATTCTTCTAAGGTTGATCTTTGTTAAGTTGGTTGATTTGAGAAATTGCACAGTTGGGTGTACATCCCAGTTACAATGCACTAGCGTCCCAGCCTACCAGATAAAAGGAAATTTCAAATTTCATATTAATCTGTCTCATTTATTTTCAACATTTTTTATTCATTCCAGGGTTACAGAAGCTTGCCCTGTTAAATTTGGAAGGGTGCCTTGTAACAGCTGCATGCTTGGATTCTCTTGCAGGTATTCTTTTCATAGATTTTTATGCTAATTGTATTAAGCAGTCTTGTTGTGGTTATATTAAGGCTTACTAGAACTAACTGTTTGGTAGGGTATAATCTCTTGGTTACTGGCTTAAGTCCTTATTGGTCTATAATCCTAGGGTGTGGAATGTGATTCCAAGTATTTAAACTTAGCTTTCATGGATAGCAACCCCATAAAACATATATAATTACTAATAACTTTGCTAACTTGAAAATTAAGATGTTTCTATATATACATGCACAGATGGATGTGCCAATAGTATTTCAAAACATTACAAATGATCATATCACATCCTTATTGTTTTCGATCCATTACTTGCTCACATGTTAATATATGATCTCATAACACGTACAAAGCGCAATGGTAAGTTGTTATTATTTAAATTATGAATCTAATTCATCATATTTAAAAACTTCATATAAACTTTGTTACCACATAAAATAATACAATCAAATCATGAATCAGTCACATTCCTAGCTTCACTCAAGGCTCCAAGAAATTTAAAGAATATCTAACTTGACTCATTACTCGACGACTTTCGAAAAATATATCTTAGTCAAGCCAATTACCACATTATTGGCTCCATTACTCAATACACACACTGCATCTCAGTGAGACTAATTACCACCCATGTAAATCCAACACAAATTCATTTTAAAACTCAATTATCACTAAATAACTAATTATAAGCATTAAAGGTAACATTAAAAGATACACTCATATTTATTTAATCAAATTAAAACTATAAATATCAAAGTCATTTCAACAACATAAGCAAATAATTAAAGGTCAGTTTCTTTAGGTATCCACTTAGTGAAATTAAAATCTGCAGAGCGAAACCCAAACCATCGAGTGAAGCTAATGCTTTGATTGCACATAGTAGGAATTTGGTCCAATCCTTCGTTAGTAAGTACCTTTACTCAGTCCAAGCCTTAGTTAGTACCTTTATAGAAGAAACCCATTTTTGTTTCTAATAATTTCTAATGTTAACACAGTATTTACATTTTTGGTTACGCAGTAGCTTTGAGGTTTTAATTTTATCGAGTTTAATTGACAAACAAAAAAGGTTTGAGCAGAACATGCATATTATTTTGAACCAGCTTCTATTAGCTTTTTTATTATCAGTGAACTGTTTATTGAATCTAAGTGTAAATTCATCTTGTCTTTCTTGTCTATAAATGACCTATTGAACCTGAAATGTTCATTGATGTTTGATTTGATGTTATGTTTTGTGCCAGAGCTTCCTGCACTGTCAAACTTGAATCTTAATAGATGCAATCTCTCCGATGATGGGTGCAAAAAATTTTCACGTAAGTTGTTATAGTTACTTCCTTCAGGCTGTAATTTTATATTTAATAGCTTTTTGGGCTGTATCTTTTGACACCATAAATATTATTGGTGGCATTACGTCTGTAACATCACCTTTTTTTTACAGGACTGGAAAATTTGGAAGTATTAAACTTGGGATTTAATGTCATAACAGATACATGTTTAATTCACTTGAAAGGTGATTTCAAATCTCTTGCTTGTTTTATTTTCCTATATTCATCATGGTCTATTGTGAAGATAGAAGCTATTTATAAACTTTTAAGTGGACACCTGTAAATCTGTCTATTGGAATTTTTACATGCCATATGGAGTAAAATCTAGCCTTTTTCGTGAATGCAAAATGTGGAACCAGGAATTTAATGCTAAATACCCAAGAGAAAAAAAAAAATCTGTCCCCAATTATGTGGCAGTCCAAGTCATCTGTGTCATCCATCCATGAAATTATATATTAGAAAAAGTATTCAATCTACCTCTATTCCCACTCCAAATGCTAACTAAACATCCATCTCAAGGATTGCTTGAATCTTGTAGGGAGTTTGGTCATATTCCAAGCTAATTGGGGATATCTTAACACACCCATCTCACATCCAAGATTGGACCGTTTGGAGCTTGAATTTTGCAAGACTAAACATTTGTGGGCAGACCAACTTCAAGACTGAACGAACTATATTCTTATATTAGAAATGAACAGACCTAGCTCAAGCCCAAAGCTAGCTAACTGGGTGTATTTTCCTAATAAAGTGTATTTTCTCTATTTTCCTAGCCAGGGCGGGACATCTTAACATTTTGCAAAGTCCCACCTCATTTTATTGGGGTGTGGTTTATACCTATTGAGCAACTTGATTTTATGTCAATTGGTTTTAAGAGGAAATCTAATGTAGTATTTGAGCCTATAGCCCATTTCCTTAGTTTTTGTGGTTTTTAAAGGGGATTTCCATTGTTTCTGTAATTTTCTCTATGTATTGCTTATTCTTATAGACTTCTTTGGAGGGATCTATTAGAAAGTCTCACATCACCTGACTAAATTTCCTAGTGTGATTAATGTTTTGGAATGTAACTTCCACATAATGCCAATTGGTTTTATGTTGAATTCTAACATCTAAAATTTTATAACAATGTAACTAAAATAAGAAAAACGATTCACAATCAAAGTTAGTGTAATTTGTCGTGGCTATTGTCTGTAATGGGCCTTAACTAACCTGTTTAATTTGGTTTGATGATGTGCACTGCTTACTTTGAAATTTCGTGAATTGGGGCAATAATTTTGGCACCAATTTTGGAAGTTGTAGTATTGCACTAATGTGTTGACTCTATAAGACTACTTTTCTTGCCAGGATAACTAATTAATCTCTACGTCAGGAAATATTACCTTCTTCTTGAGTTACACTTTCAATATTATAGTCTTACTTGCTTGCATTTATTGTTCATGATATAACTTGGAACTTTTTTTTTCTATATGTTAAATTAATATGTGAGCAGAATATGTGTATTATTTTAAAACACACACACACACGCACACACATATATATATATATATAGCAGAAAGATATAAAACAGTTTTCCTAGAACAGTATGTATTTATAAGAAAATGACTGCATCTAACAGTGTGATGTATATTTTCAAGCAGGATTGACAAAGTTGGAGAGCTTGAACCTTGATTCATGTAAGATTGGAGATGAAGGGTTGGTCAATTTGGCTGGTAGATGCTTGAATTCCATCTTCTTATTTGTTTATATGGAATTTGATATGTTTTCTTTCTCATTTTATGACTTCTTGAATGCAATTGTTGCCTAGATGTTTTGGGTAAAGAAAGTGAAAAAATTAACTTAGCACATTATGTACTTGGCATAATTGGTTGCATTTGATTAATTTAAGATTGTTCATGTTATTTATCATTTTAAATGCACATTTCTGCTTGAGTGAATATTTGACTCACATTTTCTTCTAAATGTTTTAAGGCCATAAGCGATTGAACTGCTTGGAATTGTCTGATACAGAAGTTGGAAGCAATGGGCTACACCATTTATCAGGTTCGATAGATCAGATCATAACTATTATAATGCTTTTTTGGTTGAGTTCTGCTTGTACTTCAACAAAATTGCGGATATCAGTGTGTAGTGGCCAACCTCAAAAATACTACAACAGTATAGCTTATAGTAAGATGGCCTCTATTTTAAATTTTTATATATAGATCCAATAATTTATACTGTGTACAAATATAAATTCTTTGCTATTTGAAAAAAAAAGTACTTAACATTGATGACATATTCATATTTACCAATAAAAGGCCATGTCATGGGTTTCAATAAAACGTCAATAAATAACAAAAGAAGTCAGGGAAACAAAATTCAGAGGCATGTCATATATTTTAAAAGGCAAGACGTCTCAGACATTGGGATGTTGCAGAGTTCTGATAGAGATTGAGGGTTAAAGGTAGAGAAAAATAATGGAAGGTGAGTATCACTAGTAATACTGCTAGACACGGGTGGGTGTTGGATGAAGCTTGAGAAAACTACATATTAGGGATTTTTTAATTCTAAAATGGGTGACGGAAATCTCAACTTTGCTCCTAACCCTTCTCCCCTGAAAAAAACTGTAATTTTGTGGCCAAACGAGGGTTTTCAGAAATGCCTCATTCAAGCACCACTATCGCACAGCCACTATATTGGCCATAATTAAAAAAGGTACCACTGTTTAAAACTTCATAGAGGTCCATGGCTGTTCTGCTGGACTTCACTACTATAATATTGATAATTATGATGTGATTATCTCCGTAATTTTGGGAGATATTTTATGCTACTGAAATTATGTCTGGTCATTTTACATATTGCATCTCATCCGGACTGATGCTGTGATGCTCCATCTCTATAGTTTGTGTCTGGAGTTTCATTCTTTCTTTTCAAGTTAGCTTTATTCCTTTTTTACATTTGATTGTTGATGTTCTCCTTTACTAATCTCTTGACATGGTTAACTGCTGAGTAATGAATAAACCAGTTAGGAAGAAATGTGACATTCTTTGAGTTGTGATTCTTACTACACGAGGTGCAGTAAATGCTTGATATATTGTGATGTATAATTCTGTGACTATCTTTTCATGGACTGTACTTTTTCTTTGATTATTTTTTTATTCTATTTCTTGTAGGATTGTCTAATCTGCAGAAAATAAATCTTTCTTTTACCATGGTTAGTGATGGTGGTTTAAGAAAATTGTGTGGACTCTCATCTCTGAAGTCACTTAATTTGGATGCTTACCAAATTTCTGATATTGGGCTGTCAAACCTTACAAGTACGTGTTTCTATTAAAAAAATAGAATTCAAACAATGGTTTGTTTATTTCTGTTTAGATTGTACTTGAGCTCCAATCCTCTTTAGTCCAATCGAATACCTACTATTTTTTTTTACCACGATCTGAAATATGAATTTAATTTTTATGCACCCATTGTGTAAAAGTTTTTACACATGCATCCCATATGATGATGTGGTCATAGAGTGACTTGAATTGGCACAAATTTTTCTATTCTTAGCTTAATGTATTCTGGCATTTTGATTTTCTAATCTTAAAGCTTAATTTTGCAGCATGCGTAATTATGAATTTGGCAATGCAGGTTTGACTGGCCTCACTGACCTGGATTTGTTTGGTGCACGAATCACAGATTTTGGTACAAACTATTTGAAAAGTATGTAATATATCACTAAATACTTACTTCGGCATGATTATTCGTGGATATGTTCATTATGACCTTTTTCCTTTAATATGATTTTCTTCTTTTTTTCTGTTTCTTATTTTTATGTAACAAATAAAAGAGATGGCTTGTCTTTTCTTTACAGTCAAATAACATGAGCTAAATTTTATCTGAAATGTAATTGGATGATGCTTGTCTCTTAATTCACAATGCTTAGTTCACATACATTATTTTTGTTGAAGTTTGATCTGATCGCCAAATGTCAATTTGCTTCATGTCATATGCAATTTGCGTGGACTGACTGATATTTACTGTAAATTGTGTGAACTTCTCTTGTCAAATAAGATTCAAATTCAATCTGAATTCCCCTATGATAAGTGATATTTACATGGAATTAACAGAATGTTACTGTTCTTTGATTGAGCTCATATCAGTTACAAGTTGAATTCATTGGTTTGTCAACTCTCTTTGTGGTGAAACAGAGTTTAAGAACCTGAGGTCTTTGGAAATATGTGGTGGAGCTTTGACTGATGCTGGTGTGAAAAATATCAAAGAGCTTTCTTCTCTGGTCTGCTTAAATTTATCACAAAACAGCAATCTTACAGACAAAACTCTAGAGTTAATTTCTGGTACTTTTGCATTCCTTTGTTTTATATGACTATGGTCTCTCATTCTGTTTGCCTTTTTTTCCTTCTTGACCAAGTTGAAAACCTAAATAATCACATAAAAAGAATGCAAACAAATTTTAAGCCTTGGGTTATAGATTAAAACAGGATCAGATGCCCTTCTTTTTGAAGGGTGTCTGCTTGTGAAAGTCCTAAATGCTTCAATTAGTTGGCTATTCAAGGGGCTTCTAGTTGGGAAGTTTAAGTCCTAAATGAATTCCGCAGTTAGTATGTAAATATTTTGGTTGTTCTGTAAAGTTGAGTTAAATTAGGTTACCAAGGCAATAACCCAATTTGAAGTTAGGAAAAGGCATCTAAATATGTCAGCTTTGGTCTACGATTATCTTTATTTTCGATGAATCTCTGTTTAGAAATCAAGCATGTCATACCTTCATCAGGATATGCAAGGGCAGTATTATAGCGCGGTTTGCAAGTTATAGTCAAGTGGTGATTGGATATAACTAGACCCTGGTCTTGCTTTCCTGGTCCTTTTGACACTATCTTTGTTAATGTAGTTATTCTGTATGTATGTATAAGTTGTGCCATTCACTCACTAAGAAGATTATTGTATCCTGTTCTTTTGTTTTGTGGAAGACGAGGGGGGTTTATAGTCAATATTATGTTGGGTACACAAGGCTTGGTACTTATTTTGTCTTTTCAAAGCCCAAAGACCATAGCAGATATTAAGCTCTAGACGGGAAGGTTCTGTGAACCATAACTGCTGTAAATTTCCCTGCTTTAAATTGGTATTTTCTTAATGAAAAACCATTTGCATTTATTCCTTTGTCCAGACTCGTGAAACTTTTGTGATCGTAGTTAGCTATATGTCTGTGATCACACGTTTATGATCATAATAATTTCAGGGCTTACTGGCTTGGTTACTTTGAATGTTTCAAATTCCCGTGTCACCAATGCTGGTCTGCAGCATTTGAAAGCACTCAAGAACTTGAGATCTCTGACATTGGAGTCCTGTAAGGTCACTGCAAATGACATGAAGAAATTGAAATCAATATACCTCCCGAATCTGGTAAGCTTTCGGCCAGGTTAGTTAATGCGCTATTCTGATCTGTGTATATGTACATATTAGATTATAAATATATGTCAGAGAAGAATGGAAAAAAGACGACCTCAAATTGTACATACCCTATAATAATGCCTTTCTACGTCTTCTGCCAAACTTGCTTTTGTTGTTTGGTTGTCTTATTGTAAATGTCTATAATGAAAAACAATTATGCAAGGACGTGTTTGCTACCAAGTATTCAAGCTCATAAATTGTATGGAGCAGCTGTTAATAGATTCATAATTCACTTTTTTTGTTTCCCACGTGTGAAATATGAAATCAAATGTTTTGTACAAGTGAATTCTTACGTTATAAAAACGTGTATTATTATTTAAAGGATTTTAATGTGTTAATTCCTCAAAATGAGTAAATTTTGGTTTTAGTGGTTTAATGTAAATATTGTTCGTTTTGTAAACGTAAAATTAATATTTGTTTCTCTGTTTTTGTTTTGTTTTGTGGGATCAGATAACTATTTGTATCTAACAACTGGTGAACTAAGTATTTTAGATGATATTGATGCTAATAATTTGTACTAATATCATATCAATTTATGATATTTTAGTAGAATTTTAAAATAAGTGGTAGTTTTTTTTTCTTCTTACTATTATGATTTTTGAATTTTTTATTATTTTGAATTTATAAATTTTGTCTTATTGAAACAAGATAAATACGTCAAATTGATAGTAGCTGAGTGTGGTAGATATGATTGATAGTGGGAGTGTGGTAGGTGGCGTCCTACTTTTATCATTTAAGAGGTTAAAATAATAACCTTAAATTTGGAGTAATGAAAATAAAAATATAGACCAAAATCATAATTTGTTTACGAATATTTTAAATTTTTGACAGGTGAAACAGAGAAAATATTGTAAAAAATAAAACAATTTTTTAACCCTTTGTTCAGATTTATGTATTGAAACCTTAATTTTTCGTAAAGAAAATAATAACCAGTAATTTGTACTGCACCAGAACTTGACCATCAAAAGTGAACGTGTTTTAACAACTAATTTATAAAAATAAAATAATACCTGCACAACTTCATTAAAGAACTCACCATTTTTATATTAATGAAAATAAATAAAAATATTTTTATCAAATACTAAATTGAAATATAAATTAACTGAGTTTTAGGTTAACTTATTTGAATAAATTGGTTAATCTTCGATAACCCTTTTTAAGTAAGCATGTGTTTCATTAACTTTATTAGCTCATTACATCATATCATAATTAATTAAACTAAAACGCACAAGTTGTGTGTTGTTTTAAATGTCACTATTTATTTAGTGGTTATTTAATTTAAACTGTGAGCAGTTTCGATTTTTATTGAAAAATTAAACATAAAAAGTCATAGGATTTAGTTTAGTTTAATTTTAATTAAGTATAAATGCAAACTAAATAAAATCAATCTTTTCTGGTTGTGTTTGTCAGCTTTAACAGTTTGTTATCATAAAGTTGTTCAATAATTTTATTAAAAAATTAATAAACATCTTAACTAAAAAGATATGTTGCAATTTTTTTAGTAATGGTTATTGCACTAATAATTTATTTTTTTCTCATATTTACAAACAAATTACTTAATCTTATAAGTAAAAGCTATAATATAACTTTTCTATTACATTTTACAAATACACAATTAAATTATAAATTAATTTTTAAAACATATATATTTAGCTCTAAATATGTTGTTTTATATTTAAATATAATAAACAGTTTTGTTTTATTCTTAATTTTCAATCTAAATCAAACGGTTTGGTTGAGAGAAAAAAGTAATTACTTTTTTGGTTATTTTTCATTGGTTAATTTTAAACTCTTAATTAATGTATGATTATATAATTTAAATTTACCATTTTCAGTCTCTCGTTCGATAAACATTCATAAAATCAATCTCTCTGTATATAAAAAAGAAAACAATTTGTATGAAGTTAACAAATCTAATATTTGATATTACCTTTTTATCATATCAGTTTCTATGTTTACATCACCTAATCAATAACTCATCTAGAATATTAAGTTAATAAACCTAATTGTTGAAATATTTTTTACTTAATGTGTTTATGGTTAAATTTGATTGTATTTTTATATTTTTAAATTGATTAACTATTTTTTAATTCTTAAATGTGTGAAAGTCGTTTTCTATGTTAAATTTAGATCCAAAAGTGACTACTTTTACTGAAGGGACAATTAATTAATTAATTTAAAATAGAAGAAATAAAATCATATTTTTCCTTATTTAATATTATATTTCGAACCATCTAAATTATAATAAATTTAACATAAGTTGGTATGTTATATGGTAAAAGA
>Ga0123341_1003596_pt1 | contig 13346 bp, 2 predicted proteins | sample Turbeapinknodule_FD_89959 | JGI IMG/M metagenome (GOLD analysis project Ga0123341, IMG submission 89959) | Root nodule microbial communities of legume samples collected from Mexico - Turtle bean Mexico pink nodule | ecosystem: Host-associated > Plants > Roots > Nodule | place: Mexico: Nepantla... | reverse complement strand
ATTTAAGATTGACTTTGGCAATAAGTATGATTTTTATATAATTTTCTATATCAAATAAAATAGAATGTTTATTTATTAACAATAGAAACATTTTGTACTGAACACTAGCTAGTATATTTCCTTGTTGTTTTTATAATTAAAAATGAAAATCTTAACTAGAAGTCTAGTAGCCAGTTTTTGCAATCATACAAATATGACATTAGAGTAAGTAACTGTAATCATATGTTGCTTTCAGCTTACGCGACGATGGAGATTCCCTCTTTTTCTATTACTAATTAAAAGCGGTTAACACTGAGTAATAGTAATGATATCACAAACTCGGAGACAGAAAACAATGTAGGATCTCGTAAAACACAATTTCAAGAACAAGCAAAGTCATGCCTGTGTATCGTGTCATCTTGTGTACATAGAAAATACTCTAGTTTAAAATTTTCATAGAAGCTCTATCTTTCAACTTTTATTCTTTATACTGTGTTAGAAAAGACATCTGTAACATGTTCCAGCTTTTATTATGATGAAAAAGCTCCATGCTCCTCTCCTTTTTTCAAAATAATTATAATCTTTTGAATTTCTTTTATACAGACCATTAAGATATTTGGTGAAGCCCCACAATCAATTTAGCTTAAGCTGTTCACATATTTCAGTATCAATTTGAAATAGAAGACAGGTTATTATTGAGTAAAATTTTCCAGTTGACAATTATGCTGCTCCTTTTTTTGCTACAAAGCAAAGTCAGTGATGGTGTTTCACTACAATCCATATGACATTAGCTAAATACCATGAACTAAAATACATCAGTATGCTAATTATGTTACTGTCCCTTTCGGTTACCCTACGCCATTTACTTTTACACAAAGATCAATTAGATGCATTGAAGCCACTGTATAGAAAGTTATGCATAATTGTGCAAACAACATCTATTTTTTTGGTACAAGATTTTTGTGTGAATTGGTTTTAGTTGGTGATGATTTGTAAAATGGTTTGTGTTTGAATGTGTTTATTCTAAAATTATGACATCTCTATATACTTTTATTTGATGTAAAAATGATTTCAACTTAAAATAAAATTTTCAAAGTAAAACTAATCATACAAACATTATACTAAGGTTAACTAAGGTGAATCCGAAAGACAGTTAGAAGAGTTGCAGGAAATTAAGGTTATGCCCTGTGAGATGGAGGCGACATAATCATGTATTGTAAATACAAGTGTGATTGTACAGAAGTTAATAATTTATATGACAGATTCACGAAGGCTGGTAAAGTTTCCACTTCATGCTGGAAAGCATAAGCAGAGTCGACACACAGGAGCAATGTCCTTCTGTTATTTCCTTACACAAATGGTACGCATATTCAGACCCACTAACATCACTGCTTTTTTTTCAACTTTCTGGGGCCGCAGAGACAACATAACCGACAATGTCTAATTACGTAACATTACTTCAGAATGCATCAACAAAATAGCAATTTTTTGAAATTTAATCACTGGGTCATTCATGTAATTTTTTTTAAGAACATGTTAAATGAAGCAACTTCAGATGAGTTCTTCACCTTGGGCCCTGAAAGAAATTCACCAAATTAAATGCTGTATAGTTTGTGGGAGTGATTAGTGAACTGTTGTGTATCTCATCATGATTCCTATACTTCTAAGAGCATTTATAAAAAAATATAAGCAGATTCATCTTCATTTTTCAGTTTTAAAGCTTTTGAGTATGGCGAGTTGTTTGATGACGAAATGGAATTGGATTGTGCTGCATTCATATGTGTTGTTCGGATCACTCTTATCCACGGTTGTGATGTCACCTTCTCTGAGCTTTTGTATTATTGTTAATTATTGCAGTCTTAAGCTATACACCTTTTCCGTTTAATAACGAAACCATAAGTCTGTGTGTAGGTGTTTATTTAGCTGAATGGCACATGCACGCATCCATTGAGCCATCATCCTTACTTGATCACATGGTGGTGGGGATTAGCACTGTAAATATAAGTGATGCATGGTCCTAGCCCCCCAACAAATCTACAAAATTTGCTTTTGTTGCTTCCCAATTAGATATAAGACCAAAAGGGTGGAGAGGGGTCCAACTTGTTCTACCTTTTTGTACGAGTCAAATGTCACAAGTTTCTGGAGTCTTACTTTACATTTTTATTATAGTCTGATAAGGAAAATAGAAAAACGTTGGAAATTTTCTGCAACCACTGATAAAAGGTGAAAAAGCAGGCATTTCCTAGAAACACTACCTTTTTTCCTTTCTTATACTTTTTACCTCGTGGATGCGATAAGCTTTGTCTTGCCCCCCAAAATAAATTAAATATGAAATCTGCATGACTGCTATTGGGATCCTTTTGGTGATTAGGCAGCAAACAAGGATTTGGTTTCTAAGTATTGGTAATGAGCAGTGAATGGACAGTGATCCGATTTCTCAGCTCACAAATTTGGTCATGAAATTTGTCTTCAATGTCTTGTAATTACAAGACATGACATGGCTTGAATGTAGTTGAAGCTAACGTAAGAGACGGAGACAGGTTACCTTACATTTGGTACAGAAGCAAAAGAAATGAGAAAAAGTAGAACCAAAAATAGTGGACCTTCCATGAATTCTGATAAAAAAGCAACCCAACAAATCCCATAACACGGAAGTTGCATCCACCATAGATCAATAATAATGTTGAGTAACAGTCCAAAATGGTTGAGGTAAATACTGTTAATGAGACATAGGCACAGATTAAACGGGAACCCAACTTGGTACCATTGTTTCTCAGCATTACTTTCAATTTTGCCTTTGCTTTGGGGAAAGGAGGACAAAATAAAACAAAAACACAAGTTTGATGTCCTTTATTTTCTTAAAATGCTAATTCTGTCATTTTTTTTCTGTCTGCATCTATCCAATGGGCTATGGTGGTGGTGGGAGTTGGACCAAGAAGCCCATTCCAAGATTTCCGTGTACTTATTGGGTTTCAACTTTCAAGCCTTTTATGTTTGTTTTTAATTTTAAATCAGCAACGTTTTAAAATTTACAGTAAAAACATTTTTGTATTTAGTCACTTTTTATTATAGATAAAAACTACCCATTATGAGAATTTCTATATATATTAATGAAACGTCAAGATGAACTAAAACACGTTGTCTAATGATTTCTTCTATTAATTATTTAATTCACTTAAATCCTATAGTACCTGATATTGCATTCTTAGATGATAAAATCAGTTAAAAACTATACATGAAAAAAGAGGTTTAAATATGTTGAGAATCCTTTCAAACATGCACTTTTATATGTTTATTTTTTTTTTAATTTTAAACAGTATAAAGTAATATTTTTATTATTGTAATTTTTTCTTTATTTAAATCATTTATTCTTTACTATATACTCTCTTTTCAGCTATTGTCCTCATATTAAGAGAATAATTTGGTTTTGAATCCTATCAAAAAAAATTTCACAAGAACTAATTCAAAATAAACAATATATTAAGGACTAAAATAAAAAAAATTAACATATTGAAAAAATATTGACACGGATAAAAAAAAATACAAAACTAAGTATAAATTATAAAAGATTTTGTATAAACTAACAGGTATTTAAACCTATTAAAAAATCATAATACAATAATTGTTTTTATTAATAATCAAGACTCGTGAAAATCATTAATTTTACCAATTTTTGGAACTAAAGATTACTTCATTTCAGAACAAAAATACACACCGAACTAAAATAGAGGGACAGCTAAAAGAAGGTAGCATAAAGAAAAAGAATTTCATATTATTTTGTCAAAAGATTATATTAGGATGAGTGATACTAGGAATGTTCTATTGATGGTATTCTTACTCTTTTAGAAATGACTGGATCAGACATTTGTTTAGGAAAAAGGATGTAGAATCAGTTCATCCCTCCGTCTAAATATTCATTATTTGGAGACTTGTGCATAATCTCTTTACCAATAAGGATGATAATTCAAAACAAGTTGTTATGTGATTTCCCCTTGTTATCATTGTGAAAAGAATATTGAAACAGTTGGATATTTATTTTTGTCCTTGTCCTAATGCAGGTAAATTCTAGTATTGGCTTAGTTTGAGTTTTCATATTGATCATGAAGAAATTATTTTACTTATAAAGATAATGGATACTAGTTGAACTGAACTTTTTAATACAAGCAGTTATTTACTATGTTACAGAAGTCAATTGGTTCAACTGCAACTTTAACACCAGAATTTCATACATGAAGCTTAAAAATCATATTTTTATTAGTGTTAATCTAATTGGTAGCATACCATATGTATGCACTCTCCCACTTATAAGAACTCCAAAAATATTTAAGGCTTTCAGCATATCCACAAGCCGGGTTCTTGCATATTTTATCTTTCCTGTAACTTGGTTGCCTCGTTCTTGTTTATGGATTAAATGCAACTTGCAAAAGGTTTATTGGGCAGTTTGAGGAAGTATTTTTACAAATTTCGTTCCTGCTTTTATTAGTTGTTTTTCTATATTTATTCATATACATTAATCTGTTCATCTTGAGTTGTTGGGTGCTATATATGTTCTGGAATTTGCTTTAGAAAAGGCTGATAGAAGTTGTGGATTGAGAATGATTCTATGCTTGTGTTTCAAGTTTTTTCATAATTAAAGCATTGTTCCTAGGTAACTAAGAACGAGAGGACAAAATATGATGTAATAATACACATAATATGAACTTCCATATTTCTCATATATGCAGGGGTAACCAATAGATGTGATAGATGATGGTTGTCTAAAGTACAATCTGTCAATCTCATACGAAACTGTCCTACCTATTTCTACAGCACAAATAAGAAGATAATAAAGCAAATTTTCCATTATGCATACAATAACAGGAGTGACTAAGTCACTGGATTAACAAAGGGACAAAAACAGTTATTAGATGCATCAAGAAAGTTTAACACACGACTCCCCTTACATAGAACTGAACATTGAATCCAAAAACGATCAATTCTCTGAAGGATTGAAGTGAATATTAAATTATTAAAATTTAAAAGGGATAAAAAAGACTGAAGAAGCCAAAAGAAACTCATCGAACAGCAGATGGTGAAGCTATTGTCACTACAGGTGCAGCAAGTGCTAGCTTTAGAACCATATGGTCAATCTGTTCTACCGGCACCTGACAAATATGTTTGAATTAGGGAAAGTAATGAAGCTCTCAGATGGACATCACAAATAGTCCACTCCAGTCTAGAAGTTGTTCCAAATGCAACAAATGGTTGGTTATGATCAAAGCTAAGCAAAACCATTTATAAAGTAAAATGATCAGAAATGACAATAAACGTATGAATCGTTGTACACCGACAGTTTATAGACACCCCATGTTCCAAGGTTATAACTTTATCAACATACATACAAAATAAATAAGTAAATATAAGAAATACATTGCAAGGACACAACTCTGTGCTTTTGTAACATTTTTCTCCAAACTGCATAATGGGACACATGCACAAAATACGTTTAAGTAAAATCATGTCCCAAACAATCATGAATACTGGGAATTTACCATCAATAAGTATTATACTTAAATAGTTTAACCTAACTAATCATATGAAAGACCAAAAGAATATGCAGTGCTTGAAAGGAGAAAGTAGGAGTAAAACAATGTACAGTTTGTGATTATTCATCCTAGTAATCTCAAATCCACGTTTTGAAAGTCCATCCTCTGGTTATATACATGTCACAGACAATTAGTATATAATTGCCTTCACATTTATTAATCCAAGTATTAAACTTCTAAATATTATCTTTTTAACAAAGCAATAAGATATATAATGTCCCAATCTCATCGTTAGCCTTTGCAGAAGGAGGATAGAGAACCGTGCATTCATTTTTCCAGTATTAAGAAGCTCAGTAGCCATAACATAGCCTTTGCAGAAGGAGGATAGAGAACCGTGCATTCATTTTTCCAGTATTAAGAAGCTCAGTAGCCATAACATGCTAAATATAATCAAAACCACACTAAGTTTCATTCTAAGAATAGAAGTTTTGATTCGTTGTTTAGAAAAAGCAGGCTTCAATTCAATCCCTTTACTATTTAGATAAAAACCTACTTATTAATTTTCTCCGAGTAAAGGAGCAATTGAAGCAAAGCAAAGTCCTGCTCTCCCCATCTAGATGTATAATCTTGGAACTTTTAAGATTAAACTACTCATCTAGTCGGTATAGTTCACATTATTCTGTAGATGTGGCATATGGGAAGCTCTCGGAACAGAGACAGATAATAATTTCTTATTATACATATAAAATGTTCGCCAAAATTGTACAAATTTGCACAGCACACAAGCAAAAAAGTATTGTGCAGAACAGAACACAAATGTTTAGTTATTTATTTATGTTATTCTCTGTATCATTGCTTCTAACACCCAAGTATAAAATTTATCAACAAACTAGACCAAAACAATAAGAAGAATAAACAACTTTCTTTGAATAATTTGCATTTGCTTCTTTGACAGCTCATGCATAATCTAGATGTAGAGCTCATACAATAGGATAAATTTTGCATACCAAAAGATATTTCAAGTACTCTTCCCATAGGACAACCAAGGGAAGTATTACATAATATTGAAACGGAATTAAAATTTAATTATAGAAGAAGGGCAAATATATCAAGTCAATGATGTCAGTTTAGAAAATAAATTGTGGAAATTTAGCAGAAACATCAAGACACTTAAGAAATTTAGTATAGCCCATAACGTACATTGTGACTTTGTCATTATTCTACAACTAATAAGTGCATATTTGGCTTGCACTCCACATCAACCCAAAATTGATCTTGGAGGACAGAAGGATGTGCTGATAAATTTTCAAAATCATTTGGATGTGACTGAAGATTACTTCTGCCGAAATGTTTTTCTTCATTTCAAAATAATTAAGTTGTATAAAATACATTTTATTCAAGAGCAAATTTTCACAAATTATCCAGACAAGCCCTATTTCCTGACCTCCATGCCTCTAGAAAGACTGAAGTTGCCTCAGGAGATGTTATGAGAACCCAATCAAATGCATTGTCTGCATGCATCAAGGATGATGTGAAGAAAGGAATCAATGAAAAATGATGAGGCACTCACATGCAAGACTTGACAACATGACAGATCTTGTCATGTGTATCAGAAAAGATAACTGAGATATTACATGTAAAATTGCGAAAGATTTTTAAGTTATCATACATTCATAAACATAAAAGACCCACAGCTATACATTAGGCCAAATTCAATCCAGCCTATTTACACAATTTTTTCCCATTAGTTGGGCCAGTTATTTGACATTGAATGATGGGGATGTGATACGCAACTCTAGAAGGCCCGCAATTCATAAACAAATCCATGATCATACACACAATGCTAGCAGTGAAAAATTGTGCTAAGCAGTGAAAATGTCCCCCGTGATTTGAGCTAAGCTACAAAGGAAAGTAAAAGCAAAAAATGATTGTATTTGCAACTTGAAACAAAACAAAAAAAAACTATATTAAAATTAAACAAAAGAATACAATTTGTTCACGCAAACAGAACAAAAAACAAAAGGAATCCTTTGCTAGCTGTGTAATCATCTGGATCCGAAGCCAGCCAACCTGCCCAAGATTCCCTGTTTGTATGGCAAATACGTTTTCTTCTTCAAATCCTCGGATTCCGCTTTCTTTCTGGCATAGTGCAATTCATGGGCGGAGAGAGGTTCCTTTCTTCTGGGTCTTGGACCTGGGCTTGGGTTTGGGATGGAAGTCTTCGGGTCTTGAGGCTTTTTGTAGAAAGCGGGAAACTTCCTCAAGGGGTCCTTGCTGGAACCTCTCCCTTCAGAGGCACTGCGGAAAAGCAAAAAGTCTCTGAGTCTCCATTTCCTGGAACTCTTTGAACTCGACGAAAGCGAAACTGCGTTGGAAACCGAACCCTCTTTGTTCTCCTGCACTTTGTTGGGTTCCTCGTCCCACGTATAGTGAGAAATTCTATTACAAGGAGAGAGCGAGCGCGTGACTCTGCTGCGACTTGAACTGGAACAAACACTCCTGTCCCTTCCTCTTCTCTCCTCCTCTACTTCTTCTCCCTTTAAATCCCCCTCTTTCTTCTTCCCTTTGGCCTTCGAAGATCTTCTGGGCTCGACAGCAGGGAGAAGCGGACTTTTAACGGAGTCCGACAAATCGTCCTCATTGAGCGGCTTGATTTTGCCGCCGTCGAAAAGTTCTTCAGCAGATCGAGGGCTCTTGGATTCCTCGTCAACAAAAAAGGCAAACCCATCGTCATCCTCAGCATCGCTCTTCCCTTTATGTCCATGTTGTTGTTCCAAAACATAAGTGGAATCGAATTGGGCGAAAAACCTGGAGGGGCTTGAGGGTGCACTAAGGCAAAAATATTCCCCGAAGCGCTTGGGCGAAGAAGGAGCACTGAGATAGGGCGAAATCCTTGCGCGGTTGAAATCGAAAGGATCCTTAGAGGGACTTGCAGTGGGAGTATGTGTGACGATTTCCATGTTGAATGTTGAAGTAATTAGTGGTAGCAAGAGATGGGTGATGGTTATATATATGCAGAGAAGAGAAGAGAAGAGAAGGGTGAAGAATGAGATGATGATAATGATGAGAAAAGAGATTAGATTGTTTTGTTGACCAGTGACAGACAGGGGCACGTTTGCGTCTTAACCTAGCCGCCTTTTAATACCGCTTGCTTAAATTATGTGAAATTGTCTCTGACTTAGGTGCGAATAGAATGATGTAACTGTAATAGGAGTACCATTCTCACTGGACCACATGCTATGCATCATTTTTAACGTGTTGTTTGGTCACCTATGGTACACAATTATTTATATCTTTAAGGTTCTAGGTAACACCTTACCACCCACCTACGGTTGCTTTTAACATCCCACGATACATTGCCAATTTTTCAGATCCACGCCCTTCTTAATTACTAACACTTTTCTCACTTTTTATACTTCATCTCTCAAACTACACGTCTACCTACATTTTTTTCAATTTTAAGTTCCCAACCAATGTTATATATATAAATAAATGGTAATAATTAGTATTTTAGTAAATGTCTTCTATATAATATAATAAGTTTTTATTACCTTGTGTAGTTATGTTAAATTTAATCCAATTAAGAAACCATAAAAATAATCAAATAATTCATGTTGGTGTTCTATATTTGAAAATGCAATTACATCATTTTAATGTAAAACTTTGTGACTATGATCAATATAAAAGCAATTGTTGGTTTGAAGTAAAGTTTAGTATTAAATAATTGATATGGGTCTCTTTGACGAGGGTGTATGTGTAATGGCAAGCAATGAAGCATGAGCACATCAACCCCATTCTGTGTGTTTGTCTTAGTCATAAATATATGATGACTTGTGTTTAAGTTGTAATAGTCAAATAGAAGGTGGTATTAGAAATATGCAACCTTTGATAGTTCTCAATTTCGGTGGCGGTAAGCAAAGGATGAACTTCAATTCTAGAAGAAAGTGACATTTTCTTTCTAATCCTTATTATATTATGATGATTACGATACTTCAGAATCCTACATCATAGTTCTTTTTTCCATAATTTTATAGTAATTAGTTATTAAAATAATTTATGCACTCTATCTTAATATTATATATAAATAGATTTATTTTTCCCATTAGTTTGGTAACGACTAAATCAAGTTTGATTTTTTATATGTTTAAACCGACCTGACTACCTCTGTGGCAATGAAAGTCGTGATAAGTACTTCTTTTATTCTAACACAGTAAAGTTGTCATATTTTATACTCGTACAATTTAAAAAATAAACTTTGATGTTATATATCGATGATGTTTGTTAATTTTTTTTCCATTTAGAACCGAAAACTATGGTATTTTAGCTAACGTGAAGTCGGTCCACATCTGTTGGTCTCATTTCAAGTTTTAGTGATTCAACTTTACGAGAACAAGAAGAATTTTTTTTGAGCATAAAATATAATAAATATAAAATAAAGTAATTATTAAATTAAATATGAGATTCCTAAAACATACTCTGTTATATATAAATTGAATTGTAACTTTTCCACCTTTAATTATGATTATGTCTTAATTGAATGATTTAAGCTAATTGATTGAAATCCCTTGATCTATGCTCATAATGTAAGATATATAACGATTTATAAATAACCAAACACCGGATTAGACACATGATTTTTTATTAAGAATAAAACTAATTGAAGCATAGAACCAAAAGATGTAAGATTAATTTGGTACATATGCTTTAATAATTTGTTTTGAAAAATTACCGTAAGATTTTATTATATTTTGAAATATTATGGTTAAGTTGCCTTTTTTTATCCTTTTTAGTACTATATTTAGTGTTAGGTTTTCAAATATATCACGAGTGAAGGTTATGTATTAACAAGTCCTTAACATATGCAGTTCTATATGATTACATAAACATGGAAGAAATTGTATTGACAGGGGTTAATGTGAGAAAATAAAAAATTAGACATTTGCTACACTCGTGGGTCCAATTAATGCTAAAATACTGCAAGCATTAAGGTGAAATATTAAATGTGGCGAGAGATGAAATCCCTTGAATGCAAACTCCCACGTAGCAGTGCATTGAAATTTCTTTGGCCATGAAAAAGACTTTAGAAATAGTACAGCAAGAGGAGACACTTGGCATTTTCTTATCCTCGTGTCATCTAAAGTAAATGCAGGATCAAAGATTATCCATGTATTTGTCCCTTTCTTCCATGTCAAATATATTGTGCTTTCAATTTCAAATATTCTTATCAACACAACAAAAAGTTACAAAGTACAAAGGAAAACCATGTTAGCATGTCCCAAGAATATCATTAACAGCATCTCCAAGAATTGCTTGCAGAATGAGCATTTTTTAAACAGTATCTTTATAGGTAGAAAAACAAAAGGGAATAGGGTGTGAGAGGATGGGATGCAAATGCAATGGGGGGCAGAGGAAGAGGTTTAGGTGGTTGAGAAAGAAAGAAGGTGGGGAAAGGAAGAGAAAAGAGTGAGTTTTTCTTCTTAATTATGGTGGTTGTTAAGAATTATCATTACGTGAAGATTTTCTTTTAAAAAGTGTGTGGTGTTTTAACATTAATATTTTTAAATTATTAATTTGGAAAAATATATATTTTTAATTATTTTAAAAAATATAAACGATTAAACAGAATTTTTTAAAATATAACGAATCAATCTGAAGTAAAGGTATGTAAAGGTGTCAATGCAGGCCGACTCGTTCCTCATAAACTCGTCCTGTCGTCCTGCCTTTAGCTTGTAAAGTACAGGTAGGGTTGGCCCGCCCCACGTAAGGAGTGGAGACTTATTTCACTAGTCCGTCCCACATAGAAATAACTCACAAGTTTGCGAGTCAGTCTGCATAACTTTTTTAAAATTCCTTCTTATTACTAACAAATTAAAATTTTATCTGTGTTTCAATTCATTTAATTAAGATAAAGATATATATATATATATATATATATATAAAAGTATGAGGGTTGTCGGAAGACTTGATTAAAAATAATTAAAGTTTTCATTATATCTATTTTTTCCTATATATGTATGTAAAAGTATAAGAATATCTTATCAAAGTTTTTCTACAAAATGGTTTAATGAAGGTGACTAATTTGTTAACTATCCTAATTGAAATCTCTTCTTATATTATTTTTTTATTTTTTTTTAAAAATAAAACTTTACTTAAAATTAATTCCACTATCATTCTTAATACTAACTCATTTAGATGATTAAAACAAAACATTTCTTTTTTTAATACATTAAATTTAATTTTTTAAATAAAATAAAATGAAGGTCACACTACAATAATGAGGTGAATAAGGTATGATTTATTTTTTTTACAAAAAAAGTAAAATAATTATTTTTTTTATTTATGGCTAGTGGGTCAACCTGCCTCGCTCTGTTGTTGACCCACACAGACTGCGGGTTATGCAGGACGAGTCAAAACGAGTCAACGAATTAGATTAATGAATCCGTCCCACACTTTTGGATAACATACTGCAGATCAACCCGCATGACTCATCCTATCATTCCTAGGTAAAAGATTGAAAAATAACCTTATTAATAATTTAGCCACAATAAAGAATAAAGAGGTTGATATAATTTTTTACTTTTACTATGTGATGGGAGTTGAATAAAGAAGTCTATTATTCTCCGATTTATCTATACTTCCTAAATCCTAATTATTAGTTTTTAATTTTTAAACTTTTGCATCCATCAAACCCAAACTTAATGCATGTCAAAACTCTATTTAAACGTTTAGACGAATTAGACCAAGTAAATTATATCTTCAGCTGATTTCACAGATTAAGAAAATCATTCTTGAGTTTTTTTATTTTGGAAATATCCTTATCCCTGAGTTAAACCTAAAATTCATTTTTTAATAATATTATTAATGTTTATATTTTGTTAGGTCTTTATCTTAACAATAACACATTTTTTGCTTATTGATAAGTGGTTAAAGTTGCATTATTATGATATGGTAGGTCAAGAGATGAGGCGAAGTTTCAAAATATTGATTACAGAGGTTGGTGAAGGATGTGATGTGTGAATCAATTGCTTGGAGAGTAGAAAGTCTCCTAGCCTTAAGCTTTTTAAACATAGAGGTTGCAAATATCAAGTATAGCTATCTTAAATAAAAACTCATTATTCAAACAAAACTACTAATTTCACCGTTGATTGATTAATTAGTATGAAAAAATTTATATGGCTGCAATTTTGCAAAAAAAAATTTTTTTATGAGAAATGAAATGCTTATTATTTATATTTGATTTAGGAGAAACTAAAGTTACCTCCCCTAATATAATGTAAAAAATAAACGTACTTGTACTGGTTGGTACTGGACGAGCCAGTCTCGGTTACTGATCGCCCAAGTTAATAACACCTTAAAACATATAGTAAATAATGGTAACAATAGTTACCGTAGTGTTGAATGAGTCAATCTATATCCTAGAATATACTGAAATATTTCTAACAAACCATCTAAAACAGAATTAACTGAAAAATGTACATCCCTAGTAATAAGGGATCACGATGCACGTCAAATAATAACTCATGGACGGTCTATCAGGATCAGGGTCCATAAACCAATACTATAAATAGAGCCATCTGCGAAGAAGTAATGTACGCTTTTGACATTTACCAGAACATGCTTTTAAACTAAAATACTTACTCGAGCGAGTACCTTTTCCAGGTAACCCCGACCAACCGAGCATCAACACATCAACAATTGTACGTAAAGTCACAGATACTATCTAGGTCCTCCAACCTATGCAGGTACAATAAACTCTCTACTTATAAAATAAACAATCATTTCCTTATATTTTTAATAAAATAATATTCGCACCCTATATTTTTAAATAAACATTTACTTTTT
>Ga0123341_1003595_pt1 | contig 13347 bp, 19 predicted proteins | sample Turbeapinknodule_FD_89959 | JGI IMG/M metagenome (GOLD analysis project Ga0123341, IMG submission 89959) | Root nodule microbial communities of legume samples collected from Mexico - Turtle bean Mexico pink nodule | ecosystem: Host-associated > Plants > Roots > Nodule | place: Mexico: Nepantla... | reverse complement strand
TCCGCGCTCTATCCACACGCGCCACCTCTTCTTCCCTCAACGACCCCAACCCTAACTGGTCCAACCGCCCCCCCAAAGAAACCATATTGCTCGATGGCTGCGACTTCGAACACTGGCTCGTTGTCATGGAGAAGCCGGAAGGTGACCCTACTCGCGACGAAATCATCGATAGTTACATCAAAACCTTGTCCAAGGTTATCGGAAGGTAACAACAACACCAATAATTGCTCTTGTTCCTACACTTCTTCCTGTTTTATCTATATTTTGTGTTTTATTACTCGGTGCAAATTTGTATTACATTGGATTGTCCTGATATAATAGGAAGAAAAAAAAGGGTACCTATTTGCTTGCTCGGTATGATAAATTGCTTGATTTAAGTTTTTATTTGTTTATAATTAACAGAATGAGTATTTTTATGATAATATGAATATATTTTAACAGTAATGACAAGGTGTTGAGGTTGAAGATATGCATTTCGTACGTGGTTTCTTGTTTTTCGGCTGATTATTTTGAGTGTTTAATTTTGATTTTTTTAGTGAAGAGGAAGCTAGGATGAAGATATATTCGGTTTCTACTAGGCATTATTTTGCGTTTGGGGCGCTTGTATCAGAAGAGCTTTCTTACAAGATTAAAGGTATATGTGGTTTTGAACCTTCAGGGTTTTGTTTGTATTTTATGCTGGTGGGGATTTCTTATACAGGGTTTTGTTTTTGGTATTGCAGAATTGCCTGGAGTTCGGTGGGTGCTTCCTGATTCGTATTTGAATGTTAAGGAAAAGGATTATGGAGGTAAAGTCTGTTTTTCTGTTGTATGCTTCTTTGTGTGCATTTGATGTTTGAAGTATGGTTGTTGTGCCTTTAGTTGCATGAACGTTTTTGGATAACATAAGGGTAGCATGGCATGTTATGATTGTTAGGATGTTTCATAGTGGTTTACGAATTAAATTTCTGTCTCGGAGCCACAAATGTCATAACCATGTACTCTGCGTACTTTTTTCTTTCCTGATCAGGTGAGCCCTTTATTAATGGGCAAGCAGTTCCTTACGATCCCAAGTATCATGAAGAGTGGGTTAGAAACAATGCCAGGGCAAATGAGAGAAACAGGCGCAATGACAGGCCTCGCAATGCTGACAGGTCTAGGAACTTTGAGAGGAGGAGGGAGACTATTGTGAACAGAGACATGCAGGGTAGGCCTCCTATGCCAAATCCTGGTCCTATTTCCAGTGGTGCTCCACCAAGCAATGCCGGTGGATATGCTCCTCCTGGTAACCAGGGGGGATATGCTCCTCCCAGCAACCAGGGAGGATATGCTCCTCCCAGCAATCAAGGTGGATATGCTCCTCCCAGCAACCAAGGTGGATATGCTCCTCCCGGCAATCAAGGTGGATATGCTCCTCCCAGCAACCAAGGTGGATACGCCCCACCAAATGTAGGTGGATATGCTCCTCCCAATGCTGGACGTGGTTACCCTCCTCCTCCTCCTCCTAACATGGGTGGTGGCTATGGTCCTGGAGGTGGTGTGCCTCAGAATAACTACTCTGGTAACATGGGAGGGGTACCCCCCAACCAGAACACGGGAGGGTTTCAACCAAATGCAGGATGGTCAAACAATGCTCCCACTAGAGACGTGCCAAGCAGGGATATGGGAGGAGCACCTGGTGGGAACCCATATACAGCGTGAGATCACTGCTTATTTTTCTAGCCTATGTAGATAATGAAGAATTGTACCAAGACAACATGGAGTTTATGCCATGTTTCTCAACGAATTAAATCTTATTTTTCTTACTTGTTAGTCCTATTTCCTAATGAACCTGCATGTTGTGTATCTGAAGTTCACAATTTTTTGATGGCTAGATTCGATCTATTTATTGCCTTATGAAGATCTAATTTTTTTATATGATTTATGTTGCTCTACAAACCTATGTAACTGTTGGTAAATAATATATTTTAGAGTCTTGGTTTCTCAAGAAACTTGACTCCTGTTAGAAGCACTATTAGTTAAAAATATTTAAGTTTGAATAGATATGAAGATTTGTCTGGAAGGGGGCTTTTGAACAGGTTTCTGATGCTAAAACCACCGAACGAACAGTAAAGGCACTCCCACGGATAAATCTATGACATTCTAAAGGAATGTACTTTTTTTTATAATGGTTTGTTTTGGTGTTTTTATAATTAATGTTTTATATAATTTCTTTATTTAGAGGATTTCATATGTTTTCGTGAGATTATTTGTTTTTTGAGATTGTGTTATTTTAGGATTACACAAAGATGCATATATATATATAGGCATATGATCACTTTTTTTATAATAATAAAAATATGTAAATTGCAAAATTAATTATTAAAATGTTAGCAACATAAAAAAGTAGTTATTACATAAGAATAGTTACATTTTTTTATTATATTATAATTACACATTTATTTTTAATATAGTTATTACTATTTATTGTAGTAGTTTCATACATATATTAAATTCCTTGTATTTATAAGAATAATAACTGTAAATGAATGCTTAAAAGACGATTAAAAAGCATGAGCGTCTGAAGCCTCAATGCATTATCCTCCCGTGTCAAATCCTCCACACCCGATTAATTTGAATATGCACCTAACAAAGTTTTAAAATATGATAATTTCCTTCTACGTTTTTTGGGATGACGAAACTCTAATAGTGAGGTGTTCTGCATTGGTGGTTTCCAGTGGTGTTGGAGGTAAAATTTTGCTGGCACGACGTTCGGTGGAGGTCCTATAAGAAGGGTTTGGGGTGAAATGGTAGAAGATAAGTTTCTAGATATCGAGGTTCAAAATGGAATTTTGGATCCAGATATCGATAGATGTTTATTATAATTATTTTGACTTTTGAAGATTGGAATATGAAACTCACGAATGTATTTTGGACAAGAATGTGAAATCTGGAAAATAAAGTTTGGAATTGTATTCACCCGTTATAAAGTAAAAAATGTCTACAAGTCAAATTGTGTAACTAGTCGTCACAAAGTTAGAAATACTTACAGCTTGAAGCAACTATCTATATTTCATAATTAGATTTTAATTACCATAACGAACAATTATGAGTAGAACAATAACTCAATGAGATTTTATAGTTAAGTGGTTATTTATAAGTCATAAACGATTATCATGAGGTTAGTCTAAGGGTCACTCCCCAAAAAATCTTTAAATATAAACTTTCAAAGAATTACATTTTTTTATCTTATTCAATACGAATACACTTTTATACTTATTGCACATACTACTATCGTTGTGTTCTTACTAATTTAAGTATTACAAAGTCTTTTTCAGGTGAATTTTTCCGTTTATCTAAAAATCAACTGAATGAATATTTGTAGAGGAGTAATAAGATCCTCACCAAGACATCCTCCGAATATATTTTCGGTAAGAATATTTGACGTTTACCGTGAGACTCTGGTAAAACATTATCCTAGGATCACCATAATATTGAACATCGAACATCTCAGGAAATGAGCTCCTCATAAAACAACCTGAATGCCTAGCTCGAGGCCATCCTCTGGGGAGGAATGTCCAGAGAACAATGGAAACCTCCTCGATCAGATACAAGACAAAATGGAGAAAGACATGGCGTCCTTGAAAGAAAAACACAAAATAAAGATGCAAGCATTACAAGATCAGATCACCCAAAGAAACAATGAATATACCAGGACGGTAGGAACTTCACCAAATATCGACGGAATCCCAACCAATATCTCTTGAGTTTTTCGTCTATCAGGAGAGAGGACACCTTCTCATGTCTACATGCTCAGGTCATCATGGAAGGAAGTTCGACCTACTCCCACGCTGAGGTCCTGTGAAGGGAAAGTCGAGGGTACAAACAACAATCCTTCAAGGTGGTGCCCAATCCTTTACTCAACAAAACGATGAAGGTCAACCTTGAAGATTTCCACCCCTTCACTTTTGGAGTCATGAGAATCTAACTGCCATGAAAATGGATATGACCCAACCTGGAGAAATATAATGGAATCTCGGATCCAGAGACTCACGTCAAGACGTATATGAAGCAAGTCAATTTGTTCTCAGAGAATATGGTTGTACATCGTAAGCTTTTCCCAACCACACTGGTTGGGGTGGCCCTGGAATAGTACTACTCTTTGTCCAGGAACTCGATCGACTCCTTCAACACCCTCTGGCGCAATTCGTAGCTAGGTTCGTTGATTACAAGCCAATAGTTGCAATGTTGGTATCTTTGCACAATGTGCAGAGGGAGAATGATTGAGGCAATACATGACCTGGTTTGCTAGAGCCACGTTGAATATCCCACACCTATACTCGACAGTCGCTATGCATTCCCTCCTTGTAGGGTTTCATGTAGGAAAATCGCTATGCATTCCCACCTTGTATTCAGACCCTTCAGTTGATATGGACCAGCCACGGGCAAGGACGACAGGGTACATCAGCATCAAGGAAAATGTTGATGTTCGCCGAAAGCAATGAAAGCCCCAATCTCCATAACTCTCTCGTCCTTTAAAAGAAAACTGTTAGGAAAGTTCGAGAACTACGCCTTCTCAACACAACAAGAGAGGTAGTTCTTTGATAGGTTTGCAACTTGGAACTCGTCTGGTTACCCTTTCCAGCTTCCAATAATCCTTCGGGAGATCCAATCAAACATTGCAACTATCACCAGAACCAGGGACATAGCACGAAAGAATGCTTTAAAGTGAAAGACCTCCTGAAAGATCTGGTAAGGTTAGGAGCGCTAAATCCATTCATACATGAGGCCCATCACGATCATAGTAGGAAATCATTTAGGAGTCATGGTCGGGGACGGAGATGTGGACGCGGTGGATGAGGAAGAGGTTCGTACCGGGTTGAGACACCTGAACGATGCAAGGTAGGACCGCTCATCTCGAGGTTGGAGAGTCCGGCCAGGAGCAAGAAAATTCGGGTATGCCCGAAGTAAGTATAGGGCGAGGTGATATCAACACCATAGCTGGAGGGTTCGTAGGCGGGGGTCATACGAGCTCGACAAGAAAAGACATCTTAAGAGTATTAACTCGGTTTGCCTTTTACCACCTTGCTCCCTACCCATCATCCTTTTCATGAGGTTTTTTCCATACAAGATCTCAAGCAGGATGATCAAGTGGTAATCACAACCACCATAGCGAATTGGAGATTCAGAAGGATCCTAATCAATCGGGAAGCTTGACAAAAGTTATATACTTGTCGGTGTTCAAGAAGTTGGACATCCCCGAATCACAAATACAATTCTACCCCGATTCATTGCTTGGATTTGCTGGGGAAAGGGTCCACACAAGCTATATCGACCTCTTCACCATTTTCGACACTAGAGAGGCGCACTAGTCTCTGACAGTTCAGTATATCTTAGTTGACGTCAATACTTCTTACAACGTCATCATTGGTTGAAGAACCCTGAATCAATTGGGAGTCATTTATTAACGCCACACATGACAATGAAATTCCCAAGGGAGTAGGGTGAGATCAACACGGTCAAAACCGAACCAAAGGTAGCACGAGAATGTTACACCTAGAGTTTGAAAGTTTCTCCCTATTCATTGAACAAGCCCTTTAAACCAGGAATGACCCAAGACCTAACCTACAAAAGGAATTGGGGAAAGCAGTAGATGAGGACAAGGGAAAAACCTAGAGGATTTGCAATGTGGAAATATCCAGTAACTGTGAGAGGCCCATGGAGTTGACTCTCCAGTCGCCAAAACCTTGGGACGTGGGTCTCGATCGTAAAGCAAAGTTTGATGAAAATAGCCCAACCTTAATTGCGCCCGTGGTGGAGGTACAACTCAGGGTCGACATGGGCCAGTGCACCAAGATGGGAAAGATTGATAAGTAAGTTGTTGAGGAAGGAAGGGAGGAGGTACTCACGGATATGTTCACGTGCAGTGTCTCAAACATGTTGGGAATAGTCACTGACTTCATATGTCACTAGTTTTCCATCCTTCCCCAAGCAAAACTGATATCGCAGAAGAAGAGAAAACTCGGGGATAGAGAATTTCGGCTGCAGATCATGAAGTCGACCAACTTCTCAACGCAAATTTTATCCGAGAGGTCAGGTATACCACATGGTTAGCTAATGTTGTTATGGTGAGAAAGGCCAGTGGAACAAAGCCTAAACAAAGTCTTCCCCAAAGAAACATATTTCAATCACAACCAGACCAAATTTGGGAGATTGTATCCAGAATACTAGCACCATCTAACCTTGCAATGTTTGATAAAGAAGTAGTAGAATACCATTTATCATTTCAAAAATTAATAAGAGTACCTGTACCAACAATCCAATAAGTATGATCAAGAATGTTTTCATAAAACTGCTTAATTGCAGACCAAATAGATGAGGATCTATAAACCATTCTAAGCTTATATTTTGATTTAAGAACTCTGCTTTCAGGAGAAGAGACCAAGACTTATTACTATAAGCAAAATTCCAAGCAAGCTTAAGAAGATACACATTATTTTCATGACGATGATTAAAAATCTTCAAACCTCCATTCTTAAGAGGAGAACGAATCTTAGCCCAATTAACTGTAGCTATGCCTTTTTTCAAAATATCACCCGTACAAATAAAATTTCTACACCACTGTTCAACTTGCTTAAAAATTGAAACAAAACATTTATACTTATTAAAACTACAAGCTAGAAATTCAGTAATGACCGTATTAACCAACTGAATCTGACCTATCATGTTAAGAGATTTTCCTTTCCAAGATGCTAGCTTCAATTTGACTTTATCAGTCAAAGGTTGCAGAAAACGACACTCTGGAGCACCAACAAAGATAGGCACCCCTAAATAATTAAAAGGTAAACAACCATGACTACAAGAAAGAAGACGTTGAATTTTGGCAACAAATCTTGCAGAACTATCCATGGTGAAAAAGCCACTCTTAGAATTATTAACATATTGACCCGAAAAATCACCATATGTTTCAAGGAAAGTACTTAAATTTCTAAGAGACTTATTATCTGCCCTATAAAAAACAAAAATGTCATCCACATATAAAATATGAGAGAGAGTGATATAACCTGGCGGACTAGCCTTATGTAGAATCATCTTATCATTCACAAGTTTAAAAATACCTCTACTTAGAACCTCCTCTACGAGGCAGAAAAGTAAAGGAGATAAGGGATCACTTAGTCTCACAAGGGAAAAAATCCACCAAACTACCATTTATCCTTATAGAAAGCATAGCTGAATGAAGAATTGTACTAATCCATCCAACAAATGATGGATGAAAACCAAAGCATGTCAAAACTAACAATAAAAACTTCCAACTCAGAGTGTAAAAAGCTTTATGAATATCAACTTTGTAAACCACATTACCTTCCCTAACCGTTTTAGAAAGCATGTTAATAGCTTCAGAAGTAACACCAATACAATCCCGAATTTGTCTACCTGCACAAACCCATACTAATTAGGAGAAATGATTCTAGCAACCACAATTGCAAGCCTATCCACTAGTATTTTGGAAATAATCTTAAATTTGAAATTAGCTACAACAATTGGCCTGTAATGTTTAATAAAATTAGTACCTTGAATATTTGCAATAAGAGAGACCACATTGTTGTTCATTCCAGGAAGAACTCAGTTTTGCTTAAAAATCTGTTGAACAACTTTGCAAACATCTGACTCAATAATGTCCTAACAAGAATGAAAGAAAACACCACCAAAATTGTCCGGACCAGGAGCACTATTACCATTAAGATTAAAATACGTACATTTAATCAACATAATATTCTCCTAAGAGGAAACCATTTTAGGAATATAAGTACCACTAAACTCTTCCATACTACCTATTGCCTGATCATTAGAAATAGACTCATCATAAATCACTTTTTTTCAACTAATTCTACCAAGATTGATGACAAAATTAGAATAAAAAACAAAGAATAGAGAATCTTTAGGGTAAACAAGAACTTACTCTGTTTGAAAATATGATTGGATAAAAATAGTTCTGGACTCTTTAACTACTGCGATGTGTGATTAAATTTTGAAATAGATGAAATATGGATGAAGAAAATTAGAGAGAAGGAAGAAAAGAGACTTGAGAGAGAGAAGAAAGAATAAAAGAAGTGAGAGTGAGAGAGATAAGAGGTTAAATAATTGACGATAGGATGAAATCCTTATTAGACTTAGGATAACTACTAAAGAAATAATAATCATTTTTAAGATATTAAACTTAAAATGAATGAACAAAAAATTCAATTACATAATTTTGTTTTTTAATATTAATCATAATTTTATTTTCCAAACGGAAAACTATTTTTTTCCATGTTCTACACAAAATTTTCAAAATGATTAAACCTTAACTAATATTTTCAAAGTAAAAAATTTAAAACAAAATTAGAAAACAAGAAATAAGAATGTAAAGCTAAGTGAATGCTTTAAACCCTAAATGGATTTATAATTAGAAATCAAAGTCTGACTAAGAAAAAAAAAAGGACTTAGCAAAAGTCCTTTGTAATCCTGATATTTTTATGTATTCCTATTATAACTTACAACCATTTATTTTATTTTAATTTCTCAATTAACATCTCTATTAAAAAAAACACATAGAACCTACCTCTTCTTTTAATTTTTATGTTTTTTTTTTTCTGTGGCGGTTTCTTTGTTTCCCAGCATACAAGGATGGCAACAATTGTCACCTTTTTGTGTGTGCAATAAAATATCTAATTTATTACCTTTTAAAATATAATTTTACTTAAATTAATCTATACTTAACCTTGAGTCCTAAAATATATAAAAGAGATTCTCCTCTTTAACTGCTCCTTTGGTCTTTATTGTTAGAATATATGGCTTTAAACAAGAGGAGGGGGGGTGAATTGTTTATGAAAGATTTTCGCAAACTTTGAAGGTATAATGAAGGTCAATGAAGAATCACAGAGAAAGAAACTAAGGAAAAAAAAAGCACAAAGCTGTTTTAGTTGATTTCCAGAAAATCAACCAGTTGTTTTTATCAGCAGTTAATAAAAACAACTTGAAACAGATATATGTAAGATCTGGGAAAGAGAGAATCACACAAATAGATTTATACTGGTTCACTCTTACACCAAGAGCTACATCCAGTCCCCAGAAACCACTGGGTAATCCACTATGCAATCAAAACCAGATTACAAACCACACACACCAAAGTAGTGACCTTGAACCCCTCAAGAAACACACTACCTTTGGCAAACCACACCAAGAGTGTTGATCTTGAACACCTCAAGAACACACAACACTCCTTGGCAACACAAATATAGAAATACAGTAATCAAGGAAGAAGGTAATACACCTAGGTATTACAAAGCTTAAAGTTCAGAATTACAACCCAATCCTATTCCACACACTTAAGAATGATCCAAAGCTCTTTCAAATCTTGGAAAAACTGTTTTTGATAAACTTTTTTTCTTACTTCAAGATTAGGAGCGTAAAACCACCTTTATATATACCAATCAAGTGGTCAAAAGCATTTATAAAGGAGCCAGGGTAGTTAGGATCATTTAAAACATATTAAAACCACTTAACAGAATTTTGTTAAGGTTTTCAGAAAAATAATCGATTGTTTTGTTGAAACAATCAGTTGAATTGACTTGACAACAAAGTCAAGCTTTTCAAAACCTTTTCAAAAACTACTAAGGTAAAACAACCTGTTGTTTTGAAATTTCAACCTGTTGAAATTTCAACAGTTTTTTAGAAAACCCATCTTTTCAAAAGGTTAAAGATTCAAATGAACTTGGATCATCTTAAGGAGTGAATTAACAAGTTTCAAACAACTAGACAACACACACAGCTAGCATCAAGGTCTTCAAGCTTTCCACTTGGATTTGGAGACATCAAAGCATCTTGTTCAACATTTATCATTTTTACCCTTATATTAATATTTATTTTATTGTTTTATCTTTGGCAGTTTTTTTCCCATATCTTCATTTCTCTTAAAAGTCATAGTTGTTATTCTTTCTTATCATTTAGTTTCTTATTCTTTCTTTGTAAAAATATATGAATGAATGGCAACACCGGTCTTTTCAGCGATGACTCAATCTCTGACCGTGACCTCCGTCAACAGCATTTGGCGGAAGACCATCTTCAAATGCCTCTCGTGGGCGATCTGGATGGAGATGTGAACGAGGAGCAAAACAACTTATTTTTCTTTACTTCAATTACATCCTTCTTCACGAATCATCTATTCTTTTCATTAGGGATGGCAAAACGGAACAGGCCGTGCGGGCCGATTTGCGACCCGCTAGTAAAAAACACGGGGTGGACTCACCTTTTCAATCTGGTAACCCACCCCACATAACCCGCAGGCCGCACGGCCCAGCAGCGGGGCGGGGCGGCCTAACCTGCTAGCCCGTAAAAATAAAATAAAATTGTGTTGACTTAGAAGTTGAGTGGGAACTTGACTGAAAGAAAAATGGGTTTTTTTTATTCATTCCCAAATGCTGCACTGCACACACTATTTTAGGTTTTCGATTTGTACTTCCCATTCCATTCCTTTACAGCGCTGCTCCACTAGAAATGCACACACGACGCACACCGCTCTACCTGCAACTTCGTGCCGCTCCACCTACAACTCCGTATCGCACAGCTGCCACTCCGCCTGCAACGCACACGGCGTCATTGTCGCTCCGCTACCACGTTGCTGCTGCCTTCACTCCTCTATGCAAGGCATATTTTTTATCTGTATATGATTCATGAGATTTGTGCGTTTTTTATCTGCATATAAATTGGGGATTATGTTTATTTGGTTAGAAATTTTGATATGATCGTTTATTGGATTCTAAATTTAATTTGATGATTCGATAATATAAGAGAAATTGGGTTTTTTTGTTTTTATATTATATGTTTATTCCATATAAGCATAGTTGAACCTGTTATACCAATCATAGGACAAGAAAAAAGAGGTGGATGTGAGGGAAGTGGTGAGTGAGACAACCATTTATAAATTATAAATTAAATTATAGATTATTTTAATATTATAGAATTATTTTTAGATTATATGTTTATTTTATATTTTTCGACAGATTCTAAATTTGCAAATTGGATTGTAATGGACGAGGAATGTAATAACATGCCTCTCTGTGAGTTTGAAATGGAGGAAGATGATGATACTGAGAAACAATCTGAAACTGTTGAACCTGGAACAAAAGAAAGGGATAAGACTAGCACATCTGATTGTTGGAGGTATTTTACTAAGATTGGGAAGGGAAATGATGGAAAAAAAAGGGAAAAGTGCAATAGTTGGAACAAAATATATGTAACTGGTGGAAGAAAATATGGAAATTCTCATTTAAATCGTCATGTTATGAAATTTGTTAAAAGAAAAACTGAAGATGTGAGTCAAATGATTTTAGATATGCGGGGAAAGTTGAAGGAAAAAAATAGATCAAGTTGTACATTCGGAATTGTTGTCTAGTCTGATTATTAGGCACAATTTACCTTACAAATGTGTTGAGTATCCCGAACTTAGGAATTAGATAAACTACTTTGTCCTGATATAATTATGATTTCTAGAAACATTGTTAAGGCTGATATTGGGAGAATGTATATGAAAGAAAAAAATAATGCTTAAGGAATTGCTTGCTTCCATTCCTAGTAGGATATGCTGAACTTTTGATTTGTGGACATCTATTAATACTGAGGGTTTCATATCATTGATTGGACATTTTTTTGACCTGAATTGGAAGTTAAATAGTAAGCTACTGAACTTTTGTCAAATGCCTCCCCTGACACAGGTTTTGAGTTGTCTAAGAAAATTAATGAATTTTTACAAGATTGGGGACTAGAGAAAAATGTGTTTTCTATGACTTTGGATAATGCTTCTGCTAATGATGTTGTCCAAAATACTTTAAAAAGTCAACTTCTTTTACAACATGGTTTGATATGTGGTGGCGAATTCTTTCATGTTTGTTGTTGTGCACACATATTAAATTTAATTATTCAAGAAGGATTAAAGGTGCTTGGTGATGCTTTGTACCAAATTAGAAATAACATCAAATATGTGAGGGGTTCGGAAAGTAAAATGGTGAAATTTAAACAATGCCTTGGAAGGTTTAGTGATATTGATGCATCATGTGGGTTGTGTCTTGATGTTCCTACAAGATGGAACTCTACTTATTTGATGATTAAAAGTCCTCTTAAATATCAACGTGTTTTTGGAAGCTTGCATTTGGTTGATGAATCTTATAAATATTTTCCTACAGAGGAAGAGTGGGAGAGAGCTGGAAAAATTTGCAGGTTCTTGTTACCCTTTTATGATATCACTAACTGGATTTCTGCTACAAGTTACCTACTTCCAACATGTATTTTTTACAAGCTTGGAAAATTAAGTGTTTGTTGATGGAAAATGTGAAGGATGAAGATGTACTAATTAAGATCATGGTTAAATTGATGATAGTAAAATTTGAGAAATATTGGGATGAATATAGCGTTGTACTTGCGTTTGGTGCAATTTTAGGCCCAAGGATGAAGTTAGAAACATTGAGGTTTTATTTTGAAAAAATTGATTCACTTACTTAGGAACTAAAGTTGGAAAAGATCAAGGAAAAATTATACAAACTTTTTGCTGAATATTCTACCAAAGGTTTGACAACATCATCAAATGTTCAAAAGCATAAGCAAGGACAATCTTCATCCTCATCTATGTCTAAACCAAGTCTTTTTTATGTAAGTTACTTACTTTAATAATACTAATTAATGCACTTTAATTCATTTTTTTTTTTTGCAGTAGTTCATTATACTAACTTATTACATCATAATAGAAATTAAAAATGCGCAAGCTTCAAGTAGCTAGTAAAGCTAGAAGGACACAACTTGACACTTATTTGGATGAACAAACTTTGGATTTTGACTTTAAGAGCATAGGGATGTGTTAGATTGGTGGAAAAATAATAGTCAGCACTTTTTCTGATCTTGCTTTAATGGCTAGAGATTTGTTGAGCATCCCTATAACCACAATTGCATCAGAATCTGCATTTAACATTGGTTCTCGAATTTTGAACAAGTATAGGAATCGACTTTTGCTTGAAAATGTGGAAGCAATCATTTGTACATCAAGTTGTAAGCATGAATTTTCTGAGGGTAATTCAATTATTTTAATTGATCTTATTTTTACTGTATTATTTTTATGAAAAATTAATTAATTTATTGTCATTGTTTTAATGTATGCAGATGACGGGGAAAATTATAATTATGAAAAATTGGATGAAAGTTCTTCTAAGGTTGCATCCAATGTTATTGAAATGGAAGAATATTAATGTTTTTGAATTAACTATGTTCATTGTAGTGATGTTTATGTTTAATGTTTTTGAATTAATTATTTTTAATGTTTTTGAAATGAAAGAATATTGATATTTGATTTTTATCTTAATT
>Ga0123341_1003594_pt1 | contig 13347 bp, 15 predicted proteins | sample Turbeapinknodule_FD_89959 | JGI IMG/M metagenome (GOLD analysis project Ga0123341, IMG submission 89959) | Root nodule microbial communities of legume samples collected from Mexico - Turtle bean Mexico pink nodule | ecosystem: Host-associated > Plants > Roots > Nodule | place: Mexico: Nepantla... | reverse complement strand
ATGGAAGGTGTGAGCTAAACATGGAAAGCATGACTCCACATGGCACCTTCTCATTGGAGAGTTTTATTTTGAATTTTCAAATTTTGGCTCCAAAATGTTCAGCCCTCTCTCCTATAAATTGAGGTGTTTAGATCATGTTTTAAGAAGATTAATGAATGAGTGAAACTGCTGCCAAAATATTGAGCCAATTCTCACTCTTGTCTTGCCTCTTTAGGATAGACACTTTAGTCTTCAACTCTCCACCTAGCTCAAGTGATTAGGCCTCACCTATCACTCTCCATACTTAGCATGCACCTCCAAGGAAACCGCAAGCTCCATGTGAGCCTCCTTGCACGCCTCCTCCATTCAAGCTTCTGCGAATCCTCCAAAACTTAAATCAAAGAATTCGGTCATGAAGGCACAAATCCATCAGGTGGTGTATGATTTGCAGCATACACTTGATGAAATCACTTATATGAGTGTCAAGTGGGGCCGCTTGCATGATATCTTGGTGAGATCTCTATAGCACTCATGAATACCGAGCATGTGCATGGCCAAGTAGCGCAACACAGCGATAACAACAAGTAATGTGGGGGTGTATTGTGATTGATAAACCTCTAACACATACTAAGTTTCTTGGTTCATATAGCTTGATATACCAACTACATTATGTGTTAAGTTCATCAATCTAAGACTAGTTCATATAGCTTGCTATACCAGCTCTGATGCATTACATCTTAGATGAACCCAAAATTTTATTTTCTTTCTTTATCACTATGTTTTATCTTTTGCAATATGTGGGGATTGTTGTAAAACCATATGAACATATGAGTAGGTATTGCAAAATGAAAAACAGTGTGATTTTGCAAAACAAAAATAGAGTGTGCGCGGAAAACCCTAGCTTTTTCGATGTCGTTAGAGGAGATCTCGAAAGTCCAATAGAGACTAGATCTGCACCGAGATTGTTGTGCACGTTGCCCTCTCAACCCAGGATCGTGGCCGCACGACCGGGAAGGCACTGTCTGGTCCTTCGCAAGTTGTAGAACGTCGTTTCGCTTTCACGCTCGCACTGCCTGGTCTTTCGGAATTTTTAGAACGTTGTTGCAGTTGAGATGATGAAACGGAAGCATGTGGGTCTAGAAGTTGCAACAAATTTTGTTGTTCCTCTCCCTACATAAAGAGAGCTTCATCCGCTTAAGAATCATCTTTCACTCACGCTCTCTTCTTCATCTTCTTCACCCACCACGTGAAACTTTTCTTCTTCCTCTCGTTTTTCATTTTTCTTTCTCTCTCATCATTTATTATTTTATTTTATTATAATATTTTGGGGTTTATTGGGTTATTACTCAAGAGTAACGTGCTAGTTCTGATCCTCGAAAATTTTTGGAAAGTTCCTATTGTATCCTGGGAGACTTGCGCAATGCATCGCGGATAAATCATTATGGACAGTAATCAAAAAATTAGTTTTGTCCGTATTTAAAGCATACTTTACTATAAATAATACCCTTTTTTGTGCATCACAAAGAAAATTGCATGCACTAACACCATCTCCACCAAAATTTCCACATATGTAGGGTTGTGTTTTTTCTCCTCCACTTATTTTCTTTCTGAGCTTACCGAAAATGAAGCTCTATATCTTGCACAAAGTAGTGACAATTTATTCTTCATTGATTTCTTCTTTTATTTTGAAAAAAAAAATATTTGGGCTTTACTGAAACATGCTGTTCATAAAAAAAACTTTATTTTAGAAAGGTCAAACAACTTCTTTTATTTTGAAAAAGAAACTATTTGGACTTTATTAAAACATGCAGTACATAAAAAAAAAACTTGATTTTAGAGAGGTAAAAAAACTTGGTGCTTTCGTGATTTCCAATTTTATTTCCTTAAAATGGTAACAATTATTAGGTCCTTTTTTAATCTAATTCAAAATAATTTTTCATATGTGGTGCCCATGGGCTAATACTTATGAAGGATGGATCAGAAAATTCAGTCCATGTCATGAGCCAACTTTGGAACAGGTTAAAATAGAGGCAACTTCTTCATGCACCTCTACAAATTTCTTCCTGCACCCCATCATTTTCAGAGAAGACTATTTTGCAAAATGACTTCTGGATTATTTTTTTCAAAATATTTCCAAAACATCTTTTTCGAGACATGTTTTATGAATTTAAGATTTATCAATCCAGAAATAAATAAAAAAATGTATTCCAGAAAAAGTGTTCCAGAATGAGTTTTTTGTCTTCTGAATTTTCTATTCTGAAAAAATGTAAAGGATAATTTCAGTATTTTGAATAATGTAGGGGTACAGGATGTCGTAATTTTGGTTAAGATTAAAATATTATTGGGTTGACTACTTCTTTATTGATATTGATATGAATTATTTTTTATTTAAATTATTAAAAAAAAATTAGACCAGAAGATATTAATCATCACTTTCTCCACCAATATCAGAAGATTATTTTTTACTGATGTAAAATATATTTTTCCAATTAACTTTATCGTAATTATTTTTTTATTAATGTTCCTGCCGGTTGACTCGCTTCGCCGGTTGACTCTAACGGCAGCCTTCGACCCTTCTATCTCCGCTTGAGAATCGTACTTTCTTGATCAAAGAATCTCTCACCTGCAAAGACGCGCCTTGACGGTCGTTTGCACTCCGACGCTCAAGTCAGTATAAGGGCAAAGAAACACCAAGTGTATAAGTAGTTTCAGTCTTAGAAACTGTGTACCTTGCTAGGGTTCTTGGCACCTCTTATATAGGTTGAAACTAGGGTTTACCTTTGTATTGTTGCCCTTATTAAGGGTTCCTTAGGGAACGTCCTTGCGCCGCTATTTACATAATCTTAGCGTATCTGACACATGAACTTCCCTTAACTGGAGTGCAACAAATAACAGAGTGGTCGCTTGGGTACCAACTTGTGCACCTAACCTCTAGCGTCATCTGCTTTGTGGGTGCCCTAAGTATTCACGTGCCATGCATGCAACTTTCCCTGGAAACCCTAACCCTAATGGGCCTTAGTGCCTCTCAAGATTATTCACTCGTGTCGCGCCTTCATGCACTATACACACAACGTGCATGGATCCTTCGTGACTTTGGCTTCCCACATATCTCATGTCTTAATTGTTAACTTAGCATAAGTCTAGGACCCACCTTACGTGGCCCACTACAATGTTCAGACCGCCGATGTCCAATCTCTCCCTCTGTTGGCGAGGTCCGATGTCGATCTCCAACATCGGAGTCTATGATACCAATGTCCGAAGACTAACCAATCCCTGGTAGGTGCGTCTGGGGCCCACCTTACGTGGCCCCCTTCCATTACCAAGCATCGGTGTGCGATTTCTGAGGTCAGTCCCTGGGTCGATGACCGAGGACTGGTCGGGACACAAACCCCCTAGTCTCGAACTGTAACTTGTTCTAGCAGAGACTAAGTGATTGCATTGGGTAACCTACGTGGCATTGGGTAACGGGCGTGAATAGTACACCGAAGCGACGTCTCACCATACTTTGTTAAGCAGCGTACACGTGTCAAGATCAACGACTGGGACTTGTTGGCGCTCAAACTACTTCGTGCACTGTTCAAACCCTTAAACTCTTACGCTTTCCTCATTATTTCATTACTTTCACTTACGTGAAACTTCTCTTAAGCATTTTTGCGAAAAACGCTATCTCTTCTCTCTTCCAAAACTCCAAACCCTCGAACCTCAATATTCAAAGGTATGATTTTTACTCACCGATTGCTTGCAATTTATGATACCACTGCTTGTAACATGCTTATAACTACCTGGGACTGTTTATGATTTCTGCATTTCTCTGTGCATTCATTTTCTCTGTTAACGCTTCGAGTCTCTGTTTTCTTATTTTCTCTGGTTCTGTCGAGTTACACCACCTTCTTCCTCTAAAGTTTCTCTTTTTCTTTTCTTTTTTAGCTTCCTTATCTAAGATGACCCAACAGGAAACCACTCCAACTCTTCCTGCAGGCTCTAGTTCGGTTTCATCTCCATCCCCTGTTCCATCTACATCGCCAATTCCCCCTCCTTCCGCTTCCTTCTATAAGTCCATGTATCACTGGGCACCAGCTGCTCTTCTAGAATAGACATCTACTTTTACCTCCCTCGAGAGCATAGCCGCTTATAAGAAAAAACAGACCTGTCATAAATCGCGCATCTTTGGCAACGACCACGATAAGTTCGTGAGGATAGTGGCTTGCCGGGAAGGAGAGTCGGTGTGTGCTGACGAATCCTCAGACCCCGAAGGCCCCTTTTGCATTATTTACTCCACCGTTTTTCAAAGGCTCGGGCTTCGACTACCCTTCACTCCCTTCGAGCAGGCTCTCTTGACAGAGGTGAACGTCGCCCCTGCCCAACTGCATCCCAACAATTGGGCATTCGTAAGGGCCTTTGCCATCCTTTGCCATTGTCTTGGCCATACGTCGTCGGTGGATGATTTCCTCTTCTTCTTCGAAGCAAAAAGTCCTGGAAGAAGTTGTGGGTTAGCTTCAACAGCGATGTTGGGAGGGTGCTCCTAACGCTCTTTCAACAATCCTACAAGGGGTTCAAGAAGAACTTCTTCAAGATTCGAAGCAACCGGAGGGATCCCGCCCTTTTAGATGGATTCCCCCTATAATGGGCCGAGAAACCAAACCTTCAGAGGCCCCAGAGTCTTGAGGATCTTCCCCCTCAGAAGCGGGGAGTATGTGAGTTTCTCTCTGCACTCCATACACCATTCAGTACCTTGGAGTTGCTCAAACGTGAGTTTAGCCCCAAGAATCTTAAGAAATACATTGATACTCTTCTCAGTTCCGTCTTACCCTTGCTTGCATTTGACCTGTCTTGTCTTTGTTACTGACTTTGTTGTTTCCATGCAGATATGGGTTTTAGCAAGGACAAAAGGAAGAAATTGGCCGACCTCCTCGCTAAGCGCAGGGTGGCCGCTGCTGGTGTGGGCACTTCGACACCTAGGACTCCTCCAACTTCAGCTACCTCTGCCCCCCAAACAATCGAACCAGCCCCTGTCGATAATAAGCAGAAAGGGGTGGTGGTCGTTGACTCGAATGACGAGGATACGTGCACGAGCCTTGTCTTCAAAAGGCAGAGGGTGGGCAAAGTCGTGGCGCCTTCTCCCTCTACATCTGGTGGGACTTCAGCTTTCAGGGATAACCCCCCGAGCGCCTCCTCCCCGCGCCACCTTATTGTTCATGAAGGTGGGGGGGCAGAGCGCCCCTGAAGGCCAACAAATGCCTTCCACTTCCGAGCTCCCCATGCTGCTTCGCAAATCCTCAAGCGCTTCCAAGACAAGGAAGTGTTGGAGAGCTTGAGTGGCAATCTCTTCCATGACCGTGTGGCCGACGGCCTCGGGGACTTCCTAATCGCATCCAGCCTTGCGCTAAGTAGGGCCCAGAAAGCGGAAGAACTCAAGGCTAGGACAGCGGAGCTGGAGGAAGAACTGTCCCTCAAGACCAAGACCTTCGCCAATCGCAAGACTGCTATGTACAACGAGCTGGCAAGCCTTTACCAATCCGAGAAGGACATCAAGAAAGCCCTTTTTGACAAGAGCCACGAGGTCGTCCAACTGGAAGCGAAGATCTTGCCTCTTCGCAACAATGTGGTTGACCTGGAGGAGAAGGTCGAGGAGATGCAAGCGAAGAAGGCCAAGCTGGAAGAGAGGGCCACCCAACGCAAGGTTCTGCTGGGGAAGGTTGAAAGGGAGCTGGCCGAAAGGATTGAGCTCTTCAAGAAGACGAAGGAGGAGCTCACCAATGACGTTGTCGATGCTTACGGCGAGGGGTTCCAAGATGTCATCGCTCAGTTTGCCTGTGTGCATCCTGAGGTGGATCTTTCCCCTTTTAGTGAGTCTAAGTGCATTGTTGATGGGCAACTCGTGCTGCGAGAGTAACCATTTTGTAACTCTGTCTTCTTGAAGGACAATTTGCTCCTTGTACATATAACTTTATGACTATTTATCCTTTGTTTAACTGTTTGTTTTAACTTGCGGTTTTTCTGCCTTGACTTCTACTAACAGCTCCTTCAACCTAGGTTCGCCCTTTAGGTAGAACGTTTTAACCTTGCGTGCGAGCCCCTTAACTGGCTCAACCTTTGTTCGAGGGTAAGCTCCTCTCACTGTTCTTGATCTTCTTCTTACAAAGTAAGGCGTCTCCGTTGATCTCGTCCCTACCCTCCTCAAGTTGACGGGAATGTCTTGTTGGTAATACTGGGGAACCATACCGCTTTCAACCTTGGCTTGTATACAAGGGGAAAGTGTTTCCTTCCGGTTTTGGTCCTGCAACGCGAAGGTAGGGGTGAACTTAACTGGTGAGCCATGTGGTTCGACCCTGGAGTTACTATGAAGAGGGAGGCCCCCTTGAGGAATCATATTTCCCCCATCTTGGTGTTTCTAACTCGAGTGAACGGCTTTTCACGACCTCATCCTTGTTATACAAAGTCAAGGGACAGGTCTGAATAACTGACCGCGACCTTACTATAAAAAGTCAAGGGGTGAGCCTTTAACGTTTGAACCATATTGTTCTTAGCCTTGGTAAACTTGCGCAAGAGGGAGGTTCACCATCGAACCATATTATTCCCGACCTTGGCGCATTACTTCAAGGGAGAGGTTCATTAACTGGAGAACCATACTATTCTTTGCCTTGGTGAACTTACACAAGAGGGGCTTATTGGGGAAACCAAACTACCTCTGCTCTTAGTGTATCACTTCAAGGGAGAGGTCATTAACTAGAGAACCATACTATTCTTCGCCTTGGTGAACATACAAAAGAGGGGCTTATTGAGGAAACCAAACTACCTCTGCTCTTAGTGTATCACTTTAAGGGAGAGGTTCACTAACTGCAATGCACACATATTTCTCAACTGAATAACTAAAATTTTATTTGGGTGACCTCGTTAAAAAACCCTTATGAGGGAAAAAGAGTTTTCCCTTAAAACGTGTACAATGCAAAATATTTTTAACTAAAATAAAACTTAAGATTGGTCGTGTTCCAAGTACGAGGGATCGCGCCACCCTCTAACGTTCCGAGCCTGTATGCTCCATTCCCAAGGGCCTCTGTTACTCTGAAAGGGCCAATCCACTTGGGACATAGGTTGTTTTCCAACTGGTACGGGTGGGCCTTCCGCATCACCAGGTCGGCAACTTGGAACTGTCGAGGTCTCAACTTGGAGTTGTACTTGTACTCCACCCTCCTTTTCAAGGCTTCAGCCTTAATCCTTGCTTCCTCCCTTACCTCATCTAGTAGATCTAGGTTTACCTTTCTCTCTTCATTGGACACCTCGACCCCGAAGTTCTGGAAAAGCGGTGAGTTCTCCTAGATTTCTACTGGAATCATAGCGTCTAAACCATACACCAAGCTAAAGGGTGTTTCCCTGGTTATGGATTGGGGAGTAGTGTGGTAGGCCCACACAATTCTAAGAACTTCTTTCGCCCAGGTCCTCTTGGCTTTGTCTAGCCTTCTCTTCAGACCTCTGAGCAGAACTCGGTTGGCAGACTTGACCTGCATGTTCGTCTGGGGGTGTTCTACTGACGCGAACACCTGTTTCACTCCCGATTCTGTACATAACTTGCCCAATTGTTGGCTTGCAAACTAGGTACCGTTATCAGATACCAACCTCTTTGGAATTCTGAAGCGGCACACTATGTTCTTCCACACAAAGTGTTGGACCTTATGGATTGTGATCTGTGCCACTGGCTCAGCCTCGATCCACTTTGTGAAATATTCTATGGCAACCACAAGGTACTTCATCTACCGTACTGCCAAAGGGAAGGGCCCTAGAATGTCGATCCCCCAAGTATGAAACAGCCATGGGTTGTAGATCAACCTCAGCTCCTCTGGAGGCGTCTTGTGTCAGTCAGCATGTTGTTGGCACTGTTTGCACTGTTTGCACTGTTGGGCGTACCTCGTGCAATCTTCCCTCATGGTTGGCCAGTAATACCCTGGTCGAATGGCCTTCGATGAGAGGGATCGGCCGCCGATGTGGCTACCGCATATCCCCTCAAGCAGTTCTGCCATAATGCACGTGCATTGCTCGCCACTTACACACACCAGGATAGGATGAGTGAACCCATGCCTAAATAACTTCCCGTCGATCAAGGTGTACTTGTTTGAATTTTTCTTGATTTTTCGGGCTTTTGTAGGTTCTAGCGGGAGCACTTCATCAGCCAAATAGCGTTGGTAGGGTGTCATCCAAGTTTCTCTTGATTCAACTTCATAAACTTGCGACGACATCTCCCCAGCAACCGGGTACACACTTATTCAGGGCGTTTTCACCGTCTCCTGTGTTAACGAGCTTCCAACGTGTTAATCTGTTGGACTTCCGCCAAGTTGTCTGCGGTAGTTCGAGCTGTCTTCAGGGTCTCCTGAATCACTGTCCTATGCCTACCCCTCTTGCCCGAACTGGCGAGCTTTGCAAGCAAGTCGGCTCGGGCATTATGTTCTCTAGGTACGTGGACTAACTCGAACACCTCAAACGTTTCCTTCAAAGCTTGGACGTACTCTAGGTATGCAGCCATTTGAGGATCCTTAGCTTGGTACTCCCCTGTGACCTAACCTGTGACTAACAGAGAATCACTCTTTGCCAGCAAACCTTTCGCTTCCATCTCCTTGGCCAGCAGCATTCCAGTTATTAGGGCCTCATATTTTGTTTGGTTGTTACTGGCCTTGAAAGCGAACCGTAGGACCTGCTCAATCAGCAACCCATCTGGTCCTTCAAAGAAGACACCAGCCTCGCTGCCTTGTTGGTTTGAGGAACCATCCATATAGAGCACCCATCAGAAACCTGCTCCTTCTGGGTGCTTGGCTGCCGAGGAGAGCTCTACTACAAAGTCAGCGTAAAACTGACCTTTAATAGGGCCCCTAGGCTCATACTGTACGTCAAACTCAGACAGCTCTACTGCCCACCTCACCATTCTCCCTGCCACACCTGGCTTTTGTAAGACCTTGCTAAGTGGAAGGTCGATCATTACTATCACGATGAAGCTCTGGAAGTAGTGGCGAAGCCTTCGCGCTGAGAATACTATCGCCAAAGCTGCTTTCTCTAGGGCCTGGTATCTTACCTCTGGCCCTTGCATCACTTTGCTGACGAAGTAGATTGGCTTCTACACCTAGTCTTGTTCTTGCAACAAAACCGAACTAATCGCCTTTTCTGTAACTGCGAAGTATAGGCGGAGTAGGGTACCTAATTCTGGCTTGCACACCACTGGTGGGCTGGCCATGCACTCCTTTAGCTTCACAAACGCTTCTTCGCACTCCCGGGTCCATACGAACTTGTTGTTTCTCTTCAGGTACTAGAAATAAGGGTGCCCCTTGTCTCCTCATGCCGATACAAATCTGGGCAGAGAGGCCATGCGCCCTGTCAACTGCTGCACCTCTTTCACCGAGATCGGGCTCCTCATGGCTATTATTGTGGCGCACTTCTCAGGATTCGTCTCTATCCCACATTCAGTGAGTAGGAAACCCAAGAACTTGCCTGCCTCAATCCCGAACACGCACTTCTTTGGGTTCAGCTTTAACCTGTACTTTGTTATCGTGGTGAACAACTCTTCCAGGTCCGCTACGTGCTGCTCCTTCTGCTGGGAGGTGACCACCATGTCATCCACATATGTTTGGACATTCGCCCTAACTTGGGCGCTAGCACTCTGTCCATTAACCTCTAGTAGGTGGCACTTGCGTTCTTCAGTCCAAAGGGCATTACCTTGTAGCAATAACAAGACAGTTTTGTCATAAATGTTGTCTTGCATTCGTTCCTGGGGTGCATCATGATTTGGTTGTAACCAGAGAAGGTATCTAGGAAGCTGAGTAATCTGCATCCAGACGCACTGTCTACCAAGGCATCAATACTAGGCAGCGGGTAGGAGTCCTTCGGACAGGCCTTGTTAAGGTTTGCGAAGTCAACGCACATCCTCCACTTCCCGCTGACCTTCTTTACTAGCACCACATTGGCCAACCATTCGGGGTACTGAATCTCCCTAATGTGGTCGGCCTTCAATAGCTTCTTCGTCTCTTCGCATATGACCTGACGCCTTTCTTCGTTAAATTTTCGTCTCCTCTGGCGAACAAGTCGGACCTGGGGGTTCATGGTGAGACGATGACACAGGAAGTCTGGGTCTATGCCAGGCATGTCAGAGGAAGACCACGCGAAGGCGTCAAGGTGTCATGCTATGACCTCGGCAACCTGATCCTGCGACTCTTGACTCAAAGATTGGCCAAGCTTGAACATCTTCCCACCGATCTCTCTTTCTACTACGTCTCCGGCGAGTTCGGGTCGTTTCTCCCGGGCGGTCTCTGCACGGGTGATACTTTCTTCCCTTGGAGGCTGGGTTGTAACAGCGAACACCCCTCTCTTTGTCTTGAGGCTATTTTCGTAGCACTTCTTAGCCTCTCTTTGGTCATACTTGATGGTGATCACCGCACCCTCAAGGGAAAGCAACTTCATCTTCACATGCCTTGTGGAGGCAACTGCTCCAATCCTGTTTAAAGTTGGTCTATCTAACAATATATTGTAGGCCGACGGAGCATTAACAACGAGATACCTGATGCTGGTAGTGCGTGAGGCCGTGCCATCCGTGAAGGTCGTCCTCAGCTCTATATGCCCACGTACGTCCACCTGGTCCCCAGCCAAACCATACAAACATCCGGTATAGGGCCTCAATTAGTCTGGGGACAACTGTAACTTGTTGAAGGTCGACCAGAACATCACATCGGTCGAACTTCCTTGATCCACGAGGACGCAGTGCACCTTCCTTCCTGTTGTGACTAGCAAAATTACTACCGAGTCATTGCCATGGGGTATGACATCCTGGAGGTCGGCCTTGGTGAAGACGAGGTCGACATCGGGACTTTGATCTTCCTGTTGTACTTCTACCGCCATTACCTCTCGTGCGTACTTCTTTCGCTGGGAGGCAGTGCACCCTCCTCCTGAAAATCCTTCTGAGATTGTATTGATCTCCCTGTGAATGGGAACCTCGTGCCTGATTCGCCCCTGCAGTTACCAACGCTTGATCGTTATGTGGCTCTTGAAGGTAATCCTTTAGGAAACCGCTCTTCACTAGCTCATCTAGTTGGTGTGCCAAGGCCAAGCAATTGTGTATGTACTGGCCATTTGCTTGGTGAAACTCACACCAAGCCTTCTTGTTGGGTCCTATCTTCTTGTCGGTCTTTGTGGGCACCTTCAGCCTAGTCGCTATGTTTGGGATAGCGATTAACTCCTTGAGTTCCACTCGAAAATTATGCTTCGGGGGCGGGTCCCTTCGCATGCGCATCCCCACCTGGGTCCATTTGTAGGGTTTTCCCACTCCTTTCTTCTTAGTGTTTGCCTCGTGCACCCTCATGGGTTGAGGTCGTCCTGCCGCTCGAGGTCGGATAGGACCAACAAGACCTTGTTTCTCCATTACTCGATCATCTGTAGCGATGTGCGCCAACGCTCAACGTCTGATCTCGGTGAACGTCTTCGGGTATAACCTTAGCAACGATTAGCTGAAAGGTCCCGACAACATTCCCTTGACAAAGGCATGCACCGTCATGGCCTCATCAATGGGTTTCAACCTTACCACCTGGACCCCAAATCTGTTCAAGTAGTCCTTCATGGCCTCCCCCTAGTACTGTTTAATGTCGAAGACATCGTAAGAAAGCCGGGTGGGGGCCTTGTTAACAAGGTATTGTTCCCTGAATAGCGTCGCGAACTGGTCAAAGGTGGTGATGTGTCCGTCGGGAAGGCTAACGAACCACTCCAACGCCACGCCTGCCAACGTGCTCATAAACAACTTGTAGTACACAGCGTCAGATCCACCTGTAAGCATCATCTGAGTGTGGAACGCCGTGAGATAGGCCTCTAGGTCCTCTACTCCTGTGAAGGTGACCTTCGGGCCCAGAGACGTGGTTGGCAACGCTGTATCCATGATCGCCTGTGATAACGGCATGGGACGTGCCTTGAGTGGTACAGGTGGGGCACGTTCGTCCGCGCGCGCTCCCCTACTTGTTGCAAACCCCTGCATAGTTCTTCATTGGCTCTGCGTAGTTCTGCGTTGTCCGCTCGTGACGCGGAAATTTCAACCCTAGATGTCGCCACCTCTGCTTGGAGGGCACACATTGTCTCCAAGATTTGTTGCGTGGTAACGTTGTCCCCTCCGGGGTGGCACAACTCCCGTGGGTCCAGCGGTTCCTTGCCTCGTACTCCTCATATTGCTGGTAAAGACTCCTAACGTGATTGCGAGTGGGACCTTTCTTTAGCGGGCCCCACGGTGGACGCCAAATGTTCCTGCCGGTTGACTCGCTTCGCCGGTTGACTCTAACGACAGCCTTCAACCCTTCTATCTCCGCTTAAGAATCGTACTTTCTTGATCAAAGAATCTCTCACCTACAAAGACAAAGGGCGCCTTGACGGTCGTTTGCACTCCGACGCTCAAGTCAATATAAGGGCAAAGAAACACCAAGTGTATAAGTAGTTTCAGTCTTAGAAACTGTGTACTTTACTAGGGTTCTTGGCATTCCTTATATAGGTTGAAACTAGGGTTTACCTTTGTGTTGTTGCCCTTATCTAGGGTTCCTTAGGGAACGTCCTTGCGCCGCTATTTACATAATCTTAGTGTATTTGACACATGAACTTCCCTTAACTGGAGTGCAACGAATAACAAAGTGGTCGCTTGGGTACCAACTTGTGCACCTAACCTCTAGCGCCATTTGCTTTGTGGGTGCCCTAAGTATTCACGTGCCATGCATACTGCTTTCCCTGGAAATCCTAACCCTAATGGGCCTTAGTGCCTCGCAGGATTATTCACTCGTGTCGCGCCTTCATGCGCTATACACACCTCGGGCATGGATTCTTCGTGACTTAGGCTTCTCACATATCTCATGTCTTAAATAACTTAGCATAACTCTAGGACCCACCTTACATGGTCCACTACAACGTTCAGACCGCCAATGTCCGATCTTTCCCTCTGTTGGCGAGGTCCGATGTCGATCTCCCACATCGGGGTCTAGGATACCAATGTCCGAAAACTAACCAATCCCTTGTAGGTGCGTCTGGGGCCATGTAATCGGTGTGCGATATTTGAGGTCGGTACCTGAGTCGATGATCGAGGACTACTCTGGACAATTAATGATATTTCAGTATTTATTTTTATCATTTAACACCAATACTTTTATCAATAATATGTTAGAACTTTTTTCTATTATTGATTGAAAAGATATCTGTCAAGGTTACCTAGATTTTTTTTTATCAATATTAGCTGAAGAAATTTTTATGCGACATATCCTTTAAAAAATCGACAAAAAAATAATCTATATTAATGTTAATTTAAATAATTGCAATCAACATCAATTAAAAACAATATCAATCAGTATTAATCAAAAACAATTTCATCAATAT
>Ga0123341_1003593_pt1 | contig 13347 bp, 4 predicted proteins | sample Turbeapinknodule_FD_89959 | JGI IMG/M metagenome (GOLD analysis project Ga0123341, IMG submission 89959) | Root nodule microbial communities of legume samples collected from Mexico - Turtle bean Mexico pink nodule | ecosystem: Host-associated > Plants > Roots > Nodule | place: Mexico: Nepantla... | reverse complement strand
ATAATTTTACTTTTTAATAAATAAAAGGCAATTCATTTAATAAAAAAAATATTTTTACTTTTTATAAACTCATATTAAAAATCAGGTGGATTTTGACATGTTATTAAAAAATTTTAGAAGTTAGGTAGTTTATATTTGATTAAAATATAACAAAATAAAAAATAAAAACATGTGGAGAAAATAACTATTATATATTATTATAAATTATAAATACATATCTATATAATATAATAAAGGGTTTATTCAATTTAACTACTCTTTTAATAGACACAAATTATTAGTATTTTATCATTTAGCTAATTTTTCGTTTAGATTCAAATAACTACCTACATAAAAGGGTTGTCCATTTTAACCAAACAAATTATTACTATTTTATGTTTTTATATAACTTCTTTTAAACTCTTACAACTAGCTGTAATAAACAAATATCTACACAATAAAAAAAATTATATCCGACAACAAATTATATCTAACATTAATAAAAAAATAATTTCTTTTAACTACTCTCATAATATAAACAATTTTTTTACGACTTTATCTTTTCGGTAACTTTTGGTTTAAATTCAAATAACTACATACAATAAAAAAAATATCCACAGTAAATTTATTTATTTTTTATGATTTTTTAATAACTTAATAGTATTTTAATTTTAATTTATAATACTCATTTTTTTTTTATCTTTTGTTATAATAAAAGAATAGGACACATAATCTTTGACATTAACAAAGGAATTTTCCTTTTTAGTATATAAAATTTTACCATTTTATTTTTTTGAATATTTTTCCTTTTAAATTAAATTAACTATTCGTAATAGAAAAACTACCTATAAAATAGCTTACATTTTTAAAAAATAATGGTTATATAATTTGTTAATACCATTTTTACAAAATTATATATATATATATATTAAATTGTACTGTTTTTAATTTTTAATTATTCATAAACATAATAAAATTTTATATTTAAAAAATATAGTACAAATTTGAACATTTACGGAATCACATGTGTTTTTTTGATAGTGCTTATAAAAAAAAATCTTTGTTTACACAAAATAATAATTATTTTTCTATTTCATTTCTAATAATATTTTAAATTCATAACATAAAATTAACCAAATTATATTGGTTTGATATATTTTTTTTCTAATCAGATATTAATTTTCTATCCAGTAATTAGTTTAAATGTAGTGATATAAAAGAAATTAATATTTTTACATAATATTTAAAACCCAACATTTTTAAAAATGATAGTTCGAACCTCTAATCTGTTGGGATAATATGGTAGATCAATTAACTCATCTGATATATTATTTGCTTGGAATTTGATGGATATTTTTTCACAATTTTGCTTTTAAAAAAGTCTGAAAAAATTATATGTAAACTGTTTTTAATCACTACTTATAGAAGTAATTTAAAATTATTAGACGTATCAAATTCACTTAGTTTGATCCACATAACAACGTTAATATTTCGATATTAAATCCGTTAAAATTACAATGCGTGAATCACCACATCACATCTAAATTAATTAATTTAAACAATTCATAAAAAATGTACATATTAAATATTAAGTATATTTTAAATATAAATACACATTTGTACCTATCTATAGAGTTAATAATACCAATCTTGACAATTACTAATATTCCTTTAAAAAACATTTACTAGTATTAGCATAATATTTAAAATACATATTAATAAATTTTATATGTCTTGGCTTTATTACAATTAGTAGTTAAGCATTTCAAGGATTGATTGAACTTAATAAGAAAATTAATTTTCTTTTTGTTTCTATTATTTTAATTTGATTGTCTAGAAAAGTGACTATTAATTAAAAGATGGAATGAATTGTTTTTATTTCTGCATGCAAATTCAGCATCACAGAATTGTTCGACAACCACATTTGCAGGATCAAAAGACTAGACACGTGTCGCATATCTGATGCACCGCTTAGGGGAAGAGGAAGGAGTATGGGTCCTTTAGGAAGTGGAACAGTGGAACAAGTTGAGATGTTGGACAAAACAGAAGGGAGAGAGATACAATGAAGAGAGGCAGGGGCATTTTATGTAATTAAGTAATAAGCTGAGGTTATTTGTCTCAGCAAATGACAGCAACGCGCAAGAGATAGAGATAGAGAGCCAAAAGCCGAAAACGCCATCATCCAAACAGCCCCTTCTCTCTCTTTTAAAAGACACCCTGTGGTTTTTCTCTGCCCTCTTAACTTTTTGCCCTCTCTCTCTCCTCTTATCGATTTCACAGACAATCTCCTCCTCACAGTTTCGTCTTCTCGATCTCACTGTGAGTCATCCACTCCCAATTTCTAACCCTAATTTCTTCTATCCAATGCGATTTCTGCTTAGATCCCTAATTGCTTCTCAAATTACGGTTAATATTCTCGCCGTCCGTGTTTTTCCCCTTTTCATGTCTAATATTGGAAGCTCTCATTTCGTTGTATATTGGATTTCGTTTGTTAATTTTTTGGGTTTTATTATTGTATATCTACACGATTCTCTCTTGTTCTGGTCGATGATTTAGTTGATCTGTGGTGTTTTGGCTGGACCGTACTTCAATGCATAGATTATTATTATTTTTTGGAGTGATTTGGTGTTTTTTTATTGATTAATCAAATGTTGTTAGAGTTCGATAGACTGTGGAGGGGTTTTTGTTTGGATTTATGTCTAGATTCCTTGATGTTATTATTATTGTTGTTGTTGTCTTCATCGTCTTATGTTCAAATTCACATGCAAATGCACCATTTATCACCTTTATGTTGTTGGTCACAATATTTCTTTAGTGAATGTTTTACAACCCAGAAACACTGAACTTGTTGTATTGGCTGGTGTATAATAGTTTTCGCAGCTGTGGTGGGGTTATTTTTTCTCATATATTTTTTGTGTCAGGATAGTTTTCACGAGTATGCTGGATAAGAGTTTTCCTCTTCTTTCTGGTTTAAGATTTTCATGCCATGATTTATTATGTTTATTTGACATCAGTGTTTGTGGTTTATGCCTGTTTTCCTGCAGGCAATCATGAGTGACAAAGGAGAAAGAACATGTCCTCTCTGTGCTGAAGAAATGGATTTGACAGATCAGCAGTTGAAGCCTTGCAAATGTGGTTACGAGGTTTGATTCTATGTATTCTTTTAATTAATTTTATTGCAAGTCAGTGACTTGTTCTTTGGTTTGTATAAAATTTTCCTTTTCTTCTGAAGAATATACTGTTTACCAGGGTTTATGATTTCTCTCTCCCTCTAGCTGATCTTATTATTTGTATTTTATTCAACCAGTAACTGTGCTAAGTAGCATTTATCTTTTAATTTAGTTTAACTATTATGTTGTTGTTTTAACTGAGTTTTGTTGTTATTTCTCGCAATAGTCAGCAATATTATTTCACCCCTAATAAACTACTTCATCTTTTGGAAATTGGCTTGTACATGTGATGTAGGTGCTGTCTGCGTTCTGTTTCTGGGTGATATGTCTTAATCACAGAGGATCATTATGATTTATGTCAGTTTCATTCTTCCTTGATTGCAGATCTGTGTCTGGTGCTGGCATCACATAATGGACATGGCTGAGAAGGATGACACTGACGGGCGATGCCCCGCATGTCGTTCTCCTTATGATAAGGAAAAGATTGTCGGGATGGCTGCAAACTGTGAGAGGTTATTCTGTGAGCCCTATTTTATTTCTGTAGGATTGTTTTTCTTTCATTGTTTCTGAAGTTCTCTTTCTTTCACCGATTTAATATGCATTCATTTATTTGCATAACTATTTGGCAGAATGAGAACGGCAACAAATCCTTCATTTTGTTTGAATTTTATCAGAACTCAGGAAATGATGATAGTAACCCCATGATTTTTTCATTCTTAATAATTTTCAACCATTTGTAGATAATGTATTAACAAGAAGAATATGTTGGAGAGTATGTTTCTTGTACCTGTCTTATCAAAATACTCTATTTGCATTCAACAATATATATATATATATATATATATATATATATATATTTAAAAACTCCAAAGCTTTCTTTGATTGATAAAGGAACTGAATTTGCTGTTCCTTAGATCTTATTATTCTACAGTTTACTTGAGCATTTATGGTGATGATATTTTTCCTGTAGATTGGTGAATGAAGTTAATATGGAGAAAAAGATGAAGACTCAGAAGTCGAAGTCTAAATCATCTGATGGGCGCAAGCAGCTCAGCAGTGTGCGAGTGATTCAGAGGAACCTTGTTTACATAGTTGGGTTGCCTCTGAATCTTGCGGATGAAGATGTAAAATTTCCCCCTCCTCCTCTCTTAAAGCACCTGAATGTTTCCATTCTTCTCATTTGTTCTCTTTTTTGTTGGAAATTTTGGGTCTATTTCTTTGAGCACATTTTTATTTTAATAATTATTTGTATAGCTTCTTCAGCGGCGAGAGTATTTTGGTCAGTATGGGAAGGTCTTAAAAGTGTCAATGTCTAGAACAGCAGCTGGTGTCATCCAACAGTTTCCAAATGATACATGCAGTGTGTAAGTATATTCTCTTCATGTTTGTGGTTTCGTGATGGTATTGTGGGTTTCTGTAAATTATTAGCTGGCCACAGTAAATAGAATCTGTGCTGTTTAATCTTGTTTTCATTGATATGAATTGGATAGCTTTTGGTTATTGGGCATTTCTTTTCACACAAGAAGGGAAGATTAACTAGAGAAAAGAAGTGTTCATGTACCACAATCTTTTTCTTTCATGGAAGGAAAACATAAAAAGGCTGCTTCCTTACATGTTTATAATTTTTGAGAATGGGGGTATCTCCCCCCTTTCTTCACTTATTTCCTGCTGCTATATTAGCATAAATTATTATCTTTATCTTTATATGACACACTCTATTAATATGAATACTATAGTTCCTAATTAAAGATTTCTGTTTCAGATATATAACTTATGCAAAGGAAGAGGAAGCAATTCGTTGTATTCAAAATGTACATGGATTTGTTTTGGAGGGTAGACCTTTAAGGTACAAAATATTTGCTTTCATTCAAACTTTTCTTACATAGGATGCTCAGCATTGTGTTTTTGAATTTAAAATTTCAGGGCTTGTTTTGGAACCACAAAATATTGTCATGCATGGCTCCGAAGTGTGGTATGAGAATTACTAGTCTACACGACACGACTTTCAAATTATGCTTAATTTATTGTGCTTGTAATTGATGAGAGATCTCTATGACCAGCCTTGCAGCAATCCGGATTGTCTATATTTGCATGAGATTGGCTCTCAAGAAGATAGCTTTACTAAAGATGAAATAATTTCAGCATACACCAGGTATATGATCTTTGTACTCAAGCTATTTAATTGGTTAAAATGAAGAAGATTGTTTCAATTATATTGTGGTGGACAAAAGATGCGTTCTGAAACATGTTTACAGACTGTGCTTTCCTGTACTTGTAATTGCTTGCACTGAATGTAGTTTTTTTCAAATAATTATATCTTGTCTAACTTTGATATCTTGAAGAAGTCGAGTTCAACAGATCACTGGTGCAACTAACAATATGCAACGGCGGTTAGGGAGTGTATTACCTCCTCCACTGGATGACAATATGAACACTACTTCTCCAAAGCCTATTGTGAAAAATCCTTCAAATGTAAGGCGCTTTTTAATCTTCTTGAAACGCATTTTGTTTGCATATCAGCCTTTGTCATATTGAATTTTAGAGCTCTTTTGAATTTTGTTCTTTAATGGCTGAACTTAGTTAAGTGTATATGCACTCAGTGATGCAAAAAAACTGAAATTTAATTTGTGAAGCAGAACTCTGTTAACACTGTTAGAGGTTCACCTCCAAATGGAATCTATGAGAGACATATCCCCCTTCCTGCTAGTGCTGCATGGTATGTACAGTGTATAATTTTGTATTTGGCTTTGAAGGATGAACTTATCTAAAGATAATTATGGTTCCAAGCTATGTTTATATTTGGCAGGGGTACTCAGGCCACAAATTGTCAGCCCCTAGCTGGAGGTCTATCTTATCCAAATGGGCCATCCAAGCCCAAACCTGATACAGGCAGCAGCTCGCTAGCATTTTCTGCAGCTGTTACAGGCTCAATTCAGGCTTCTGATGTTACAAAGAGACCACCATCGAGTGATGGCAGTCATAGTATGACAACTAGAGTGAAAAATGAATTGTTGAAACCTGTTAAACAATACAACAATAGTGCGGACGGCCTGGTTAGTGCAGGAGAAAAATCTCCATCTTCTGACGTGTCTCCTGTTCCTGTGAATTTGAACAGCCAGTTATCTTCTCTACCATTGTCTCGAGATAGTGATGGCAATTGTACCACAGCAAATACAATAAATTCTACCAACATGACTGGACAGTCTTGTAACTCTGGCCCTGAGGAAGCAATGCCTTCTACCAATGAAGAGATTCCAAATTTGTCCATTGAGTTGTCCTCAATTAACATTGATGGAAATGCTGAACATTGCAGTATAACCAAACCTAATAGCCCGCCTACTGATTATGTCTTGATTAAATCTCCTGAAATTCAAGGATCACAATATAATGACAGATTTAGGGATGTAATAACTACAAATGTGGCTGGTATAGCTACACCAGATAATGAGGTTTGTAATTCTAGGGAACAGTGTGATTGGAAATTGGATTCTCAATCTCTAGTAGTATCAGATGCTGTGGAATTTGATGATGATATAACATCTTTTGATAATCAAAGACTAAAGGATCCAGAAGTTGTTTGTCGTTCTTATTTGCCAAAGTCAACTGGTTTCCTTCATGTCTCAAACCTTTCTAGCCCTTGTCTTCTGCAGCATGGTGAAGGTTGTACTTCCGTGAATGCAGGTTCTGTATCTGTTGATGAATCTATATTACATGCATCTAATATACTATGCAATGACCACCCGGAGAAATTGGTCAGCAGCAGCTCGTATGGTCTGCTTAATGATGAAAGAAATGGACATAGCATTCAAAGATTAGTTGAAGCAGTAAATGCTGGACATGATGTTACTATGGATAAGGGTGAAAGTAGTATAATTTCTAATATTTTGTCCATGGATTTTGATGCCTGGGATGACTCACTAACATCACCACATAATTTAGCTAAGTTGTTGGGTGACAATACTGATAACCAGTCTGGTCCTTTAAACATATCTAGTTCTTGGAAAGTTCACAGTAACAATCAATCAAGATTCTCTTTTGCAAGGCAGGAGGAATCCAAAATCCAAATGTTTGATGCACATACATCTTATGGTGTAAACCATCAACGGCCAAATAATAAAGTATTCCAGAATTTTTCAGAAAGAGACTTGTATATGGATAAGTCGGGCATAGCGAATGGATTTCGTACTAGTAACTTTGAAGAAGCTGAAAATATGGCTAGTGGTCATTTCATTTCATCTAACAAGCTTTCGGGTGAGTAATGCTAGCTTCCTTTAGCATCCTACTATAGCCTTTATATGTTCTTTATATTGGCCATTTCTTATTATTGGTTCCTCAGCTACTGTGATGTGTATTTTAAAGATTTCTTCACCATGATGTTGTAATTTTAGGCACATTTTGGTTATACTCTCTTTTCCTTTGTATATATTAATGTTAATCTTCTCTGCCTTGAAAATTGAAATTTTGTAGCTTCCTTGATTTTCTAAATTACTGTTGCCTCTGTATATTTTTTGTTGTTTGCAACCCGATTATTTGTGCTGTTTGTGGTATTTGATTATACAACTGTGCTTTGAAGATCTTCCATTTGTGCATGTGGAAAGGGGAGAATCTTTGTGTTGACTTTTCAACAAGGTTGGAAGACTTTAAGAAATAAGTCTTTTTTCCTTGTGATGGTAATTGTCTTAAACTCCCAAGCTCCTGAAGCTAGTGAGCCAATATTGAGTAATTGTTTTAACCTCAAGGAGTTAAATAACTAAATAGTGAATGTGTTCAGTTGGAATGGAACCTTGAAGCCTATTTTGCTCCTTTAAAAAATCTGAGTATTGTGTAGAATAGTAGAAATTGAATCTTCAGCACGGTATCGGCTGGATAACAGTTTGTTAAGAATTCAGTGTGAGAAAAGTAACTGGACAACTTCAATTTTCACTATCTGGGAATTGTTTCCTTCCTCTGAATTTATGCATGGCAGTGTGTTATATTGATTACAGGTGTCTCAGATTATCGTTTTCATCTGATGTATTGACCTTGCTTTTGTTATGGTTGCAGCCATTTCAAGGGCACAAGTTTCAGCCCCACCGGGATTTTCCATTCCAAGCAGGCCACCACCACCTGGTTTTTCGTCCAATGAGAGAGTGGAACAGGGTTTTGACTCCATTTCTGGTTAGTTATGGTTCTTTTTATCTTTCTATATACCTTTTTTTAATATATTGTTTGAATTTATTAGTCCTTTTGACAGGGAATTCTCTACTTGACCATTCTTCCCTTTTGAGAAATTCATATCAGTCACCTTCAGCTGGAAACCTTGGTGGTGCTGGGGATATTGAATACATGGACCCTGCTATTTTGGCAGTTGGCAAAGGGAGACTTCAAGGTGCACTGAACAGCCCGGCACTGGACATTCGATCCAATTTTATGCCGCAGTTAAATTACTTTGAAAATGATGCTAGACTTCAATTATTGATGCAAAGATCTCTGTCACCACAGCAAAACCATAGATTTTCTGAAATTGGGAATACTTTTTCTCAACTTGGTGATTCTTATGCTGTTTCTTCAAGGTTAGATCAGTCCCAAGTCAGTAATCTGGGTCCATTCCAACAGCTGTCTATGCAGCAGTCTGCAAATGCAGTCTTGTCAAATGGGCAATGGGATGGATGGAATGAGGTGCAGAGTGGAAATGGTTTGGGTGTGGCCGAGCTTTTGAGAAATGAAAGACTTGGGTTCAATAAATTTTATTCAGGATATGATGATTCAAAATTTCGGATGCCAAATTCTGGGGATCTCTACAACAGAACATTTGGGATGTGACCTTTTGCTAGTTATGTGTCATTGTTACTGTTGGAAATGGTTAAACCTAGCAGAAATGGACAAACAATTTTGTGTTGCTGAGGATGATGGATGTTATTCTTGCTGGCGGGTATTGTGCTACCTAATGATGAAGCTCCCCAAAGTATAAGTATGGCTACAGTTGGTAATTAGTAAACTTGCTCTGTTTCCATAATTTTATTGGCTTAAAATGGCATTGCCCATCTTGCTCGATGTTCATGAAAGTGTGTTCACCTACCTACCTTTGCCAAAACGAGATTGTATAAAAAAAGTCATTCGTTTTTTGAACTGGATTTCATATTTTCTAAGATGGCATTGGGGTTTGCCTTTTTTAGGTGATCGTGCTCTCATTTTGATCTTTTTTCTTTGTAGTTCTGGATTGGCTGAAGTGAGCTGTTTTGGGATTTTAAGATATCATCTGTCAGTGCTAACGTGATCAAACTGGCAGGTAGATCATAGTTGAGTGTTCCTTCATATTACTAAGCATGGAAACTTGATTCAAAGTCAAGTAGATCAGTCTTATCTATTGCTTGTAACTTACCATTTAGTTTTATCTACCCTTGTTGGTAGTGGTTGAATGTGACTAGTAAAAGCAAAATTTTTTTGAAAGTCGATTTACATGCTATAGTTTGTCCATTGGGTATGAATATCAAATAGATCGTATTCTAACTAAGCTCCATGTGATGTGAATGAAATACTGTTGCGCTCTGTTATATCTTATGGCCATATTTCTCCTTTTACAAATGTTTCTCATAGTTAATATTAAATTTGCCTCCCCATTTTGCGTAAATTTTTCTTGAAATCGTTTTCATATATATTTACCACGAGACAAGTGTCTGCTGCTTCTAATGGTACTGTTTTTTCCACAAGTTATGTGTTCCCCCGTTTTTTGGTTATTATTTTGGTGGCTTCTGATTTTGATACTGTTTTTCGAACTAATATAACCAGCAGGGATGGCGTGACCCATGCCTTTGTTATGATTTAACTTTTGGGCATGTCTCTATTAGCAGTCTCCATTCTGCATTCTCCGGAGCAGCTGAAAACCTTTGTGTGAACATAATGTTGGGGACATTATTGCTCTCTAGACGTGACGGTTATGTATTTATTAAATAGGTTTCTGTCTATTTTAGGCTACACAATTCATTTGTGTGCTATGGGATACCCAAATCATTTTGTTGAATGAGATTAGTTATGTCTCATAATTGTCACTGGTAATTTGTCAAGTCTGTCACTTTGATAGTGTGTTCATTTGGCAGGATGGGTTTCCCTTTATCCCAAATGTGTCCCCCTTCTCGTCTTCCCTCCATCCAAAAGGAGAGGGTAAAATTTGTCTTTACAGCCTAATAGTGAATATATATATACAACATCCAGTTTATATTAAATTATAAATTCTTTTAAAATTACATTCAGGTATCTAAAGAATTAAAGAATGTTTTTAATGTTAATCAATCTATTATTGAAATTGCAATACCAGTGGTTTTGATGGCCGCTTTCCTCCCCTCCATGCCACACCTGAGGTTTAAATAGTCTCTGCAACCCCTTAGCTATATTTAAAAAAAAAATGAATGTTAATTGTCTTTGTATTTAATTATCCTTTCATCCTGTAGAAATCTCATGTTAGTTTTTTAAAACATTAACTATAATTGCGAAGAAGTTTAGCAAAACATGGATTAAGTAAGGTAAAAGATGAAGTTGTGAGCTGATGACAGCATCGAAGCATTTGGAATCTGCCCTTTCTCAAGCCACAAACAAAGTCTTCAATAAATGCAAGAAAGAATGAATATTTTGTATTTGGTGATGTACCCCTTTCTTTGCATTAAACTTTGACAGTTATAGTGTATAGGAGTAACCACGATGCACTTGCACTTAACTCCCAGGTTAAATGATCGTGCTGATAAGATTGGATGATCCATCCTCACAAATTGGTCAACATTCTAGCTCCTTACTTTACTGATTTCTGTGTTGTCCATTAACATGTTCTGCTGCTGCAAAGCACATGCATGTTAAGTTTTAAAATTTTACCAAATTAAAATCAGATTTTTTTGTAATTTTCTAATTTAAATTATTCACTTCTAAATTTGAGTAAGACTAATAACTTTCTACTTATCCTTTACTTGTCTCTAAACTATTTTTTACATGATTTCTAGGTTAATAAATTATTAGGTTGTTGTGGTATAGTGAGAATGTCTGAATATTGGTATGTCAGACAATAATAATGATATTAGTACTAAGGATTGTAATAAACGAGAAATAATAAGTCGTCGTTACTTTTTACGATGATAGACAAATATAATATATTTAAATAAGTGTATAATTAAATCAATAATCAAGTTTTTTTTTTAGTTCTATTATATTATGATGATTATAATTGATAATAAATAAATATATTTAAATATAGAAGTAAAAGAAGATATATTGATAGAGATAAACGCCTAAAAATAAATACATAGATAAAGACAAAAAAAGAGTATAATTTTAAGAAGATATAAATTAATTCTGTAATTATATGATATACATGTGTAAGTATATTGTCCCATTTTTACCCGTACAATCGAATCGAAAGATTAACATTTTAACATTTAAGAGGTTGTTAAATGTATTTATATAAACTTATGAAAGGAATACTTTTTAAAATAATTTTTTACTCAAAAAATAAATAAGATTTTCATCTTAAAAAATGAAAGTCATGTTTCGAGTAAATAAATTATAAAAACATATTAAACAACATAAATATTTTATTTCATTATTATTTTTTAATAAAAGTCCAAAACAAATTCACCCACTAAATGAAGAGATCCATTACGGAATACTTTGAATATTCCAAATTCTATCTAAGGTCCACTTTCTATTATTATGTAAAGTTATTATTCAATCGTTTAAACTCATTAATATACGTTTCTTCTTGAGAAATCAACCTTTTTTAAGCACTACCGGAATAGACTAGGCCCATTGTCTGATGCTAACTTTTGAGGAATGGGCCTTTGCATTCTGTACCCTAATAGAATACGTGAAAAGATCATATTATCCCTCCTTTATATTAATTTTAAATTCTACCTTTCTTCCCTTCTTCTTTTTGTGTTGCATCCCACTCTACTTAGCAACATGAGAAATGCTGACTGACCGGTCTCGCATAAATTTGTCCTATATTTGGTTTGTCTTACACATATTATGTGGGTTGATTTTATTACTTCGTATGCATAAGGTTGATCCAGTTTGCTACGAAATATATATTTTTTCTTTATTTAGACGTATTAGATAAATGGTCTCATAATATTATTCTCACGACATGTGTAATAAGATGTGAGTAAAAGTTCTAGAATGTGAAATATGAGATTTTTAAGTCATGCAGGTCATGCGGACCAGCCTATCCCATCACGCACTTGGTCCGCGCGAGTTGTAGATTATGCAAGACGTGCATAAGCGAGTTAGAATAGGCAGTTTGTCTCGTGTTTTTTTTAGCAAGTCGCAAACTGGTCTGCATAGTCCGTCCCGTTTTGTCATCCTTAACTCCACTCCACCCTTTACTTTCTCTCATTTGTCGAATTTCATCACCGACGACTATGTTTCACCGTCACTTTTATTGAAGTAGTGAATGTTTATGTTTTTTTATCATTTGTTGTTGGTTATGTTGTTTTTTTTTAAGTTATAAATATATTCTTGAATATACAATTCAAAATGTATTTATATGTTTTAGATTGTATATTTTAGATTCAAAAATATATTATAAAATGTAAAATTCATAATATAATTTATTTAATTTTTTTTACTAACGGTATCATATGGTTCTTATTGTGTTGATAGAAATATGATTAGGACAAAGGAAAAAGGAGCAAATTTGCAGTTACTTTTGATATGGATGTGTTGTCACCAATTATTACAGGACATTAGTAGCAAGTAGGATTTGTTGGAACCTGCTAATATTTATGGTCTAAAATAAAAAATATATATTTTAGAATATACAGTCTAAAATACATTTTTTTATATTTTAGAATCTACATTCCAAAATAAAATTTCAAAGGAAAAAACTGAATTTTGAAATTATATGGGTGCCTTCTTAAATTATAGAGGTCGAATGGAATTATTGTTACTCTCATCCGTATTTCAATTTATTTTTTGACACCACACAAGGGATAGAGAGATGAATTATTATATGTTTGAGGATTCCTTATCAATCTCTATATTAAACTGTATTTTTTCAATTTATAAAAATTAACATGTTATATGAAAACTGTCTTATTCCACACCACATAATTTTTGTTTATACAATAATTTCACTTATTACTGATAGTATCAAGTGAGGAAATGTTACAGTTGTATAGTCTATACAAAGATGGTAATAAAATATACTTTCAAGCACATTTCTTTCTGTATATAATTT
>Ga0123341_1003591_pt1 | contig 13348 bp, 4 predicted proteins | sample Turbeapinknodule_FD_89959 | JGI IMG/M metagenome (GOLD analysis project Ga0123341, IMG submission 89959) | Root nodule microbial communities of legume samples collected from Mexico - Turtle bean Mexico pink nodule | ecosystem: Host-associated > Plants > Roots > Nodule | place: Mexico: Nepantla... | reverse complement strand
TTAATTATTATACAAATAAATTATTTTTTTTTTTTTTTGTATAAAATTGGTTGAATTTCTTGTGGTGACAGTGAATATGAGATTTTGTAAAATGAAAAAGTTAAAGAAGAAAAGAAATTGAGTTTCTACATAGTCCCATGATGATTAGGGAACATGTGTAGATTTTGTGAAATTTGAGTATTATTTGTGACATTTAATGGAGAGTTGAAGAAGGGAAGTGAGAGAAGAGGAGAATTGAGATAATTTTCACGTGGGGGTCTGATTCTAGGGTTAGACTTTGAGAGTGAGTCCCATGGCTAAGCTACACCCGTCCTACCACTGGAAGGGACAAATTTAATGCTCTTCCTGTTAACTTTCTTACCTTTTTCTTCCTCTCCTCCTTCAACTTTTTGTACACCTACTCTTCTGGGACCCATTCATGCCAAACCATGTTTGCACCCTATTTTCAACCCATTCAAACTTCTAACTTTACCACCCGGGGCCAATTGTCCTCTTCTGAACATTGCCACAGCAAAATAATTGCAGTGCTAGTAATGCAGATGGTGCCACCCCATTTCACACAAAGTACAAATTTCCACAAAATGTCACCTTAGAACAAAAAACAAGTCAGTGCTCAATGCTGTTGGCATGGCAATCAAATCAGAGTATCAATGTTTGGAACAAGGAATACATGTCATATTGTGTGTTCCTTAACTTTATGCATATGTTTTGATCACACTACAATTACTAGCTTTTGGTCTTTCATACTGATTTAACATGGAAAATTGAAATCACAAGACACATTATTAAAAACGATTCTAAACTTAACATAATTCACAGAGAATCCTATTTCTTAAAAGGGTGATCTGAAGTTTCATCAGATTTGTGTATATAAGCAGATTTCTTGTTGTTGTGAGAACCTCTTAATCTTGAAACATTAATCGTTGATTCTGAGTGAAAGAATATTTGGATCCATAAGAAAATGCTATGTGAATCGAATGTTGGTCACCAGAAGAATACAACACTAAATCTCTCAAATAATATAGAGAAAGACTTACATTAATATTATGTTATTCATATTATTTTCTTGTATATTATATAAAAGATATAATGAGTGTAAATTAATTGGGAAAAGAAGACACATTTTATGCAAGTTACTAACAAAGTACATTACTTAAACTCAGAAACTGGATCCTTAATTATTATGTATCGTTTCCGTTTAAAAAAGAATTGGTTTCATAATGTAGATAAAAAAACATCCTTATTCTTGTTGAAAAGAAGTAAAGAAAGATGTAATGTAGTGTAACCCAGTGGCCAATTAAAGGGTGATTTTGTGATGAAACGTTAGATGGAATATGCTTGCTACAGTGCACTCACTCACTGGCCTCTCATATATCCCAACAAGAAAACACACATATCCTTCTGAATTTTCAACATTCAGCAGACTGATGGGGGCAGAGGCACTCATGCAGAGAGCATCATGATCGATGCTGCTACGTAAGTACGCAGTTTTGGGCTATATATAGAGCCAGTGAAGGGCCCTAATTGGGTGGAAGGATCACAATGATGGTGATGATGAAGCAAGAAAGGTACAAGAAATTTGAAATGGGGTGTGTGATGTATGCATGATTGGTGAGGCAATGAGTGTAGTACTGGTTTTGAGGGAGGTTTTGTTTGTGAGCATATCCGTTAGGGACAGAAAAAGGAGCAGAGTTGAGCAGCTGCTTGTGCATGAAAATGGCATGGCACGCGGTGTACCATACCCAACTCAAGCTTTTGGACTTTCTCACAATTATCTAGGTCTTATATGTTGCTGGTTTCTAGTGATCTTGCTTGTGCCTCCAAATGATTATGAAATAAAAAGGTAAAGAATATCGTGCAAGTGCTATAGTCCAATGGCATAAAGCTTCACTTTGGAAGTTTTTCTAACAAGAAGGAATCATGGATATTTTTTGGAGGCTCAAAGGGAATCATTGGTACAGAAATGGGCACTTTTTCCTTTTCTTTATTTTGGTTTCCCCCACTGTTTTTCCCTACTGCCTTTCTTTTTGCTCTACTTTAGTAGTTCTTGTTTGTGAAAATACATATTTTTATCCTTTTTCTTAGAAGAATATATTTTGACCTTGATATAAGTGTTTAAGTATGTCTTTACAAAAGGAAAAAACAAAAGTATTTTTTGCATCAAAATGTAAAAGCTGTAAACTTATATAACCTTGGAATCTTTGCTTCAATCCTAAGATAAAACATATGACTAAACGTTACATGAAAAAGAAGGAAAACCATATTCATAACAATCCACCGATGATCTTATTTTTCAGGACTTAGTGTTAGAAGTACTTGGTGTTTCTGGCTTTTAAACTATTGTGGTCTTCTAAAAATGGACTGATATATATAGCTCAAATACATGAAGTTGTTGGCTTTAAGCTTATAATAAGGGTGCTTATTTTTCTGTAAGACCGTTAGTAGTTACACTATCATAATGTATAAAGCCACTTAAAAAATTGTTTATCCAAGGTTTTGAATCCAAGTTTTATTAATAAAAAATAATTACTGGAAAAAATATTCCAATAAAAGTTACAAGTTTTGAAGAGTATTTTGCTTTTTTTCTCTCAATGTCAAACTTGAAGATTGTCATAAATAATTTATACTCTTAGTGTTTTGTACTGTCTTAGAAATCATGGCAGACAAGTTATTAAGTATAAGACTCTTTGAATATTAAAGGAAAAACTAAAATACTTAAAACTGAAAGAGTTTTAGATAATAGAATCAACTTTGTCTTAATTAACTATTCTTTGTAAGAAATTTGACTAAAGAATGTTTAAGGGATATCTTGATTTCAAGATTCTTGCAACTAACTACATAAGATACTTGTTATTGTAAAAAAGAAAGAAAATATCTCTTGTATCAATTATATACTTGTTCATACACAAGACCGAGTGCAAGACATATGGAGTCCAAATCCTTTGTCTTTGAATACTCTTTTGCTCTAACTCAATGCTCTAAGCTCATTTTCCTTTTATTGTGTGTTGGCTCAGAACCAAAAGTGGAAGGGTGTTTGTAATGACACTATGACGCTTACATCAACTTAGAAATATATGGTAATAAATGCATAATTAATTCATCGTGTATACCTTGGGATCACCACCTATTTGTACTATTTCTACCAAATTTTTATCAGTGTCGAAGCACGTTGAAAGTTGAAAGAAGTAGAAGAAGGTTAAAAGAAGGAGCTCAGAATACTCTCTTTTTATGAAGAATTAATTATTGATTGATCTTCCAATTTTTTTGGTCTTGTAAAAATTGTACAAAGTAGCGTATGCTTTATTTTGGACTTGTATTTGGACCTTTTTCATTGGATCATGTATTGGGTCAATTAGTGTAGGTTTAAATAGAAGAAAAAGAGATAGTCTAGATAGAGTTACAAGTAGGCCTCCTTGGACCCAAAACAACTCTAGACCATCTAGGGTGCACAAATAAAAATCTAGAGTGCAAATAGAAAAGCATGGAGTGGCAAGGAAGTCATGAAGGTCCACATGTCATCCCTTCAATGGAGAGGATTCCCACTAATGCCAAAATGACACTTGTATTCGTGAGAGTGGAGAAGTTTCTCTCCAATTAGAGGAAGACACTTGTCAACCTCTAATTTTAAAGGATTTGCTCTAATGAGAGGAAGTCAATTGTCACCATGTGGGAGTGGAGAGTTTTTACGGTTAAAACTTGCACTTTGGTTGCCCTTAACACTATAAATACAAGTGTTAGCCCTCTTATAAATTAGCTTAGAGTTGATTAAAGAAATGTTGCCCAAATTTGTGCACATCTTGTCTTCTTTGCTCACTCTTTGTTTTTTTTTTTTTATAAAAAACTTTCATGTTAGGCACCATTATGCTACTTGACATCTCAGCTAGGCCGACATTTCAGCTAGGCCGACACCTCAAGTAACAACAATCATTTGTCATCACATGAAAAAATTATTATTAAAAAAAAGAAAAAAAAATACAAATATATTGGGGGAACTAGACCAAAACCCATATGTTAACAAAAACTATACATAGGTAGATTATACCTATTAATACTAAGAACAGACTTGATGGAAGTCTATTATACCAATAAAAGGATTCTCTATATTAACACTAGTTTTTGTCTAGCCTAGAATCTCTTAGGAGTTAGTCTAACCTCTTCTAAGCCTCTATATTCACCAACCAAATTTATTTTCTTCATTTATTTAACCCACACAAGGCATCCATCAAATCACACCAAAAAATAAAAATACAAAGAATCACATGGATTTAAGTTAGGGCTACATTATTTGGTATCTAGAGCTTTGGATCGCAGTCAAGTTAAGTTGTCTTCCTTTAGTTATTTCAATTTCCATATTGTGTTCATTTTGTTTTACATATCTTGAATTTGTTTTTGGTCATTTCACCAAATACATTGTATTCATTGTACTTCTAGTTAGTTAAAATCATCCATTCTATCTTGAATCATCCAAACATGTATTTTAGGTTTCATACTTATGCTACTGTGTGCTTTTGTTTTATTTTTTTTATTCTTGTTTAATTTTTATTGGGTTCAATATTTGTTTTGGTATTTGAGTTTTAAATCTAATCCATGTTCATTCCATATATGTCATAAACTTCTAGTAGTACATTGTTTCATTTTAGTTTCTTGATTTTGTGAGTCTACCACAAAGTATTGTGAAATTTGATTTGTGTTTGGATCTTTGCTTGTTTTTCCATTTATGGATTTGAGTCTTTTAGCTTGTTATTATATCATTAACAAGTTCATTAAAGTTATATTTCCATTATGTCTTAAGTTATTATAATCTTCTTTAAATTTCATAGGTTTCCTTTTCTTTGTTAGTTTATGTTTTTTTCGTACTGGTTGGAAAATTTATTGCAAGTTATATACACATTCAAATGGTGTGCAAATTTTTATGTGAGAAGTTCAGTATGTATTTTTACCTCCAGTTATAAAAGCACATCCAAATTCGCAGTAGAAAAAAAATGATAAATGATAAAATCCAGGATGTCAGTGTTGGAAAAAAAACTGAACGAATTGTGCAATTTGCTCTCAGCCTTAAATTTACTGGCTATTGTGTTAGCAATCTCTGGTAAAAATTTGGGAAAAAAAATTCAATATGAAAATATTTAAATAATTTCTTGAATCAGTTATGCCAGAATCACTTGTGATTTTTTGTTTGTTTTATTCAATCTATTCTAGTGTTTTTCTTTAGGTTTCCAATTTATGTGCTTACTGGTTTTCCATCTTTATTTGTTGATTTGTTTATTGAAAACACTCCTTGTTCTTGTCATATTAATTCCAATTTGAGTTTAGCAATTTTAATTGAACTTTTCTTGAAATTACTTCTTGGCCCCTTTGAGTGAAATTCTTCTTGTGTGAGGTTTGGACTTGGAAGTTATGAAGTTAAAATTCTTATTTGATATTTCATGACTAAGACATAAATCGAGGGCTTACTTGGAGAGAGCTACAAGAGAAAAATCAAGACAAATTTGAAAGAAAGAAGACTTGACAAAGTGAAGGAGTAACAAAAAAAAATATTGTATTTGTAGCATTACATCACGGAACCTTTGAGTTCAATTTGTTTTTAATTTTGTGCTCTCTTTTGTTGTTTGGTAAAATGCTCTCAAAGCAATCCTAGGAGGATGTGGCAATTTTGGTTGAGGTTGGAGTTGAAGCTCCTGTTGAAGGGACGGTTAAAGAGGCAGGAGTTATCGTCATCGACTTTTTATATTGTTATTGTTGTATAAATTTTATGTGTAATCTTTATCAATATTCATTCCACAATCAATTGCATTCAGTTTTCTAAAAGACTAATTTTTCAAAAGAGTTTAAGAAAATTTATAAATATTTTCAAAAAGTTTTCAAAACCTTTAGCTTAGCCATATATTATTTTCCAACAATTTATGCATAATGGATCATTTAAGACGCAAGGGCTTCTCCTCACAGACGATATACATCTTGTAGTATTTTGCTTCGTCTAATAACTAAAATCTTGATAAGATGATAATCATATAGTGTTAAGTTAATGTTGTAAGAGAATCCTTCAAGCTTCTTTCGTGTTGCAATAAATGTTTAGGGTTTATGACCTAAAGCCTTTTTGTATCAACAACCATCCTGACACAATCTTTTTTCAATCTTGGTAAAGCTATTTAGTGCGTACAGTCTCTACTTTTACTTCCATTTGAGTAAACAGCTATGTAACCTAGGGTTGATAAGTATTATTAGTTATCGAGATGTTGTTTGAAAATGAGATAAGCATTTAATGTTGCATGGAGTGCAGTTAATGCATCTCTACATTCTCGCTTGTTCTGATGCAAGAAAATGGTTATCTAAGTTTGAAGATCTTAATGACCAGAAAAAAGATTTGCAACAAATCTGTCTTCTATGCTCTATATAAAGCTACCTTTTAAGAAGAAAAGACACATGAATCTGAAGTATCAAAAGATTGTTGAAATCTAAGCTCAAATCCTTTTGTGTTCTAAAAGCTTTGTAAGAACATTCTTGTATTCAATAGTAACCTAGAAGAGAGTTAATCCTTTGTATACATCAAAATATGTTAATCCTCTTTTTAGAAAGCAAAAAGACATGTGTTCTCTTATATCACACCTTGTTTTATCAACCCTAGTTGTTTAGCTAAGAGTTGTTGCATTTCAAATAATACTCTAGGTTGTTTAGCCAAGAGTGGTTGCGTTCCAAACAATATTAAGGTTATTAGTCAAGAGTGGCTGAGTTCTAAATAATTATTTTTAGCCAGGAGTGCCTAAGGTTTAAAGAATACTCGTGTTCTAATTTACAACTTGTTTGGAAGCTAAACAAGTTTAAGATGAAACAAAAGCCAACCAAAGCTGATGCGGAAGCAAAAGTTAAGACAAAATGTTGAAACAAAACTCTTTCACGATATGTTTCTAAAGTTTATATGCCACTTACTGCTACTATGCCAACCCATCAATTAGCCACAGTTAAAATAGTTGAGACCATGTTCAACGACTTTGAAACACACCAATCACAAAATATGACCAACATGACAACATTTATGTGTAATAAAACATGCTTCAAAGTGATAGGTCTACAACAATCAATCCCCACCAATGTCACTCACCACCCATAACCCTCTCCCTTGTAAGTTGCACCACTAACTAAAAAAAGTGACCAACTTTCACCTTCACACCCAACAAACCACCACCGTTTACCACCACCTTCACTTGCCTCCGTCGTGACGTCCAAGATTCTCAACCTTTTGTTTATAACAAAAAGGGAGGAAATATATACATACATACTGTTTTGTAAAACATATATATAACTTTGTACATTTGGCAGCTTAGATGCTTCATGATAATTAATTTTTTATTTTATTAATACATACCTTATCTATTTGTGACATGTCTTTATCTTAATTAAAAATGTTTTATTTGCTTTTATCTAAACGACTTCTTAGTCTAACACACATAAACGTCTTATAAGTAAAATATCTATCAAGAAATAATAAAAATTAATTTTTAAAATAAATAAATTAAAATTTTGTAGTTACTAATATATGATCTTGTCATTTAATTTACTCTAAATCCAGATTTATTGCTTTTCATTGTCACTGTTAAATTTTACATTCAATTTTTAAAAAATCAATTATGCATTTTTAAAAATAAATACTCAAATATTCTCCATCTACATAGAGACCCCTCCTAGCATATCTTCTCTGAGGAGATAGATCAGCTGCATTTCCTTATTTTTCTCAATTTTTTAAAAATTAATTATGTATTTTCAAAAATATTTTTTACTATATTAAATATATATATATATATATATATATATTTTTTTTATATATATATAAAATTATTAAAATTTAAAAATATTAAAATTTAAAGTTCAAAAACTAAATTACAATAATCATAAATTATGTTTTAATTCACGATCAACGATCTTGTACTATACAAAACAATATATTTGCTTGCTTAACACGTAGAACACCATTTGCCACCGCTTCTCCTTTTCTCTTTCTTTCTTCCCTCTTATTTCTCGTTTCTGCTTCAGACTCTGTGCGACTCACGCAATGGGTGATCTATCTCAACTTCTCCAAGCAGCTTCTGATTTTAGTCACTACCCAGGTTGCTAATTTACCTGTTCTTCACTTCCCTTCTCTCTCATTATTAACATTTTTCACTTTCTGAGTAACATTGGTTCGATTTTAGGGGCGCAAAGCGATGATTCCGCTAGGGAATTTCTGAGTCGCTTCCCTCTCACACTCATTATCAAGTTTGCTTCCTTTTCTCACTTATGTTCTACCCTTTTCCCCGTTTTATGCTTTGCTGCTTATTGGAGTGTTTACTTGGTTTAAAATGGGGGCATTTGTGAGTTTATTATGCATAGGATTGTTCTTCAAAAAATGAAAGTAAGTATTAGTGTCTGAACAAAATGGAAATTTATATGTTGAACTTTGCTGGGGGTTCAGGTTTGACATGATTAAGACTTGTGTGCATTCAGAGTCTTCTTGACTTGAATTGAAAGCATTTTGATTACAAATATAAAACTCGTTGTTCTCTTTGGTACATTATTGTGCTTTGACATATGAAGTCCTTTCACCTATTTAAAAAAACGATTTAGTTCTAGAATCTAGATCAGTGGAGAACTAATTTGCATGTCTAATTATGTCTGTACTGTATGATTTAGTCTTCTAGATTTTTTTTTGTTAAATTCTGTTCTTGGTCACGAAATAAAGTTGGGGTGGTGTTCAGTCTTGATTCAATGACATAATACATTCTTCTGGAGAAATTTTCTCCTGATTTTCTCGTTTAATTTTGCAGTGCATTACAGACTAAGTTTGACGTGCCTGACCTAGAAAATACTCTTGTTGCATGCCTTGAAAAGCTATTCAATACTAAGTTGGGAGCTTCTTTGATCCCGCAGTATATGGTTTGTAATATACTCTCTTAGCTCATTCATTCTATTTTTTATTTCTAAATTGTTAGTGGAATATGGTTTGCTCACTGTCCTAGTAAACTATATTTTTTTAAAACTTGTATAGTTTGTTTTTCCAAAATCTTATCTGTTTATTGTTTTAGTTAGATTATTTTTTAAGAAAGTTAATTCACAAAAATGAGCAAGAAATAAATAATTGACTTAAGTGTTGTTTCTCTTTCTTATGCACTGAATAACTGATTGAACTAGAGTTTCTTTCTCACTCAGTATGAGTTCATTGGTCATTATGATATCTACGGGGAATTGAATGTTTGTTCCAAGTCTTTTCATCCATTACGATTTAAAATATTGGATATTAGTTCTATTTTTAATTTATATAATCATTTTCTATCTTCATATAATGTTCAGTATTATGGGAATAGGACATTTGAATCATTAGCGAACAATTTTCACTCTGCATACATAAAGTTCTGTATTATTCTCCTATTTAATTATGTTATTATTGTAATGGTTATTCTTATTGTTTTGCATTATAATTTTGGTTCAGCCTTTTGTTCAAGTTGGTCTGCAGGCAGAATCTCAAGCAGTCAGATCCTTATCTTGCAAAACAGTACGTGGATATGCTTTATATATGCCAAGTTTGTTTAAATCCTTCTCTTGCATGAGCAATGAGGATTCATCACCCTCAACCCCACCAATAAAGATAAATATTTTATGTTTAATGGAGTGTACTTTATTTTTTCTGTACATACATCTTTGCAAATTCTATTTAGCCAATCCTCAAAAATAACTTATGTGGGCTGCCAATGGCCCGTTCTTGAGTATGTGTGCACATGTGTAGAAATATACAACCAATCTTGGAGCTTTACCTTATAGATTAAGCTGTTAAGATAGTTAGTATGTGACATGATGATATCAGAAGCCTTTAAAAGTGTGGTCCAAGTTCAAAATAAAATTTACTTTCAGCACAAGGTAGAGAGTGAGTTTGAGGCTTTAAGCAGTATCCATACTTCTATGCCCAAGGGTTAAAGAAGTTCTTATCTTCTAAAATATTCCTATTTTCTACAAATTTACATTTGAAAATAATTTTGGCTAGATATTCTTACATATGCAAATTACTACTTATGTATCACTTTTTTCAGTAATATACCTTTTATTGACATGGTAACAACTTTTAGGTCAGTCGCCTTCTGGAGAGTATTGACAATGATGACAAAGTTGCCGCTAGTGCTCATCTAATTAAAGATTTCAACATATATCCTCTTTTGCTTGATTGCATCATAAAGGGGTGAGTAGAGAAAGCATTTTGAGTTCCTTATGATTCTTGATTTGCTGAAGTGTTTGTTGCAATAACATGATTATGTTGATTATCACATTACCTACAAATAGGTAAGGGTTATGGCTTGATCGAGTGATTTATTGCCACTTATAGGCGCATTAGTTAAGAATTCAGTCCAAAGAGGTGCTTGACATTTCATGCATTTTTCATTTCTAATTGTTTAAGATGACATAATATAAGATACGGACGAATCTGAGATCTGAATTATAATAAGAAATTGGATTGAAACTTATGAAAGAAAGGTTGATATTGGTAATTTATAAAAGAGGGTTAAAACATGTACTTGTTGGTTACCCTGACATCTAGGAGATATTATATGAGATTCTAGTAATCGGATGTAATCTTATGTCTACTGGGAACTCACATGAGATTATTTATTACTGATCTGATGGTACTTTGTTTATTAAGCATGACTTCCTCTGTCTTTATGTATGATAATGTAAAACCAACAATTCTTGTACATACTAGTTGCTATTTTGTTGCAAGGCCAGGTTGTGTGGGTTAGAGGTAATATTTCTTGATGTGGGATTGAGAGTTGAGACTAGTTTAACATTTAGCAGTAAACCAGGATTCCAGTAAAGGACCCTTTTTATACAGTGGTCAGGGATGCATTTTAAGAGGGTTCTGTAATTACTTGTCCTTACTTTATATTTTACATATCTTTGGTTAGATCTGTTTGCTGGCTAATAATTTAAGTACACTGTTTTTCATAGTTCTCTAACATAATAGCTCTTTTGATTTCATATCTTCTCACACATGCAGCGATGAGCAAGTGGCAGCTGTAGCAACAGATGCAATACAAAAGTTAGCTGGTTTTCCTGAAGGCATGGTAAGCAAACTCTTTTTTTACGTCACATAAATGTCTTTCACTTATATGAAAGGAAAGTAGTTGAACCATCTCCTTCATGATTGCATGCTGACATGCTATGCTATTGTAGGAAATTATCTTTCCATCTGGCAAAGTAGGTGAGACAGATCTCGAGCTTATAGCATCACAATGTTCATCACTGGTATGGTAACTTATCTGTTATGCATGGATTTGTATTTTTTATTGAATATATTAACATGTAAACTATGGGATCTACCTTGAATACATGGTAAATCTTTAGCAAATGATTTTGCTTCATTGGATTTGAGAGTAAATTTGAAGAAACGTCTGCCACTTGAGTGAGATAGGACTGGACGTGTGGGCTTAGATTTAGAGGGAAGGCCCAAGGTTTGGAGGGTCTATGTTAGGAGGAACAAAGAAGGAAAGAGAGGGGCTGACGTGGCAGTAGGTTGTGTAACAGAATTGACAAATGCATTAAGCGAAATATAGGTATATGAGAACTATTAAGGAGAGAGGGGAGTTTAGAAATATTACCTTTTCCTAATATTATTGAAGTTTCATTTAATCTTCTCTTTTGCACAATCCATTTCCTCATATATAAATCCCATATATAAATCGCACGGCAGGTTTTGTATCCTAATCCACCAATCGAAGGACTACCGTAAGAGGGGCCACAACTTTTTAGCATGTAGTTACGTTCTTCCAAAACCAACTCTCTAATTCTACATATTGAACTTTTCTCCCTTCCTGTGAAGTTCCAAACTTTCTTGTTTTCCACTTTTCAGAGCTAAACATGTTTATCAATGATGCTTTCATTTCATTAAGACAAGCTAGAGTCAAGTAACTTGTGGCCAATCTAGTCATTCCAGACCTTATCAAGTCCCTTCCCTTTGTAAACTTTTGCAACATGCTAATTAGCATTGTTCTACCATAAATGTAGGTGGTGATCCTTCTTCCTTTATTGATAGTTACTTCATGGACCTTCAAATGCTTCTCAAAATATTCAAGATTAAATCAATACAATTGACATTACATGGATTCCAATATAAAAGCTCTCGTTTTTGCATCAATAATTCTCCAACTGTCTTGACATTTATTGCATTATTAGTAACCACTTGCACTACATTTTCCTCTCCAATAAATTCTATAGCATCATCCAACATTTTAAATACTTTATCAACAATTTTTGAGATATCTGAGGTATTCAATGAATAAAGAAACACAATTCCTTTAAGAGTGATCTCTGAAAAATTACAAATTGAATGTCTTTTCTTATATGTCCACCCATGAGACATAATTGTCCACCCATCATACATAATCGTGCAACTTGTTCTCTTCCATTCATCCTCGTATTCTTGAAGGAGTAGGTCAGTTTTTTACATTGCTTGTTTCAAAAGCTTCTATCTCACATCATGATATGATGGAGGTTTATAGCCAACACCTTATATCCCAATCATCTCACACATATTGGCAAATGATGGATTTCTAACAACATTCAATGGTATGACACTTGTGTAGAAAAACTCAGCAACTTGAGCATCAACTTTTTCTTTATCACATTGTATAATTGATTTAGAGTAGCTTGAACACCATCACTAGATTTATCCTTTCCTTTATTTTTAAATATCTTGCTACTATTTTTACTGTGTCACCATCAATTTCTTCAAGACTATTCAACCTTCTTTTCTTCAATGAGGCATCCTTTTTAATTTCTTGTAGCATTGGAAATTCTTACCAATCATGCTTGGAGAGCAATTACCAAAAGAGGGCTTATTGAGAGAATCCATGAGTCTTTGGGTGTTCAATCTAAGTTTGAATGGCAAATACTTCTTTTTCAACTTAAAGTGGCAAGGGAAAAGCCTAGGATTCTTTATTGTGATAATAAGTCAACCATGAGCATTGTTCACAATCCAGTTCAACATGTTAGAATCAAGCATGTAGAGATGGATCGACACTTTATTAACGAGAAATTGGATAGTGGCCTTATCACTACTTCTTACATCTCATATAGGCTTTCGTTAGTAGATCTATTTACAAAAGGTCTTCCCACTGAACGATTTCATTATCTCACATGCAGGTCGGGAATGATAGATATCCATTCACCACCTTAAGGCTTTGTTTGGATTGAGGAGGGGATTTGTGAGGAGGGGAGAGAGTGGATTTGTGAGGATTGGAGAGGATGTGTGAGGATATGTGAGGTTGTTTGGATTGAGGGATGATAGAGTGGATTTGTGAGGATGGTTTATTGTAAGTTTACAAAATTATCC
>Ga0123341_1003590_pt1 | contig 13348 bp, 8 predicted proteins | sample Turbeapinknodule_FD_89959 | JGI IMG/M metagenome (GOLD analysis project Ga0123341, IMG submission 89959) | Root nodule microbial communities of legume samples collected from Mexico - Turtle bean Mexico pink nodule | ecosystem: Host-associated > Plants > Roots > Nodule | place: Mexico: Nepantla... | reverse complement strand
TCTATTAACTTAGTTATAAAACTTATAATATATAAACCTTACAAAAATTTAAAAAATTGCTAGTATTTTTTGTACTCAAAGACACTCTCATAAACCTTTGGACAAAAAGATTGAACACTTTTTGTATAGAGAGAGAAAGTTCTTTCCCTTCTCTCTTCCTCTCTCTTTCCCTCTCTTCGGCCCTCGCACAGTTTCAATCATCATCCACCACACCTCACATCAACGACATGGTAAGCACCTCAATTTCTCCAAAACCTAGTTCTTTTCAAACTCTAACGTTAAATTTTTTTATCGGAAACTAACCGGAGTAGGATTCAACTTCCCCCCAGCTCGTCGTAGAAGCTGAAGCTCTAGGGTTACCGTTACTGTTATTTAACCTTACATTATAGTGTATATGATTTGACCTTTTTACCCCCCATTTTGTGTATACTCCGTGCAGCTTCCTCTCTCCCTTCTCAAAACTGCTCAAGGCCACCCCATGGTAACTCACTTTTTTATTATGTTCTGTTTGATTTCTATTATTTTTATTTTTGTTATTATTATTATTATGATGATGATGATATGATGATGTTTATGACTGCGTAACAGTTGGTGGAACTGAAAAATGGAGAGACTTATAACGGCCATTTGGTTAATTGCGATACATGGATGAACATCCATCTCCGAGAAGTCATTTGTACATCTAAAGTAATGTTTTTTTTATCCCTTGTAATTTGACAACGGTGGACATGTTTGTTCATAGATTTTGATTGAAATTGGCAATGCAGGATGGAGATAGATTTTGGAGAATGCCTGAATGCTACATACGAGGCAATACAATCAAGTACCTTCGAGTTCCTGATGAGGTGTGTAGCAGAGATTTTATTTATTATAAAAACGATACTTTTGGAAAATGGGTTGAGAAGAAGGTGAAGCTTTGACAATTGTAGAGTTGGTGGTCAATAGAAAAAAGCGTCATCCTTGCGTGTTTAAGGGAACTGAATTCACTGCAGGCAAATTGGCATGCATTCACTCAGTCATTGTGGTTATAACTGTTTGGTGACGATAGGATGGTTCGGATTTTAAATGTGTTTTAACTCTGATTCATTGAAATAAAATATGAATTGATGAAGGTTCCAAATTGCTGAACAGTTGAGTGTGAAACTTTGACTGTAGATAATTCCAATCTGCTTTTAAAGCTGCACTCATCCTGATTCCAATCTGCTTTTAAAGCTGCACTCATCCTGATTCCAATCTGCTTTTAAAGCTGCACTCATCCTGATTCCTCTTTAACCTCCTTGCAGTAGTGGGAGAATTGTGCATTGGGCTATACCATTTCACTGAATAGAATTAAGGGTTTTGTTGAGTGATATTTGAGGTGCACATACATTTATTCTACTAATCTTTCTTTTTTGTCATTATTTTAGGTTATTGACAAAGTTCAAGAAGAAACCAAGACCCGAGCAGGTAACCATTGTTTTGGCATGTAGTTGGTTGGTTAACTTAAGTAGAAGTAGAATGTGGATTTGAGTTTGAAAGTTCTGAGTTGTTGGAGTGGACATGATGAGGAACCTATAAAATAGGTTCAGTAAACAGGTAGTGTGGGGCCATGAGAATAATTTAGGTTCCTCTATAGTTAGAAGGTCCTCTGAAACAGATCTCCTTGCTGTTTTGAACTGTGGCCTATGAACCCAACAAACTTCCCCTGATGAGTTTGATTGTTGTTCAGTATCATGTAAATGAACTATTTTAGCTGTGTATTGAACTGCGGTTCATACTGCCTTCCAGTTATTGAATAATCAATTCATTCTCTGATTAATATCTCCTTTTTTCAGATCGTAAACCACCTGGTGTGGGGCGTGGGAGGGGAAGAGGCAGAGAGGAAGGTGCTGGTGGACGTCAACCAAAAGGAATTGGGCGTGGCCTTGATGATGGTGGTGCCAAGGGAGCGGGAGGAGGTCGAGGCAAGGGTGGCCCTAGTGGAAAGCCTGGTGGAAACAGAGGTAAATCATAATCCGCTCTTTGCATGTATTACCCTTTCTTCAATCATTTGTAGCATTCTATCCTATACATCACCGTGCCAGGATTTAAAGAGTTTCATACTGTTTTGCTTCGTTTGCACTTAGATCAGATGAACTCCTGATCAGCATGAAAATGCTGAAGTGTAAAAGTGTTATTATTGGGTTAAGTAAGTTTTTGGTACTCCAAAATTAATCTGTGTTGAAATTGGCACCATTATATTTTTTTAGTGGTTTGATGCCACTTTATTAAATTATCAATGTTGATTTCTAATCATCTTAATCAAATATTGGCAAGTATACTAACATGTGAAATTGTCAAAATTAGCATGTCAATACCCTAAATTCAAAACTATCTGTCAAGACTAAATTAACATATTTATTAAAAGTTGGGTGTCAAAAAAAAAAAATGGAGATACCAATTTTAATATAGACAAATTTTGGAGGTACCAAAAACTTAATTTAACTCTTATGAACACATTACCAGTTCTATAATTTGTTGGTTTTGATGTAAAATTAATGGTTGGGATTTGGAAATGTCTTGCATACATATCGTATATGTTTTTTTATAAAAAAAGAGGTTAAATTCTGCGAATGAATATTGTCCAATGTATGTATTTCTTTTGGTACATACAGGGCGAGGTAGAGGCTGATTCTGACTAGTGGCGTCAACTACTTCAGATGGACCAGTTGGCTTGGCTACTTTCAGAGGGCATTTGTGCTCGTCTTTAATGGGTATCGGTTGCAACTTCATTGCCCGTGTTTCCTTGTGCATCCTTGGATTTTAGCTTCCAATGTTTTTTCTTGTGTTTATAATCACAAAATGTCAGAGTGCTATTAGGTTGGTATAGAGTTTGGTATATTTAGACATGTTACTATTAAGAATTGTACATGAAACTTTTGGGGGTATTACTTGAACTCATGTTCCAGTAAATGGTGAAGGCAGTTAGTGACCAAATAATTATTCCTTATGTCCAATATTTGCTACCCAATCATTATTGTTACTATTTGGAGCATTATGTCGAATATTCCTATTTTTTTAATCTATTTGGGTTAACTGCAATTAGATTTGGATGAGGTTCTCATAACTGCTGCCCAATTGATTGCAATGTCTTTGTTCAGTTTAAAAGTTTGTAAGCAATAGTTTGTATGTTATAAATTAAAATTTGATATAAAAAAATGAGATTTTTAATTCCCAATGTATGTGTGTGTTGAAATTTTTATTTGAATATTGTTTTTTAAAAGTATATTGTTGAAATGAAATTTATTTGGCTAATATTGAAAGTATTTTTACTTGAAATTGCTATTGAATAAATACTTGAAATGAGTTTTATTGAGATTGTAAGATTTAAGTTTGGCAGGGATATGAGATATATAGTACATTGATGAGTTCCGTTCTTGAGAAGAATATTTTATTTCACTATATGTTATTTTTCAAATTTTATGTAAATGGTATGCTTTGGAATTTTGTTGAGGAATATTTAGTAGAAAAATTGGAATTTGATAAAGTTAATTGATGAATGTTTGGATTTCATTATACACTTAAAACTTGGTATGATAGGTTCAATTTGGATAATTCTTAATTATCCTTTAAATGGTACATCGAGCACTGAATTTCATATGGTTAATTTTGGATATGTTAATATAAACTTTGAAACAATGTTTTAAGTAGTTAGTGTTGGCTAATTTGATAATTTTAAACTTTTACAACGAGCTGTAGAATGATTGATTGGAATTTTAGAGTTGGCATTTGAAGATTCTCCAAAATGACATGTTTTTGCATATATTTGTTCGGCAAATAGAATTTTCATTCAACAAATCCTATTCACATAGTCAACATTATTCTCATTCGCTTAGCGAATTAAAACCTGAGAGCATTTGCAGAAAATTTTTGTTAAATTTGCTCAACTAATTCAGGAATGATATACATATATAAAATTTAAAGTCATAGAACTAACATGATATCTGAACTTTGATTACATTAAAATAAATTTGTTGGAGGAGGATTTATTAGATATAATAAAAAAGTTAATATATATCCTTTAGTAAATATTATTTTATTCTATGAATGTATCATGAATGAATTATGAAGTAAAATTACAATGATTTGATTATTATGATGAAATTAAATGGAACCGTTTTATGATATCACTATTTTAAATTTTAAATAACTCTGTTTATGCAATGACCTGCTATAATTCTATTACGTGTATTGGTGCACATTATGATACAAATATAAAAGAGATTACCATATTCATTTATATATGTTTTTGAATAATGTATTGTGATTTTGTTTAAGAATTACTTTGAATTCCTGAAAGTTTGTATAAATGCAAACTTAACCATATCGTAAAAGCAATCTAGTAAACAAGAACTAAAAAAATCACATTATACAAATACAAGATTACAAAATGGATAGTGTGATTTGTGCATTTTGAAAAAACAAAAAAGGGCTACGTAAAATGCCAACGTACAAATATTACATGCAGTTGAGGACATATCTGACAACAAATACATATTTTTTTTTATCAAAATCCAACGCATTTCAAACCCATGTTGCAGTGAAAATAAAACTAACTATTGGCAAATAACACAAAATTGCTCCTTCGGTATCGAACTATTAGAGTTAACGGATTCTGCTAGTAGGGTTGATGACGATTTTTCTTGCGAGTTTTTTCTGGCCTCGTAATCAATGTGCTTGAAATCCAAGATCGATTTGATTCAGAGGAATGATCAGAGAGCCAACAACATAGTCGACCATCTTCCCCACCAGTCCATCCAAAAATGTCTTGGGTAGGACTATTAGAATGAATTTTTGACATGGGTAAAACACTCCTAACAACACTTGTGTGCCCACCTTCAAGAATGGCTTCTGCAGCTCCAATTGTTGCCACTCCTTTGTAATTTACAGGAAAGTAGCCCATAGTACCAGCATTAGTGCCACCAATCACCCATAGTTTTTCAGATTCTCTGTAGTAGTGACAATCAATGAAATAGTCTACCTGCCAAGGAAAGTATAATTTGTGGGCTAAGGATTATGTGACATAAAACAAAAGTTCTGCTTTAAACTTGGAAGACAATTTATTCAGCCTGCTCAGCCAATGTCATGCATTTTTATCCACAGCATGAAATTTAAAGACATGTAATACACACACATAATCTTTTGCTTCTCCAGGAATTTTCCTAAAAGCAGGGATGTGATTTCAATTAAAAAGACTTCACATATCTCAGAAGCAAAGGCGAGGAAAAGTGTGGAGGATGATGACCTTTAAGAGTTATAATAACACTTTCAAATCTTTTTCTTCCTTACTGTTTATGAGACGTAATGATATATTATCATCTGCATACACTATGGTTACACTTACACATCACTTCACATTGTTTATTTTGATATAAAGACTTCATTTTTCACGCACCATATTCCTATAAAAGTGTGGGAGGAACTCACATGATCCAAATTCCAACTTTCGGAAGCTAAAGTACGTGCATCTGAGAAGTTTCCTTCATTTCTACCATCTTTCCAGTTCCAGATACTAGGTAACAGAAGAAAGAAATATTGGAATCAAACTTTTTTAAATGGGGAAAGTGTTCGTACTTGGTATACATATGGAAAATTCATATAACACATTATGAGCATACGAATATAATAATTATTAGCATAAACAGTATAGTAAAAATACTATATGAACGCACACTACTCTAAGATTGTGACAGTGAAGTAATTAGGATGGTTGCTTATTCTGTGTATGAACTTACCTTTCTTCAGCAAAAGTAACAAAATTGAATGTGCAGAATACAACCACATTAGGAAGAAATAGAGCATGGGTAAGCTATGAATAACTGATAAGATTTTTTAAGAAAAACACAAGTAATGGATATTCACTGTACCCCAGGGTTTCAATATGTGTTAAACACCAAAGCTTCTGGTAACTCTCTCCAAAAATCCCCACCTTTGCAATAGAAGTCCCCATATTAATCACCTACATCGATGTAAGAGAAATTATAATTTTGTATAAGAAACTTATTGTATCTAAAACATAAAAAGACTCAGAAATTTTTCTTCTTGCATAATATATATATGGATAAGACAAAGACATACAGATATGTATTTATCTGGAATTCTGGATACACAGATAAGGAAAAACTCAGTTAAAGCGAGGGAGGATAAGAAATTTGCAGAAAAGAGAAAAATAAGTTGCAATAGAAAAAATAAAAAATGTAAAAGGTCTGCTCGATCTATAAAATTTAGAAAAGCTATTCTCTTGAAATAGAATACCCAATAGCAGAAACTCAAGGAAACCTAACATACAATACAATCCAAGAGTACTTAGCTGTCTTTAATATCTTAATTAAGAATCAAGATGCCTTACAAGAATTAACAACTGGCGGAAATTGAATTGAAACCTAAACTTACTGAATCTAGATGATCATCATCATTGATATCTCCAGTAGTATCAAATGTGCAGATCAACCCATCTACTGAAGCAGAAATAAGCTTTCCTTGTTCGTTGGGGACAAAATGAACCTGGCATAAATTGCAGATTTTGGTCAAAGCAAACATAAATCCAGGTATCACATTGAATTGAATAATTAAAAAAATCAATTTAATCTTATTTACTAAAAGAACAAAAGTTAGCATAGCACTTGCTAGAGCTTTATTTTTTATAATGAAAAGGATTGATATTGTCTTCATCTTGTGTGGAAAACGTAACAAATATTTCCATTGCTTCATTCTACAACAGGTTACCGTAAACCCTGAACTAGATGCATTAATTATGGTGAAGTAGGGTCTAGGAGGATGGGGATCAGTGGTAAAGAAACAAGTTGAAACTAACAAAAGCCATCAAGATATAAAATATCTGACGCCTACATCTTACCAATATCACTCCCATCTCACAAGACTTCTATTCATGGAAAGCCTTCTGAAGACCAAATTAAGAAGCAAGATCCAATTAAAGAATTCTTCTTCAATAATCTTACATTTATAGTTAATTTGCATTGAATCAATCAAGTAATGCCTAAAGCCATGCTTAACTAATAAAAATGGCTACTACATGAAAATAAAAATTCCAACTAGCATGACTAACAATGTCTAACCCAGAAAATGAGGAATCAAGTACATTGTAACATAAATCTACAAAGGACCATTCACCATTAATGTCTTCAAATCTAGCAAGATTTCAAGTTTTTTCTTAGAGAAATATTTGAAGTCCATTGGTTGCTACTCTTAATTACCCTACAAATTTTATAAGATATTGGAATTAGAATAATTGAACTAATTGCTGCTTTTCTATTTCTCCCAACAAAATTTTCAGGGAGGGCATGTCACCAAGCAAAACATCCTTTTTCACACAGGATTATAATTTTCAGCTAATTCCATTAGATCAAGTTTCCGATTAAAATATAAATTGTTGCCACAAGTAATTCAAGCAATTTGAACAGCTCAAACCTGAGTGACATCTTCCACATGGGAGTCTTCCAGGCATGCAATTTGCTTCATATTTCTCCAATCCCAGAACAGTATCTGAGCAAACTCATACTTTAGGACACAGCTAAAATAACACTAGATTAAATCATGTATCACAGAAAATCCACAATCAAAAGCATACCTGCGATTTACACCCGGCAGCAACTAAATTCCCACTAGTTCCTCCAAGAGAGAAGCTGAAAACCTCCTGCGAAGAACCAGCATTGATGCAAGAAACCTACAATTTGCCACCCAATCCAACACACTCAAGCATCAGATTACTTATACACATGAAAAAGACTTAGAACAAAACAAAAAAAAAAGGAACAAAACAAATCTACCTGCTGAAATGTGCGTGTGTCCCAAGCTCTGACAGTGCCATCAGAAGAACACGAACACAAAACTTGGTGATGTGAAGTACCCGAAAATAAAATCTGATTGATGGTTGCGGTGTGACCCTTGCACTCTCCGAAATATTGACCCGCCATAGGTGAATATAGTTTCACTGCGTTCGTTGACAGTGAAACCGCCATTGCACTCCAATCATCCCTATAATTAATAAAAACAATTGGAACCCAAGTGACGTTTAAGAATTAAGAAGGGAACTTTACTATTTTCCATCGATTTTGAGCATGAATTCACAGAGCTTAAATGGGGAATAAAAAGAAGGTACGTACTTTGGGACAATTTGGAAAACATAGTCGTCGCCGAAGTTGGTTTGAATAGAGTTTTTAAGGCCGAAGCGTTTTACGTTGGTGGGGTTGGGTGAAGGTTGCTCCTCAACATCCATGGCCGCACTGCTCTCCATTGAAGTTGGGTGTCTATAGACTGCAGGTCAGAGTTGCAGAGGAACATCAACAATATTGCGTTCTTCATAAAACCTGGGTTTAGGGCTTTGATCATCACCCATGAGATGAGGTCCACTTGATTTTATTTTTTTTAAGCTACATATTTTACTCAAAATTTATTAAAAATAATCATTTATAGATTTTATATTATATAGGATGTTTTTGTGTCACCTATTGATAAAACAATATCTTATACTATTACTCATCCAACCAAGATACTCATAACATAGTTTAAACATTTTATAAATATAACCAAATCGATTGTTAACCACATTACAACTCAAATATTTTACGATTGAATTATAACATATTTAAATGATTTTATCAAGATTATTTAGTGTTGTTAACATAATATTTCAAATATTTTACTATATAAATTATAACATATTTGAATGATTTTATCAAGATTTTATAGTTATATAATAATACCTCTTCACACCCAAGTATAGAAGATGATTATTCAACTCATATAAATGTTAAAGTATCATTAGTAAATTAACCTCCATTCAATGGTCATTCATATTACATTAGAAGAGTTATTTTGTCATCATAATCTCCAACTCCATACAACGTTAGAGGTCTACTTTTCCATGGTTCTTTCCCAAAACGTTCTACTTCCATTAAAAATATCTTTATTTTCTTTTATAATTATTAGAAATCAGATAGTAAAATCATTTTTAAATTATTAATCGAAAAAAATAAGGTTAAATATTTGAAATAATTTTAAACAAAACAAATAATACCAAAATGAATTATACATGTATAACTCTAAGAAATAATTTTAAAATTTGTACTTCCATATTTATAACAATTTTTTCACATGTATGACTCTCAGAAATATTGTTTTAATTATCTACTAAATATTTATTTTTTTTCAAGAAATATAATCTTTGAAAATTATAACCTTTTTAAAGAAACGCTTCTTAAATTAAAAATATTAAGAATAATTTTCAAAATGCTTTTACTCCAACTAAATTTATCTATTTATAACAGAGTAGATAACAAAATCTAAAAAGAAATTCATGACAAATAAACAAAAGCTAAACTTTTAAGTTAAATTCGAAAACAAAATTGAACATCTCAATCTTTTGACCCCTTAACAGTACATACCCTGAAAAATCTACTCAATCACGAAAAAACAACAAATCACCACGTACTGAGCTCCATTACTGCAATTCTAGAGCATATTTCATTTATAAAACCATATCGTCTTTTACCAACGATTTAGAGAGGTCTTCAAAAAAAGCATAGTTTTATTAAAGAATGCTATTTTGAAGCACAAGCCGACTTTATAATGATAATTTGGGAGCAAAAACGAGTTTAAAACTTGAAACCAAAGCAAACTCGCAGTCACGCCAGAATCAACAACCACAGATTAAAAAAATGCAAAACTTAAAAATATGCGAATCCTGATACGCCATTCATGCATGAAAATAAAATCTCAATTATACAATATCCTAAGTCAACTAGAAGGAGCATTTTCCTGATAAATAATAATACTTGCTAAACGTTTAGCCACGACGGGTGAGACACAAATGTCTCGTACTTTAAAAACAACTACCAATCAATGGTACAGAAAGATAATTTCACGCGAGAATTTTCATAAAGCATCTTCTACGGTAGCGTCATGAACAGCAGCGGCATCATGTGCTTGGAGCGGCCTCTTTTGTCTCCGTTGATGCCTCGGCAGCATCGACTTCGACAGGCTTTGACACTTCTTGCTCTGTACAGTTGGCAAACAAAAGTATTTCAGTTAGAATGTAAATTAGCAATTGAATAAACAAAGGTCCAAAAATCTATATGCGCATCTTTCTAATTCCACATTATATAAAGTTCATAGGCATTGTACTCATTGAAAATAATTATAATCACAAAAAATCAGACTGATACAACATTGTACCAAGTCAATCATAAAAGAGGGGAATATGGGCAAATTGCCAAGTAGCAGCATATTGATGATAATGCCAAGGGGAAATGCAAGATAAATCATCCTGATCCCCTTTTCCAAATTACGTTCTTGAAACACGAGACAGCAAAATTATACTCCACCAGCTACTTCTCTGTTTGATGATGATAATGCAAAAATAAAATGATGGAACAAAAAACTAAACTGACATGCATTTAAAGACACACTGAATGAATAGGTTAAGTATTTCAACTGTGGTGCAACAATCAAGAAAAACTGGCTCGGTACATGACAATAATCAAGGATACAAACCTACTTAGATTGAGCAGTGTTCTGTCCTCAAAAAACAATCTACCGGAAAATATAGCTAACGAATTATGTATTTAACATTTGAAAATAGTTTCGTTTAGAAATTTAAAACTTCAAATTCAGATTAACAGTCAGAAGTTACCCCAAAACCAGGTAAAGAGCTATTAATTCCACACATGACGGGTTCCAGCCATACACAGTGATATGACTCAATCTCCATCACAACTAATCATACAGCTTTAACTGTAAGTTCCAGAATTTATAAGCTCCTTAAGAACCAACGCAAGGATACCTTTACAGAAATAAACTACCACAGAACTGCATAATTCCCTGTTTCAGTTCTAGACTGCTGCCTATAAATTGGCACTCTCAACCCAACTCTATCACACATTGATGGAAACAAAAATTGTTGCAAGTATTATATAACATTTAAGATGACCTACATCTACCTGTAAAGCCATTAAGCTGCAAAAACTGTTACATTTTCCAAGTATTCCTATTTCCTATAACAGTTAACCACAACGCATGTACATATAGTCATACACAATACTGTAATTAAACATGGAAAAATCTCAGAAGTCAACACAACTAGCTTAAACTACCTTATAGCACAATAAATTGAGCATGCTTTATTATGAATGGCCAAGTACGAAGCATAAACGAAAAATGTCAATCACAAATTAGCACACACGTACCTTCATCATCACTCTCATCAATATCATCCATAGCATCACCACCAAATTTCTGCACCATTCATAATTAATCAAAACATATAATATCACATCAATAAAAGAACAGTAAATCAACTGAACATATTACGTACAGAGAAATCCATCCCTCCCATTCCATCAGCACCCATTCCCCCAAATTTCTGCATAAAAAAATAGTGAGGATATAAAATAATATAATTAGGATAAGATTTTGAAGAGAATCAAATGAACACATTGCTTACCGAGAAATCCATTCCTCCCAAGTCCGGTTCACCTAATCAACAAACAATGAGCAGAATTAGAATACGCATAAAATTATACTGTGTTCAGCAAAGACATTCTTTTTTTAGTACAAGCCATTAATTAATACCACTTCCTTCTTCTTCATCCTCATCCACCCATTTATCCCAATCCACTTTCACATAATGTGGAGTCTTGCCTTCTGCACGCAGAAACCTTTTCCACCATCCAATTTCTGCCTTCTGCACTACACAGAATATGCTTCGCACTCCTACATTAATTTTGCTCTCCTGAAAGGAAACAAAGCCATCAATTTGCAACTGGATGATGACATTAATACATGTATGAGCATTGGAAATTCCATTATATTGCATATAAAGCAATACAGCTATCAAGACATGTTATTGTTCAAATGTGGGAATAAACATTCTTAAGGATGCCCCCAATGCTATATAGTGGTATAGCACAAATTAAAAGTGTCTTCTCACCTCTACATTAACCTTCTCAAAGAGCTCCAGTTTTAGTTCATACTGGTGGTCTTCAGAGCCAGCACTGCCAGAGAAGGTAAAAACGCCTTCAGGAGTAAGATCCACTTTCGCATTTTTTGAATCAGCCAATTGCACCGTGACATAGACCTTGTCAACTCTCTGAGCCCACTTAACCTCGGGATGACGACTGCATCACACAGTGCATTAATAAACAAATAATGGGGAACAATTAGATAAGGTTTTGAAATGGCATTAGAAGGCAAGAAATATTAGACAGTAAAAAAATCGAACTGCTGAAATTTCTGATAATTGAATTCACAAATAAAAAAAATCGAACACTCACAACTCACTTTCATCAAAACTTACAAGTCATATGCAAGACACAATTTTTTCACAGGAAAACGATGAAAAATAACACAAATTGATAAAAAAAAAAAAAGTGAAAGCCAAGATGCAAATTTATCACATTAAACAAGACATAACAAAACCTAATAACCCCATCGCCGAACCCGAATCTCCAAATACAATTAGGGCAACAAAATAAGCATCCTACAACAATCTCTAGATACTGTTTTTCAATTGGCTCTAGAGTTTGAAAATGCCCCCTAATATTTTAGGTTTACTGTAATTTTAATTAAAACAATATTTGAGTAGGAAGATCTCTCCAATCTCGAGGATCAGAAATCGGTAACAACTGAACCAAACAAAACAACAGAAACAAACAATTTGATCGATTACAAACCCAAATTATAAAAGAACACAGAGTCAAAGACAATGAAGAAAGTAGTTTCATAATATGCCAATACAAACAAAACGGGAGAACAGGTTGTGAAGGGATGAGTAGGAAACGAAGATGCAAGGTTAATAGTTTGTACCTCATATTTGGTATTGGATTGAGAGAAGAAAAAAGGAAGAGAGGAAGGTTATTTTGTAAAACCCTAGTTTCTTCTTTGGTGAGTGAGTGAAACCCTTAAGTAACCCTCTTACACCTATACCTTTTCAAGAAACGGTATTTATATGACAAATTACGACACTTCTGGACCTCTAGTACCTTCCTTTCCCTGCACTCAATCCTTGTTTAGTTTCTAGAAGTTCCTACTCGCAATCTCACACTAACACATTGGCCCAACCCAATTTCCCTTTCGGCCCAATTGTTGCCCATCTCAAGGATCTGGGTCCAAATAACCTCTTCGTTTCTCACTTCTTCCAAACTGTTTCCTGTTTCTTCCTGCATATGTTCTTGTGTGATTCAATACAAAATATGAAAATACATTTTTATCTTTTTTTTCCACTTTCATAGATTAATAAAACTCATAAGAAATTTTAAAAAAATATATATATATATATATATATTTAAAACTACATAATTCATAAGCTAATCTC
>Ga0123341_1003589_pt1 | contig 13348 bp, 11 predicted proteins | sample Turbeapinknodule_FD_89959 | JGI IMG/M metagenome (GOLD analysis project Ga0123341, IMG submission 89959) | Root nodule microbial communities of legume samples collected from Mexico - Turtle bean Mexico pink nodule | ecosystem: Host-associated > Plants > Roots > Nodule | place: Mexico: Nepantla... | reverse complement strand
GAAATTTTTTTTAAATAAAATTTATTTTAATTTTTCTTTAAAAATAATCTAAATTATTTTTTGTATTATATTTTTTTGTAATCTAAATTAGACATGAATAAAAGTATCTGATAAACAATTCCATAATTGTTTTCCCTAAATGAAACAATTAATATTATTCCTCTCTTCTCTCTACAAGAAAAGGAGGAAATAAGTGGTCTTTATCCTTTTCATTTTATTTTAATATATTAAAATGAATATTTCACGACAGTAAATAAAATTAAAAACTTGTTTATGTTGAAATAATAAATAAAATATTAATTTTCATTATATAAAATAATTCTTATTGTAATTTACTTAGTTTATTTAATATCTTTTCATTCAACAAAAATGATTTCTTTTTTTTCCTTTTAAGGATTTTTGTATATTATTTATTGAAATAATATTTTTATTTGTAGCCTTTTATTTGTTTCAGCTGTAATTAATTGATAATTGAAAAGAGCAATTCCAACTTGATTAGTGTGTGGGAATTATGCAGCATAAATGATGATGGAATATGGCATGGTATGGCATGGGTCATTTTGGGTCCATTTAATAGGTTTAGGTGGGAAGTATCATAATCAACATGTTTACACTTTCTCTCCATAAAAGTTGAAAGTGAGTGAAAGGTGGGAAAGTCTGAGAAACAATAACTATGTATTTAATTGATGTAGTAGAATAATTATTTATATAAACTAATATATTTAAAAAATAGAAAAATATTTTATCCATTTATAATGTAGCTGTTTTTCATTGCCATAATAGCTTTTCCTCAATTTATAAAATTGTTTTACATTTCACTTTAACCAAAACAGAAAATCACACAAAAAAACATACGTTTTGGAGTGAAATTGTTTCTTCCTTCATCTCATTTTTACAGATGAAAATTTCTAATATTAATTTATCACTCTAATAATGTTAACTCATTTTTTTTTAAATGTACATGTTTTTTTTTGGTTTTTAATCCAAAATACATTTTTTTATGCACTTTCACAATTTCTAGTTATATAATTATAATTTTGGATTATCAAACCTGTTGTGACATACTCCAATTTAAAGATTTTGAAATGGTCATTTCAAAATGTAATTATTATATTTTCAAATAATTTTTCATATAATTATAGTTTGTAAAATAAATTACTGATGAAATGTAAGGTTATTACTAATACAACTTGTCTAGTCACTAAACAAATCATTAAATAAAAATTAATTTTATAAATAAAAAATAATTAGTTACTATATTGACTAAATTAGACACTACTTTAGAGATTAAAAATAATTAGTCCCTATATTGACTAAATTAGATACTATTTTAGAGACTATAAAAATATTGATTTTAAAATAATTTTTATTATTAATAAAAATTAGATAGTTTCTAAATTGATATCTAATTAGTTATCAATGTTTTAATTATTGTTTTGTAGTATTTTTTTTCGTCAAAACAAGTTTTTTTTTACCTTGGTTGTTAGAATATTATAGATAAACGTATTTTTTTTTTTTCAAATTTAAATGAACATAAAAAGTGGTATTTGTAGGTCTCTTGCTTATATGTTGAGTCTCAAGATGACAAAATTTACTCTCAGAGAATCTTATTAGTTAAAGATATGACTAAATTATAATATATAGATGGGACAAACCTTACCTTATAAAGTTATTGTTATGAATATGAGTTAGACTTAAATTTTATTATCTTAATATGGTATGAGAGTTATTAAAAGCCTATCATAGTTGAGATTGATTGAGCCAATCGTACCATCCGCTATTAGACCACCATTTATTTCCATGTTCGATGTCCTTGGAGTGACGGGGTGTTATAGATTATATATCGATCTAAAATATGACTAATTATAATATATAAGCGAGTACAACCTCACTTTACTAAGTCAGTTTTTTAGTGTTTTTGTCCTTTTGTTTTTTTTTTAGTTTGGGCCTTGTTCACTTTTGTTTACCAAAAATCCATTAGAGTTTCTTTTCCCTTTTTGTAATATAAAACAATGGCATCTGCAGATGCAGCAGGTGTGAATTAATAATTCCATTTTTTTCACTCTTCTAATTCTGATTGCTTTCTGTGCACTGCTTCTTCCTTGTTTCCATCTTGCCCCTTTTATTAAGAAAGATGCAGAACCTCAAGATGGTATCAAAGCGGGTAGCCTTTTTTTTTTTTTCCTCCTTCGAACCTTTCCTTGTTTTCTTTTCCCCTTTCTTGGCTTCTTCTTCCTCATGGTTGCGATACAAGAAAGTTCCTCCAAGAATGATCAGCAAAATCAAAGCAATGCATACTACCTTCATCCAGGAGAAAGTCCAACGGTGGTTCTAGTCACGCCGCATCTTGATGGATCCAATTACCATTCCTGGAGTAGAGCAATGAAGCGTACCCTAGTTTCAAAGAACAAGTTCAAATTTGTCAATGGGGAGATACCAAAACCTTCACATAGTGACAGTGAATACGAAGCGTGGGAGAGGTGCAACGTTATGGTGATCTCATGGATCACGCGAAGTCTTACAACGCAGATAGCTCAAAGCACTGTTAAAATAGAACATAAAAGGAAAGTATGAAAAGAAGTATAAGACTTATGAGAAAGTAGTAGAAAAGTCACGCTTTCCATAGAGTTGTGACTTGTTTGGGGTGACATTTCTAAATACCTTTCATTTGCTCCTTCTCACTTTTGCCTTTTGAATGACCGACCCTCTACACTATATATAGAGGTGCTTGGTTCTTGTAAAGACACATTGAATTTTGAAGTAAAGTTACTCTTCTCAAATTGAGTGAGATTTTGCGAGACTTGTTCTCCTTTTCATAGTCTTATCTTGTGAGTCTTGGGAGCTCTCAAGTGGCGACATTCTTCACTCATCTTGGAGTATATTCACCTTCCAAGTGGCGTGAATCACTTCCCTTGATTTAACCACATAAGTGTTGTCCTTTCATCTTCTTCTTCCATTTCCATTCCATATCAAATTCTAAACATGCTTTGTTCTTTTGTTCTTGATATCAATCGGTAGATTGTGTTTGTTTCTTGATTTGATTCGGTAATATGCTTCCTTTCATGATTCTATTCGGTTCATATGCTTCCTTTCTTGATTTAATTGTGTTTCTAATCGATTTAATGTTGTTAATTCATAGATTCAATCGGTTCATTGTCTTCGTTGGTGTTCTGGATTGTTCCTAATTGCTTAAGAATCTTGATGCTAATTATAAAAAGTGTCATCTAATGAATCATCTCCTAATCAACTGACATCAACTGTGTATATTGATAGTGTAAAAGAACTGTGGGAAGATCTTAGAGAAAGATTTGTAAAAAGTAATCACTTTCATGTTTCGGATCTCTTACAAGAGATTAACTCCATCAAACAAGGTGAAAGGAGTATAACAGACTATTACACTGATTCCAAAACTTTGTGGGAGGAGTTGGACTCTTTACGTCCTTTGCTAGCCTGTTTATGAAAGATGAAGTGTGGTTGCGGGATGATGAAAACTATAGAAAATTATAAGGATTATGAGCGGGTGATGTGCTTCTTGAAAGGATTGGGAGAAACATACAACATTGTTAAAACGCAAATCTTGCTTATGAAACCTTTACCAGGTATTAATCGTGTCTTCTCTTTAGTTCTACAACAAGAAAGACATTTGAATGAGAGCATGGGAATATACACAAAGGTCTTGATTAATAGCGCTAATCAACAAAGAACAAAACCAACAACGGTAATCATGGGTGGCGCAACTATGGAAGAGGAAGAGGGAAAAACTATGGAAAGCAATGTTCTTTCTGCAATAAGATGAACCACATAGCAGATGATTGTTACTCAAAACATGGCTTTCCTCCCTGGATAAAACAAAGAAGTGTTGCGAACGCTTTTGAGAAGGATGAAGAAAATGAAGCTGAAAAAGGGAAATCTACCCATGAAGAAGCTCTTAAGGAACAAATTATCAAAGGCTTAGGAACAAAACAACTGCAACAACTTGTGGATATGATTCAAAGTTCCAAGAATAAAGAGAAAGCGATTAACAACACCATAAAAGAATGTCCAAAAACGAGCAAAAACTCAGGTAAATAAGGTATAAGTAACTGGATTCTTGATACAAGAGCCACAAATCATGTGTCCTGCTCTAATTCTTTCTTTATAAGCTATTACAAAATAAAACCTGTGAGAGTTAAGTTACCCAATAATCACACTATTACTGCCATGTATGTTGGAACCATGACTTTATCAAAGAACATAACTCTACATAATGTCTTGTACATACTTGAATTTAATTGAATATAATTTTTGTTCAACGGCTAACAACATCATTAAGATGCCAACTTGTTTTTCATCATAATATTTGTCAGATACAGGAGAAGCATTCTTTGAAGATGATTGGTCAAGCTGAAATACACAATGGACTCTACCATCTGCATACAAAAAAAGGTGACAGGTTGATTTGCAGTATGTATAGTAATAATGTTTTCAAATCTAATAATAAACTTGACATTTGGCATTGTAGAATGGGTCATCCCTCAAATAGAGTGCTGGAAAAATTGGCTAAGAAATATTCTGATGTGCATTTTGATAATATGAATGTCTGTACTCCTTGTCATTTAGCTAAACAACTTAAACTGCCTTTTCCTCTTAGTAAAACTTTTAGTAAGCATGTTTTTGATCTTGTTCATATGGATATCTAGGGCCCTTTTGGTGTTACTTCTGTTCACGGACACATATACTTTCTAACCATAGTAGACGATTATAGTAGATATACATGGGTTCACTTAATGAAACTCAAAAGTGATGCTAGGGAATTCTTGCATAATTTTATCATGTGTGTTAGGAATCAATTCACTAAAGGCATAAAGGTTATCAGAACTGATAACGCGAAGGAGTTTTGCTGGAAGGATTTTTATGATTTAAATGGTATATTACATCAAAGATCTTGCAATGAAACACCACAACAAAACTCCATTGTTGAAAGGAAGCATCAACATATTCTAAATATCACATGTCTTATGTTTCAATCTAACTTGCCTAAGGTTTTTTGGTCTTATGCTTTTTTACATTATGTGCATTTGATAAATTGTTTGCCATCTCCTGTTATACAAAACAAATGTCCTTATGAGCTTATGTATGAATGTATGCCTGGCATTTCTGATACGAGGATTTTAGGGTGTGTATGTTTTGCTTCTACTCTTGAACAAAATAGACACAAGCTTGATCCAAGAGCACGAAAATGCATTTTCCTTGGCTTCAAACAAGGTACTAAAGGGTGTGTTGTTTTAGATGTTAACTTTAGAGAGATTTTTGTATCTAGAAACGTAGTCTTCTATGAAACTTTCTTTTATAACATAAGTGACAAAGGTGAGCAGGAAACTGTCCACGAAAACAGTGACTTCACAAGACAAATATATGACGATCTTCCTGTGCAAAAATGAAGTTGAAACTTGTACTCCACATGAAGAATTGAGACGTTCAACTAGGACTAGGAAAACACCAACATTCTTGGAGGACTATCATCACCAAATCATGATGTCACCATGTAGCAAGAAACTAGAAGAAAATAAAAAGGTGCGTTATCCTCTTAACTCTGTTTTATCCTACAAAAATCTTTCAGAAAAACAACTAAACTACTCTTTATCCATATCCTCACAAACCGAGCCACAAAGTTATGAAGAAGCAAAACAATTTCCTGAATGGATAGAAGCCATGAAGGCAGAAATAGAAGCTCTTGAAGCCAACAAAACTTGGGAAATAATGGATCTTACTCCTAACAAAGTACCCATCGGCTGTAAGTGGGTTTATAAGATTAAACGCAGAGCTGATGGAGAAATAGAGAGGTACAAGGCGAGACTTGTCGCCAAAGGGTATACACAGCGTGAAGGCATAAATTACATGGAAACTTATTCACCTGTGGCCAGACTCACTACTGTTCAAACTATCATTGTTGTGGCTGTTGCCATGGACTGACACCTTGAACAACTGGATGTGAATAATGCATTCTTGCATGGTGATTTGCAAGAGGAGGTCTATATGGAGTTGCCCCCTGGTGTAACCAGTAAAAGAACTCAATCAATCTATCGCCTAACCAAACCCTTAGATGGGTTAAAGCAGACAAGTAAGCAATGGCTTAGTATTAATTTTGCTCGTTCAAAGGAAGACAATTCTCTTTTTATTAAAGTTGTTGGAACATCTTTTATTGTTCTTCTCATATATGTTGATGATATATTAGTTGCTGGTAACAATATGAAAGATATAGAGGATGTTAAAAATTCCTTAAATATTGCTTTTAAAATAAAAGATATTGGTCATTCAAAGTTTTTCTTAGGATTAGAAATTGCTAGAATAAAAAATGGCATCCATATTTGTCAAAGGAAATATGCGCTGGAAATTTTAGCTGATGCATGTATGTTGAATGCTAAGCCAGCATCACACCCATGACTAAGAAGAACGAAAAGTTTTTTGATCAAGATTCAACAGTGCATGCCATTGGTACATACCGAAGAATTATTGGAAGACTTCTATATTTGGTTCATACAAGACTAGATATTAGTTTTTCTGTACAATTCCTAAGTCAGTTTGTTCAAGCACCTTCAAGATTGCATCACCAAGTTGTTCAAAGAATACTCAGATATATAAAGGCATTGCCAGCGCAAGGTATTTACTATCCCAAAATATAATAATGTTTAGATTAAAGCTTTTTTTTTATTTTGACTTGGCCTCATGCATTACAACACGTTGATCCACCACTGGATTCCTTGTTTACCTTGGAGAATCGTTGTTGTCATGGAGAACCAAGAAGCAAAGTACGGTGTCAAGATCTTCTTCTGAAGCTGAATATAGAGCCCTTGCAACTACCTGTTGTGAAGTACAATGGCTCAGCTATCTTCTTGAAGATCTTCATATGGTAACCAACAACAATGCAAGCCTTTTTTGTGATAGCCAATCTCCACGTCACATTGCACACAACAATAGTTTTCATGAAACAACTAAACACATAGACATTGATTGTCATGTGGTGAGGGAAAAGCTACAACAAGGTCTCTTCTAATTACTCCCAATCAGTTCAGAAAATCAACCAGCAGACCTCCTTACAAAGACGCTTGATAAAGAAAGGTTTCATAAACTACTCTCCAAGCTTGGTGTCTGCAATATTCACCAACCAGTTTGAGGGGAGGTTTTAGTGTTTTTGCCCTTTTGTTTTTTTAGTTTGGGCCTTGTTCGCTTTTGTTTACCAAAAGCCCATTAGAGTTTCTTTCCCCCTTTTGTAATATAAAACAGTGGCATCTACAGATGCAATAGATGTGAAACAATAATTCCACTTTTTTCACTCTTCTAATTTTGATTGCTTTTTGTGCTCCCCTTCTTCCTTGTTTTCATACTACGCCAAAAAGAAAAATTAGCTGCAAAAGAAAGTGAAGGTGATGCTGTGAACGCTAAATAGTGTCCACTAAGCCTCTGAGGGGCACGTTTGCAGTTATGAGAACTTGTTATTCTGTGCTGGAGAATGCTCATATAGGTGGGGATGGAAGGGTTGTGGGTTATGCTCTTAAATAAATGAATTCTAGTCCATGGGAACTGAGTTAGTTGTGGAACAGGAGCAGACCGTAGGCTGAAGTGGTTGGGGTACATTAGAGGTATTTCTCGGATTTATGCAGAAGGTTGGTTTGGCCACAATGAGCAAAAGTTAGTGGCATAGGACTAGTAAGAGGAGATGAAGTATTCTAGGTTTGCTGTTTGGGATTGCTGGGGCTGCAGAGGTCTTGTTATGGGATGCAAAGACGCTGAGCCTAGGTTTGTAACAGGTGGGATGCTGTTCGACGTGAGGAATGGTGAGGAATGGAGAGGTAAGTTATATAACAACTGGGATCTTTTGGTGTTGATTGACAGGGAGGAGCAACAACCATGAAGAATCAGAATTGGAGAAGTCCAGTTCTGGAAAATCCTGCTGCTGGTGCATAATCAAGAGCAGGAATTTTATCTGTTTCTTTTTTTTCATTGTCTTAGGAACAAATCTTATGTCTTTGGCTGAGTAATTGAAAGCTTCTCTATGCTTTTAGTTCTCTGGATTGTAATTGAGTATTTGAGATTTGTATAAGGGTTGGGACACCCCTCAAGTGTCCCGTTTTTATTCATTAATTCATTGCTGATAAAAAAAAGCCTTCATTATTAAAAAAATAAAAATAAAGCGTGAGTTAGATGGACATAAACTAAAAAAAAAGAAAAAAAAAATTGTGTGGGTCAAATGGTCACAACTGAAACTATAAATAATAAATAATAATAATTTAAAATTTTGTAAGTTAAGCTCACACAAACATAATATATATATATTTAATTTAAGTTTAAATATGTAATAAAATTATGAAGGTTAAGTCTACGCTTGTTTAAAAATTGTATGACCAATCTGTTGACTAAGCCTATGCTTATTTGAATAAACAATATAAAATATAATTTTGTGTGGACAAAATGTAGGCTAAACCTACGTTTTGTTTAAAAATTATGTGGCCAATATGTAGGCTAAGCCCACGCTTATTTAAATAAACAATATAAAATATAATTTTGTGTGGGGAGCATATAGGCTAGGTCTACGCAAAAAACACATCACGTGTGTCCCACCGCCACTATTTTTAAGTCGAACATATTAGCTTCCAAATTTTAATGATAACTACACTTTTACGTCCATTTATTATTATCACTTTTACGTCCATTTATTATAGTTAATGTCTCTTTTTGACCTATCCTAATAAGCATATTTTTTGTAGTGCATATAGCTTTGTCACTTTTATTAAGAAAGATGCGATATTAGTAAAACTTATTGTGGCACCCAATACCAAACTCCCTTATGTTCTTACTGTAAATGTTATAGGTGTGAACACTCAATATTTTGTGTAAAAGAATGCGTTGAAAAAATCACATTATAAAGATATAATAAAATTACAGTATATAGATAGCTTCAAACCCTTACTTCACAAAATCGATTTTAGAGGTTTGGGTTCCCTTAAGTTACACTAGTTTGAGTCAAAAGGGCCTCCCAATAATTGAAACATACAAACATTGACCATCGATCATCTAATTTCGATCTGTTCCTTGTTCTCATCAAGCTTTTTCAATCAATTATAATAGGTAGTTGCGTATGCACTGGAGGAATTGAAATTGCATCCTGCATGGAGTGCAGGCAGAGAGATGCTCTTAAATAACCTGACAACCAATAAAGACGATCCACTCGGGCAACTGATATTGGACATATACGTACTACCCCATACTCATTTATTAATTGCACAACTAGATCTTAAATTATAATTCACAAGTAGAAGGCTTATTGTTCATAATATATAACAATGCAGATAGAGTGAACACTTCAGACACTTGTAGCAGAGAATTGGGTTAAGAGAAGAGGGAGAGGGATAAGAAAACATCAACACCATCACATATATATATCCTTGTAAAACTATGGTGATGATATGGGAAGATGTAACAGTTGAACGACCTGCAAGTTTTGGAGGACAGAGGAGGAAGTTGGTGCTGAGTGGAATTACTGGGTTTGCTGAACCTGATAGGGTTATGGCCATCATGGGTCCTTCTGGCTGCGGCAAAACCACCTTTCTTCACTCTTTGACTGGTCTCTCTCTTTCTATCTTTCTCTATATATGCTTTTATGGTTTTAGAGTTATAGTTTCATCAATTTTTCATTCTCATACTGAAGACCTTTTATCTGTTGTCTTTATGTATCACCATAAATGATCATTTAATTTATACTATACATGTATAAGTTGAGAGGCTGAACATGACATTAGATATATTTAGTGAGAGTGTTGTTATATTTATGTATAAGAAATAAAAGAATACATATTTATGTCTCTACTCATCATATAAGTCCTTTTATATATATATATATATATATATATATAAAAGTTTGTTCACAAATGTAAAACTTAGTTAAATTATATCTTTAATAATTTGTTACATAATACATTTTTAATCCAACACAAAATTCATATTGTTAATATAGAATCATGCATATACAAAATTTTATATAATTTTAAAATTATTTAAAAATCTATCACATAACTTAATTTTAACAGATAGTACGGCATTTAAAAATATATAAACTTTTATTATTATTTAACATATTTACAAAATTTTAAATTATATTATGTGAAATTTGATAGACATGCATTAAGAAAACAACTAACAAACATAAAATTATCAAAAGTATAATTTAACTAAATTTTATACTTAGTATAAATGAATCCTAACACGATTACTAAATATTGGTACTTAGATGTTAATAAATTTTAAAAATGATGATGTGATCCTTAACAACACTTTCAGTTCCATTTTATATATAACTGTGTGATTTACGGTTAACAGAAATTCTACATGACAAACATTTTTTTATTGATATAACCCAATAAATATATATATATATATATATATATATATATATATATATATATATATATATACAAAAAACTTTTTTTTATTTTTTTTTTTAACAATTATATGCAAATAATTATGAAAATGTTTTTGTTTGAGTTAGGAATGTATCTTTTGTCACTATTTTGTTTATCTAGTTATTTTACTTTTTGATTATTTTTTGAGTCTCGGTCGGAATGAGAATACTTCCAAAAGGTTCTTTGAAGTATTGATTAAGTGGATCTGGATTAACATGACTTTCAAGGCTAATCTTAAGTAAATCACAGTACATACTAATTAGTGTATTTTAATAATTATTTATTTACTTGTCGTTTTAGGTCCTTAACCTGTGTTCGATGAGATCTTTTGAGATGGTTTTGGACTTGTTTCTAATGTGGTTTAGTAAGATGACATCAACCAAGTATGATATCAGTTAGGTCGATGGTGTTGAATATTAATGGTCTCGACCACATACAATACACTAGTCCCCCAGAACTTTGAGAATCTTAATTGCTTTGAAAGAAAATCTAACCTTTTTCTTGTTTGGTACGATCTTGACCATTAGATTGATGGGATTTGACAATTGGAAGGCGATGGGGTGTGTTGATTGGATTCTCGTGCTTCAACATTTGTAAATAGAGGCGAGTCCTTACTAGTAGGACTACTTGCATTTTTTTTATTGATTTGAGTAGTGTGATGTCTTCCTCTTTGAGTGTGTTGGCTTCTTCGGGTGGTGCCGAGATTGATCTCCAATCCTCTTTGAGAATCTTGTTGTTGAGAAAGCCGAGATTGATCTCCCTCTTTGGTTAGGCTATAGTGGGTAGATACATAAGTCACTTAGTATTTTTTGAAATATCGATGATTGTCAATGATGGAGTCATATGTCATGAAAGTCCCCATACTTAAAAGTGATGTTAAGGATGAGTGGTTTGATATTAGTAAGGATGTTTATCAAGGAAAGTTGATAGTTGAAGACAATCTTGCCGATGAAGATAATATCAAGGCTAGTCCTACCAAATGGTTATGAGGCTAAAATGGTTAGGGATAATGAGTAACTTAGTTTATATTTGTATTTTTTTTGTCTATGGAATCTGTAAATGGTTGTAGAATGATTTTTGTTTGGGGCTTCTCATCTTAATGATAACTCAATTTGTTGGGATTGACCTCTATATGAGTGAGCATGAGATCAATGATTTATCTGCCTTCCACCTCAAATACACATTTCTCGGGGTTCAATCTTATGTTGTTTTTTATAAACAGGATGAAGACTTCATTGAGATCCTCATGTCGGTTGCAGGATTTGGATTTGACAACCATGTTGTCCACATACACTTTAACATTTTTCGGATAAAGTCCTTGAATTTTTTTTTCCATTGATTTTTGGTATGTTGTTCTAGCGTTCTTGAAGTTAAAGAACATGCCTTTGTAAAATTAATTTGTATTATTCGTCATAAAAGTTGACTAATTCTTGTCTCTTGGGTGCATACGTATTTGAGTATATCTAGAGTATGTTTCAAGCCAGCCTAAGATCTTTTACTTAGTTGCCCCATCGACGAGTTGGTTTATGCTCGGTAAAGGATAAACGTTCTTTGGACATGCCTCGTTCAAGTTGGTATAATCCATGCACATTCTTCACTTTTCGTTTGCTTTCTTTATCTTGATGACATTTGTGAGCCCCGTCATGTATTAAGCTTCCTGGATGAATCCGGCTTCGAGTAATTTCTCCGTTTCTACATTGGCTGCATTCCTTTATTTCTCTCCTAATTTTCTGTTCTTTTGGGATACCGACCTAACTTCTTTGTAGAATAAGAGTTTATGTGTGATAATGTTGTGGCTGACTTCCAGTGTATTGACCTCCATCCAGGTGAATAGGTTAGTGTTTTCGGTAAGGACTTGACACATCTTCTCCCTGTCTTCCATGGTAGTGAAGTTTCAATTTGGGTATACTAATTCTCGTCCCGTAAGTGTGATGAGGTAATATCATCTTTGAGTCTTTGAGTTTCATTCAAATATCGTTTATTCTCAAATCAAGGTCGATCAAACCAACAATATGATCCTTTCTTGGACTTGATTGAACACAATAGACCAAATGATCTCGGTACAATTGCGATGACTCAATTTTTAGGTTAATCGGAGGCCCTCTAGTTAATGTGCATGGTGATGATACAATTCATTATCAAGGAGAATTCATAATCAAATTCAAATTATTTTATTTATCATTTATTTAATTATTTATTATATTATAATTTTAAAATAAATATTTTATTATATTTATTTAACCATATATTAAAAATATAATTTTTTATTTTTAAAATTTTTTCACAAATTTAAATGTACAATTTTATCTTCTTTTTTTTATACATTTTTATGTTTTAATTTTTGTGTTTTCTTCGGATTGCCCTCCTACTATTTTCATTGTTGGAAACAAACAAAAGTACTCTGAATTAACTCTGACTTCAAAACTCTACTTTAATTCCATATAGAATAAGAAAATATGGAAACAAAATTAATTATATGTTCAGTAAAAAAAAACGACAATTCATTTTAAAAAATAAAATTTATTATATAATCTATTCATTCGTATTTTTTATTTTTATATATTTTTCTTTAATCAACCACTTTAAAATTTACTATATGAAGATATTTAATCTTCTTTATCACATAAAAATGTAAAGCTTGCATGGCTGGAATGCATCCGTACGTGTGAATTAATTGTCTTAGTGTAAGTGGGAATTTCACCCAAAAAATTCAAATTCAGAAATAAAAAGAGTGCCCCCATTCTGATAAAGATGTATTTCTCTTCATTAAATATGCACAACCTAACAAAGGTAGCACTAATAAAAATATCTATCTATATATACATTTTAGCTGATAGACATGTAAATCCATATGGAAGAAGAAAAGATGTCTGCTACCAAAATGGAATTGCAGAGAAAGGAAGGTATTGCAG
>Ga0123341_1003588_pt1 | contig 13351 bp, 8 predicted proteins | sample Turbeapinknodule_FD_89959 | JGI IMG/M metagenome (GOLD analysis project Ga0123341, IMG submission 89959) | Root nodule microbial communities of legume samples collected from Mexico - Turtle bean Mexico pink nodule | ecosystem: Host-associated > Plants > Roots > Nodule | place: Mexico: Nepantla... | reverse complement strand
TTGTTTAAATTAAGGTAAATAGAGTAAAAGATGTAGAAAAAATTTATTAAAGTTTATGAAAGTTTGTGAGTGATGTGATAATGGTTAAAATTATATTTTTTTAATTGATAAAAATGTAAATTTATAAATTTATTCTCATATTTAAATATTTTTAAAAAATTAATTGGATTGATTTATTTATAAATTAAATAACATTTTAAAATAATTTAATTTGTATAATATATTATTTTAATACTTTTTACTTTAATTTACTTATTTTATTATAATAAATACAATCAATTATCATTTTAAAATGAACAGTACTTTCCATACAAATCTCTTCCTATATGATTGAAAAGTTTAAATCACAACCAACTTTCTAGTTTAGTTTTGTACATTTTTTTATGTTTTAAATTCTTGAAATTTGCATTTTCATTGTTTTTCATTAATGTTTCCACTCCCAGAAACACAACATTAATTATACAGCATTACTTGGTTTACAATATCTTACATAATGAACAACCCAAAAGTCTTGATGTATTTATATATGTCTAATATAAAATATGCATTATCAAGATCTTTCATCTCAAAGTTCTTAGTTAAAACTGTCTTGATTTTATGCACTAAATTTATATTGCTGCCGGAAAGCAAAATAACATCAACCTATAAAACTATAAAAATATACTTGCTTCCACAAAAGTTATGGTATATCTAATCATAAACTAAATTTACCACAAAATCACAAGAGTTAATTACATTAAGTCCATAGATGAATTTCTTAAGTTTCCAACCAAATCCTTTGAACATTTTAAAACAAAGTTTTGTAGTTGTACCATATAAATTATTTCATCAATAATACTTTCTTTACATTTATTTGATGTAACTCAATATAAAAAATATGTCAATTACTTCAAAAAGAGTCTTTAGAAATCAAAGAAAATAATTTGTTTACAATCAACGTCTTCCATCTGTATAGATCTCTTCTTCGTCACAAGATGAGTCTTGAACTTTTTCAAATTACCTATAGGTTTCGCCACTTCTGATCATGGAACAAGATTCCAAATGTCATATTTCTCCATATATGGAAAAATTGAAATCATTCCCAAATTAGGATAATAATTTCATATCATAATTTGGGTTTGAGATGACGTATAAGAATTTTTTTTTGGAAGATTTGAAAAGAGTTTATTTCTAAGTAAACTATTTTTTATCTACAAAAGCTTCTTAGAAAACGCTTTTTAAAAAAACTATGGAAACGATTAATTTTTCTCCAAACTAAATTAATTAATTATATTTTTCCTGTACAATGTACATGTAAATAGTTCTGTGCCTATCTTATATTCTTATGCCATTATCTTGTTGTAATTCTCCCTTTAAGCTTTTGAATTCACCAAGTGACATTTAAAACCATGTCATTTGAGTATTTGAAAGTTATTTTTCTCTTCAACTTGATCTTTCTACATCAATATATGTCCTTGGTATTATCAGTAGTGACAATAATTGAGGGACTTGTAGCCTATAAATTATCCCAAGTCCGCAAATGTAGCTGGCAGGCTAAATTACACTCTTTAATCTCTAAAGCTGAAAGCAAATTTCATTGCTCATTGTTCGGTGGATAGTCTCCTTATATGTGTGAGTGCCACGTTTCTCTGCTATTAACATGTCTGTATAATTTTAATTCCTCCAACAAGATGATTATCTCTTTGTGTATTTATAATTATTCATATTTATACATTTTTTTGAATTCTTTTGTTCTCAATAATAACAGCTAGCTACTTTCTATCATGTTCTTAATTTCTCCCGGAGTGTATTGCTACCGTGTTTAAATACAAACTGTAGATGTTTTGATCGATCTGATATATTTGAAAAACATCAGACGAAGGTTTTCTTCTGTCATAATAATATGTATGTAAGTTCTCGGTGTTTTGTGTTTGAATATAACTGAAAAAAAGTGATTTCCCTTGAATCAAAAGGTGTGGGAAGATAAAAGGTAAAAGAAAGTAAGTGAAATTTTGTAGTTATTCTCTTATCACAATTAAAGATGTATCTAAAAAATTAGCAGCGATTTTTATTGTGAAGATTGCTGAAGTAAACCTCAAATTTAATAAAGAGCACCACACAAAGTACATAAAAGAACAAGTTTTGTTCAAAAGCTAAAACCCAAAATTATAATCCTCATATGTCATTAATCTTCTACCACTGATCGTCACTTCAAAGTGAGTTCAAACAAACCTGTGCTAAAATATGAGTTTGTTTCGGTGCTATGGTTGGTACTTAGAATTAATTATGATAATATGGTCCTCAATTGTTGAATAGCTGCATGATTGAACGTGAAAAAGTTTGGTCTAATTATGATCTAACTATGATGAAGTTTGGTCTAATTATGATAAAGTTTGAAAAATGAAGATCTAACTAAGACCGTGTAAGTAAAGTGGGTCATATATTAAGATCTAATTATGATGCAGTTTCGTCTGAACACAATGTAGTTAGAATTAAACAATTAATATCATAAGAAATCAGTAAAAGCAGGAGATAATAAGAAAATGACTAGCACTACAATGTAGTGTGAACTTGAAGACATACACCAAGCTACGTACGTACCTTTGTCTATGAAACCTTTCAATCAAAGACGAAATATGAACAGAAAAAAGAAAGCTACAAGTACTGGTTGTCTTTAATTATCTCTTTTTGTCTCCATCTATCAAAATAAATGAGGAAACAAGAATGACATGTTTTTTCCTTGAAATTCTCTCCTTTCAGCCACCACTAACAAAGCATGGACTCGAATTCAAACCCACCCCTTCACGAGGCATACGATATGCTCTTGAGCAAGAGCCGAAACAGTAACGAACAGAGTGGTTTTGATGGTGATGAGGTGTTGGTGGTGGAGGAGACAGAGTTGCCAGCGATCAATGTGAGTCATTTAGCAGAGAGTGATGAAGTGAGGAGGGAGGAGTGCAAGTCCGAGATAGCTAAGGCTTCTCAAGAATGGGGTTTCTTTCAGATCGTTAATCATGGAATTTCCAATGACGTTTTCAGTGTTTTGAGGGTCGAACGAGAGAAGATATTTAAGCAACCTTTTGAGAAGAAGAGCAAAGAGAACAAGCTCTTCAACTTTTCCACTGGTAGCTACCGTTGGGGAGCCCCCACTGCAACATGCATTAGGCAGTTATCTTGGTCTGAAGCATTCCATATTCCTCTAACTGATATACTCAGTTCCACCGATTCCAACACTTTTAGGTAATCACGTTATTTATTTAATTTTAATGTTTCATCATCATCTTTTTATTATAGTGTGCTTTCATTGGTTCGTGTTTATTGTTCAAAGACAAACATTGAACATTGAATTAAGACAGACATAGTTCTCCTCAAATATGTATGTTCCACTTAACCTTTGGAAAAGGACTTAAAAGATACAGCACACATTGAAAATTTTGAAAATTTTCTATATTTGCAGCTCAACCATTGAAGAGTTTGCCAGCCAAGTTTCTATTCTGGCGAAAACGTTGGCTCATATCCTGGCTGAGAAAATGGGTCACAAGTGTAGTTTCTTTGAGGAGAATTGTTTGCCCAGTTCTTGTTATATTCGATTGAATCGATATCCTCCATGCCCCTTGGCTTCTGAGGTTCACGGACTGATGCCACATACAGACACTGCTTTCCTCACCATCTTACATCAAGATCAGGTCAGAGGTTTGCAAATCGTGAAAGATGGGAAATGGATTGCAGTCAAACCAAACCCTGATGCCCTTGTAATCATCATTGGCGACTTGTTCCAGGTACTTTATACTGTTAGGCACAACATATCTTTTCTCTTATCTAAGAACACTTTTTCCGAGACTGTTTATGGTGAAGTTACATGCGTTAACTTGGTAATCTGGGATATGCAGGCATGGAGCAATGGAGTTTACAAAAGTCTTGAACACCGAGTTATGACGAACCCAAAATTAGAGAGATTCTCTATGGCGTATTTCTTTTGCCCCTCTGATGATACATTGATAAAAAGCTGCACAGAGGCGTCGAAGTACAGGAACTTTAGCTTTGGGGAATATAGACAAGAAGTTCGAGATGATGTTCAGAAGTTGGGCTACAAAATTGGCCTACCAAAGTTTCTCATACGTAGAGGAGCTACGTAATGTGCATGAATACCACTTCCTCATGCCTCTGCTTTATCACAACTTTGTTTTGCATGTCTTATGAGTAAATAAAGAAAATAATAATAAAATCATGTCTTTGATAGAAAAAGTAAAAATAAAATGAAAATACATATAAAAAACTAGAAGCTAAATGTTAACTTTTAAAAACAACTCTATTTTTAGTAAAATTACAAAAAACAAATTGTATACCAAATATTACTAATAAATTTAAATAATCTTTTCGGTTGATTTAATAATAAAAAGGTTTTGTTTAGGCCCCCTTTCTGGTGCTGGTTGTTTGATAAGGAGGAGTTTGAGATAGGGGTGCATAAAGAAAGGAATACTGTTGAAGTACCAGTCTGAGTTAGGGACTTAACTTATAATATATTTTGGGCCGAAACGAGCCCTTAAGAATATTTTGTGGCTGTGCTCAGGAATCTCTCACGACCCTTCATCAAGTAAGAATGTGAAGCGACACAAAATGGACAAAGCTCCGAATTTCAAAGATAGAGAATTGATGTTAAGAAGTAGAAAATTGCAATAAAATAGTTTATCTGAGTTATATAAAATTATAACAAAATAAAACATGGCGAATTAAGTTAACAAAACCATGAAATTAAAATAGTAGGTTAACCAATAATAATAATAATAATAATAATAATAATTTATACCTATATAGAGGATTCTTTGGTGTAACAAATTTTTACTGATTTTATTTTTTTAATATATTTTATTTTATTAGTACAATTAAATATTTTATTATTTCATATCAATTATTTAAAAATTAAAATTATTTTTTATTTTTTTAAAATTAATGTTATGAGACAATTTTTATATGTAAACCAATTCTTCACTCTTCCCTTAATTCCTTATTTTAAGGCAATACCAGAAAGAAAGAGAACATACTTACAATCTCAACTCGTTTCCACACCAAATATTTCGTATCAAATAAAATAATCTTCATTTTCAACCGGTCTTTCCATTCCATTTCAATCAACTCTATTATTTGATAAAACCATCATTCTTTTTGTATCTACCATCCGTGAATCTTAATTTTAAGGTGAAGATCATTCACACCCTCCAGATCCCAAAATCACCAATGAAAGAAAATAAAAGGTTTGAAGGAAAAGAGAAACTCAAACCATAAAAATTGAATAGAAGAGAAAAATGCGGATTTCTCTATGTTTCCGCTATTGCACCTATGTTTCCGCTAATAATAATGAAAAACATTTCTTTAAAAAAGGAAAAATAATTGTTGATATTTGGCAATGTTTTCATTATCCTAATCTTACCCCGGGCAAAGAGAAAGAAGAAAACGGAAGCACATGTTAGTCATGCCAATTTTGCGGTTAAGTCCTTCTGTTCCTCAAATCGTAGCGTGCACGCAAAATGACCAAACCGGGTCCAAGTCCGTTTCAGGGAGACCCAAGGGGAGCCCCCAGCTGAACCGATGGTCAAGAGCCCGAGCCGTACGGTCCGGGCAGAAATTGGACCGTTCCCGTCTCCGAACCCAACCACCGGAACCCAACGCCCCTCTACGTCAATTTGCTCTAACGGTGGACCCAGACGATGCCGTCAATTTGGACGTCGCAGATGTCATGGCCGTCAAGTCCATCTACATAGTCTCCGACGGAACCGGCTGGACCGCCGAGCATTGCGTTAGTGCCGCTTTGGGCCAGTTCGATTACTGCTTGGTCGACCGTGGCTGCCCCGTCAGTACCCATTTGTTTTCTGGGGTAATCAAATGCAAACACATCTTACAGAAAATGTGCTTTACTAATTTGAATAATCTCATAGTATGAGTTTAATTTTGCATTTACATTAGTAATTAATAAATTAAAAATGTTAGATACGATTTTTAAATAATTGTATGCATGAAGAATCATATCAATAATTATTATTTTGACTGATGCTGTATAGTTTCAATTTTTGTTCAGTTATGTTTAGAATGTAAATTTTGTTGTTGATGTTATGGTTTTAAGATTGATAACGCGGAGAAGTTGGTGGAGATCACAAAGCAAGCAGCTAAGGAAGGCGCTTTGCTAGTGTATACTTTGGCTGATCCACAATTGGCTTTGGCTGCAAAGCAGGCATGCAAGTTATGGGGTGTGCCTTCCAGTGATGTCTTGGGACCCATCACAGAGGCCATTGCTTCTCATTTGGGTGTTTCTCCATCTGGCCTTCCGCGTGGGGCTTCTGGCCTTCCCCTATCTGATGATTACTTTCGTAGGATTGAAGCTATTGAGTTCACCATCAAGCAAGATGATGGGGCATCTCCCCAGAATCTGGCCAAGGCCGACATTGTTCTCACCGGCGTTTCGCGCACCGGCAAGACCCCCTTGTCCATTTATCTGGCTCAGAAGGGGTACAAGGTGGCCAATGTGCCCATTGTCTTGGGTGTGGCAATTCCAAGGACTCTGTTTGAGGTGGATCCGAAGAAGGTTTTTGGCTTGACTATAAATCCTCTTGTCTTGCAGAATATTAGAACTGCAAGGACTAAAACCATGGGATTAAGTTCAGATGGTAAGAGTACGTATTCGGAGATGAAGTATGTCATGGAGGAACTTGAATTCGGTGGAAGGGTCTTTGCTCAGAACCCTCTTTGGCCAGTCATTGGTACAAATTTATTCTTCTCAAGTCCTGATTTCTATCATCTTTGATGTTACATTAATTCATAACAGTGGTTGGAAAATGTTAGCCTTTCAGACTTATGCTTATGACGTCTTATTTTGTTATCTATTTACAGATGTGACAGAAAAAGCCATAGAAGAGACTGCAGCAATTCTGTTGAGGCTGTACCATGACAGGAAGCAGAAGTGCACCATGTCGAGGATCTCAAAACGCTATTAGAGATGACAAGTATTTCTCATGTTGAACTTCAGATATTGAATAAACATCATTTGTTAGTCCTTATACATACTATTTCAATTTCTTTTAGTCTCTATATAAATTTAGACGGTATGTACTAAAAACGATTTGAAATGATATACAAGATAAGCTACATCATTCACCTCTTTTTTTTTTCTTTGTTACTATTCTTTCTAATCTCATATTTGCTCATTTCTTACACTTCAGTGTGATTTGTATGAAGCCTAGTTTTTAGTCCATTCTCATTATATTTGGTATTAATTATGTCTCTTTAATATCATGATTTATATTAAAAAGGTTTAAATGTCTCAACAATATTATGGGAATTCACCTAAGTAATATCTTACTCTTAAACAATGGCCTACTGGGAATGTTAAAATTGGATTTAAAGAGATCGAGCTTCTACCATGACACTATATGACATTATACAACCTTCAAATCTAAGTGAAGACTTGTTTTAATCAGATTAACATTTTGTCTACTCCCAACTATGAATGAAGACTTATTTTAATCAAGTCGACATGAAAACTTGTTTTAATCAAGTTAACATTCTACTTACCATTACACAACCATCAATATATGAGTAAAGACTTGTTTTAAGGTCGGCATTCTGCCTATCATCACAAGATTAAAATAATATATGCATATGGACTAAAATAAATGTTTTTATGTTCAGTAATTAAAAAATGAAATTTTTATAGTTATAGGAATTAAACAAGTAATTAAACCTAAATTTTATATGCCACTTACTTTTTGGGGTATTCTTTTTGCTAACTAGCAGCAGGCATGCCTTTTTTTAAAAGTTAACAACCATATTCGTCTTACATATCATTACATGTATATGGTGAAATGCTACTATCAACAGCTTGTATCATAAGTAATTCGATTCCAAGAAAGAGTCGAACGTGTCTTGGCCCAGCGGCCGAAAAGTTGCTTTGCTATGGTGAACCTACTGATCAGTTGAAAAAACTGCTTTCAAAAATTTTGGTGAGTGCTGGTGGCTTCTCTTTTTGTGAAAAATCTCATGGAGCATGATGAATGAGTAGAATGCTCTTTTCCTTCAAGGGAAAGGAAGTTCTGTTTCCGCCAAAATAGTGAAGTATCCCTCCATGATGACTACTGGCTTTAGTTACACTGACTGGTATGCTGGCAATATTTATTGTTATGTAAGCCATCAATTTTCTTGCCAAAATATCTGGTGGAGTTTAATATTTTATGCTAGTTTGGTTGCCAACACTTGTAGAAAAAATACAAGATATACTAAACATGCTAAACATGCTAAAATCTTACATTCCAAGCAACTTATGTCATTTAACTTATATAAGTAAACTTGCTGGTGTACCAAACTTGCCCACGGGCTCAAAAGCATGAGCAGATGGACAGTGAGGGGTTCTTTGTTTTTCTTTCCCATGGTGAAATTCAATAACTCACAAATTTTGTAGGTTGGGTTGCTAATGTTTGTAAACCTAACTGGGACTGTGGATTAACAGTTTTGCTGCAACCTTAGAATATTGTTAGCTCAATTACCTAAGGAGTCTATCTGATCTCTTAATATGGTTGAGGACAAATTTAACACTTATAGTAATTGAGGGTTGTCCTCAAGTCCGCAATCGAAAACTCGCATGGCTGTTTATGTCTTCTGGAAACATTTATCTTAAAAGGATCCCAGTGTCTCTAACTTTGACATTCTACATTTTATGTAGACCACAGTACACAACAGACAAAAATTTACTAAATTAATCTTAATCTTCCATATACACACAGCTTATTCCGAAAGGTCTCCTAATATATAAACATTCTTTGTCCCTAGAAAAGGCACTCGTGGATTACAGTTTCTTCCAGAAAGAAAAAACGTCTTTTAGCACGCATGCCGTTTGTGTCTACTTTTGTAGCTTGTAGGTAAGTAGCTCTCATGGTTTTGGTTTACTTTCCCCTACCTTTTCCCACAGTTAACATTAAAGTTACACACATTAGAAAAAGCTTCACTTGCCATTACATTATCAAAACAAAAGATACAGGGGATAAAAATAAGGACGGAGTAGAAAGAGCAAAAAGGGACTTTCTGATCCTCCAACACCGCTATTCCCTTAGATGACACTCCAAATAAACTATAGAGCACTCTCTTACATGTGATCTTTATCTGTTGCTGTATTCCATTCACATAAAAAAAATATTCCTTCCCCCTTTATCATAGTGCAGTATGTCATTGAATTTGCCTTTCGTAGCCCCCCAACAGGTAACTGATTCTGACGTCAAGGTGGTGGAAATTTTAGTTGCCTACTGAATGTTTTACAAATTTGTCTTCAAACTTCTTGTTCATGCGTTTTTCTCCAATCCTAGGATCTAGATTTTACACAACCCATTATCTCATTTGTCCCATTTAAATCAGTGGCATCAGTAACTGCTGCCAGTCACCCCCTTATTCATCTGCACTTTGCTTGCTGATAGTAAGAGTGAAGTATATTAGCAACATTGTTCCCATGCTTGACCTGTTTCAGAGCTGGGAAATTAAGACACATAAAATAGGTTGAAAGACATAACTGAAGCCAAGTACTGAAGCTAATAGGAGCTGAATCTTACAAGGTGGCAAAGAAAAGAAGAACTCTTCTAGGGTCAAGGAGGCATGAAGAAGTTCGTTTAAAACTATTTCTTCTAGTAACACATTTGCTTTCGGTGTTGGTGTTGCACATGTTACTGGCAGTAATAGTAATCTGATGATGAACCTGTGTGTTTGTGGAGTGTTGCGTGGACCCTACAGCTACCGCCGCTGACTTTTCAGCCGTGCAGGATCCTGCTAGAGCAGCTGCAGTTCCATAAAACCCACATCACAATACTGTCTCAATTTCTGATAATGGCATTACCTGTGGCCCCCAAGAGTGGGTTACCAACAAAATATTAATATTAATATCTATCTCATGATCTGTAATGTCTGTAGAAATACACATGGTTGACCCAGATATCTATTTCAGAGAGCTATAATTAATTGGCATGTTCTCATAGTAGGTTTCCTGTTTTTCACCCGAACTAATCTCCACCTACCAGGGACTAGGCCAAACTAATTTCACCGCCATCATAATTTTTTATCTACGTAATCCCAGTGTGACTTTTAATCATATTGATGTCATTATATTCAGAAACCTAAATTACATTGGATCTGAGATATTGATACTGTACTGACAACTATAGTATATTCATAACAGACAGAGTTAGACAGCAATGAGACCTAAGAATCAGGGGACAACCACTTTGGCCTCACAGGTACAGGTTGGTGTTGAAATATTTAATGATACTACTAATTTTGTCACCTGTATGCACGTATATACATATCGATTAACCCAAGTTCCATAATGGTCAAACAATAGAAACAGACGCGACTGTTGGTAATTTTATTAAAATTATCTTCAACACGAGATACATGAAGACAAATCTCAAGTTGGTGAATCATTCGGTCTAGGATAGTATGAAAAATACAAAAAAGATATTTGGATCCTCTCATGTGTTCTTTATGTGGTACATATTTTTTATATATTTATCTGCAAATTACTATGCGCATGAAGAGACTCAGAGGAAGATCTAATTCTAAATAAAACAAAACATACTATATTATATTTTAGATTAGAATAATACAATTAATGAGTTCACAATTTTTTTGCGAAGACAATGGTGTATGGTACCTTTTGGTGAGCATGTAGTTGGGACAGTATCCCTATCATGAAGTGTATTCACCATCCTGTCGCCCCCACGCTGAGATCCTTTCCTGGAAAGGTTCCGCTGCAACTATACCGTTAAAATCAATCAATCAATAACGTGAAAAAAATAGTGAACAAGTCAACTTTGGGTGGGGAGTTAAGTAAGGGATACACAAAGGTGAAACTTAAATGATTATATTAAATGGCTTCATCTAATTTTCAACGTTTCATTAATTTAATTTATAGTTAAGGGTGAGGGAATTGAGGGTGGAAAATTAATAATAATGATGATAAAAATAATAATAAAAATAATAGAGCTTGAGAAAGACATTCGATTTCAATGGCCGCAAAGGTTTAACAACAGTGGATAACGTGTGTTTTCCTTCTCAACTTTCATTAATGCCCCCACCCATTAGTGTACATTATACTAATTGCAAGAAGAACAAAACACCACTGAACCTGTTTTGGTTGTAATATGTGCCAAACAAAATTAAAATAAAGTAATTATCGCGTGGTAAGATACAATGTAACACAGAACAAAAAAGGATCTTACTGTAATTCTGGAATTAGCATTGGTGCTATCTTTGTTGATGGCGGAAGAGAAGGAATCCATGTCAATCACAAAGCTATCAGCTTCCTCAGCTGAATACTGATATGCGTTTATGTGGTCTGAAACAGAGATTCTCTGGGTACCCATGTTCTTCTGTTCTGATTCCAAAGCCTCGCGAGAAGAAGAATCACCAGAATTCTGCAAAACCCAAACCCATGGAAACAGAGGTACAATGATTAAGAATTATGGAGGAGCTTGATGACCGAAAACCGAAGACCCAGAAGACCAAATTTTCAATGGAACAGTTCTAAGGGAGAAAAACCGTAAAAGAAATTCTTACCAACTCTGGAATTTCTTCCATTTCCATCTCTTTTTAATAGAAAGAAGAAGAAGAAAAGGATAATGAAGGAGGAAAAGTTGCGTATGGAATGGGGCACACCTCAGGCTATAGCTACACACCACCTGATTGCAAATGAAAATGAACCCCATAAGTCAAAACGCTTAAGATTATATATATAAAAAATAAATAAAATAAACAAAACATACCCGTGAACATAACCCAGAAATTTCTTCTTTGTTCCTTCTTGAGTTGCAGGATTATTGGGAAAGTGATTGTGGCAGTGAAGAGATAGAAGAGCAGTTAGGAAGGTGTTAGTTTCTTGTGGTGAAAATTTTGTGGAAATGGAGGAAAGGAATGGACTTATAACAACTCTTCTTTTTGTCTGATTAGAAGAAGAGGGTGATTTTTATTGGAAGAAAGAAAGAGGAAAGGAGGAGAGAATGGATGGGAAGAGTGTAAGAGGAGAAGAGAGAGAGAAGGACATCACCATCATCATCATCATCATGCGGACTGTGGGGTTTGCTCTGTGAAAGAAAAAATATGCATTCATAAACAGAGAAGTAAGAATGGGTTTGATTGCAAGATGGACTCCATCTTAAACTTCTTTCTCTCTTTCTTTTGTTTAATGTTTATACCATCATCTTTGCTTTTCTATGTACTTTACTCTGTCAATCTGTCACGTGTAGCAGATAAGTACATCTTTGCACCAATGAATCGGACAATTGTTTTTAAACTCTAATAATTCAAATTTAATGACTATATAAAAAATGTTTCAATTACCAGTCAATAAAAAATATTATGAACTTAATTCTATCCATAAATACAAAAAAAGGAGCTTTTAGTTATATATTTTACTATATAAAATAGTTTTGTATTTATTTTCTCATAAATTAAAATGACGTGATTTGAATCTTAATAATGTTGAACAGGAAAGGATAATGATTATCTTTTTGATATTTGTGAAGTAATTTTGTTTTAAAAAATTATGTCTTAAATGTTCGCTTTTCGTATGATTAAGGAAATTAGTTTCAATCAACATTTTAAGTAAAACAATCCACTCTCCACTTACTCCTATATTCTAATCATTGTTGTTATTATTATTTATGGTTATCTTTATTATAAATTTGGAAAACAAAATTACCTTAATTTTTGTCTGTTCTCTCTTGAAAAATAATACGTGTTTTAATAGCTATTATCTAAAAATCCAAATTCTTTTAAATTAATTATACATACTTTAATCAATTTACATATTTTTTACTCACCTTGTACGAATAACTCCTTGAACAATTTTCACTATTTTAAAATTTGTAAATATATTTGTCACAAGTCAACTTGAACTTTGACTTGACGGACCAATAGTTCAGCTGTCAGTCAGTTAACCCAATTTGTTCAACTAAATTTTCCGTTAGCTGCCAAATTCTGACTTCGTTAGCCCAAATAATTTCATAACGAATAAGGGGAATAGTATGTTTTAATTGACAAATTCAGTTTAATTAATTCACTTTTTGAAGATTTACGAATTTTAAAAAGTTGACAGTGGCTTAGTTCAAAAAACGAAGAAAATTAATATTTCAATTAAATATATTTTGAAATAGTATTGTAAAAAAAATATTATACAAACTTAAATCATACGTTAAAGTGTGTTCTCATTATATAAAGTACAATATCTATATCTATAAGAATATATAAATAATTCTTCATTTTAATATATACTTTTTCTATTTTTATTTTATTTTTAGTTATGTTTAAAACTAAAAATAAATAAAAAATCTTTAAGAATATATATATA
>Ga0123341_1003587_pt1 | contig 13353 bp, 5 predicted proteins | sample Turbeapinknodule_FD_89959 | JGI IMG/M metagenome (GOLD analysis project Ga0123341, IMG submission 89959) | Root nodule microbial communities of legume samples collected from Mexico - Turtle bean Mexico pink nodule | ecosystem: Host-associated > Plants > Roots > Nodule | place: Mexico: Nepantla... | reverse complement strand
TTCTATTATAGATTTGTTTTTCGAAAATGTATTTTTTTTATTTTAGATTTTTATTTTTAGAAGAAAGAGTATTTTTGGAAATTCGAAAGTGTGTAGGGTGTAGGTTTAAAAAGAGTTGAATGTAGGAAGAATTTGCCTAGTAGAAGATGGGTGGAGCTAGGCCCACATGAGAACATGTAAGGGTTTTTTTTTCCTGCACCCTTTAGTACTAAATGCACCTCCATAGTAACAGAAAAAGACAAAAATACACTTCCTACTACTCTTTGAGAGGAAAAATAAGAAAAAACTCGGGCAATTTTTTCGTACACCATATCATTTTTTATATGCACCCAACATAACATTTTAAACCCAATTTTGCCTTTGTTCTCTTTGTTATGGAAAAAGTTACAGAGGATTAAGTGTTTGGTGAACATTTAGCTATAGAGGAATTGGTGCTGGTGCAGTGGTTGTTGTGATGGTGGAGGGAAGCTTTCATTTTTTACTCCTGCTACTCTCACTGTAAATTGTTTTGAGATAAGACAAAAAAATGTACATGTAAGTGACTTCTTTTTGGATTTCAACATTCAGAACCATCCATAACCCCTTGCACTTACAAATTTTCACATCCAGAAAACCTACGATATCCATATCAGAGACACAAAATTAACTATAACTTTCATAAACGTTAAGAATAGGAAAAACACTTATGGATATAGATATCCAAAAGTCACTAAATTTGAGAAAACTTACTGCACTCGCAATTTCCACAACAATAACTCTTCTCCTCTTCCGTGAACGACAACTATTCTCCTTCTCTATGAAGGACAGTTCTTTTCCTCCTCTCCCGTTGTGCCTTACAAATGTGTGTTGGGTGCCGCCGTGCCTTAGGTAGTTGGGTGCATAAAGTTGGTGTAGGGAATGCATTGCTCTAGAAAGAACTTAAGTTTTATTTCATTAAGAATACAATAGACATTTCAGATAACTTATTAAGGGTACACAAGACATTTCACATAGTACTTTGGGGTGTGGGTAAAAAATTATATGGTACAGGGAGATTCTGCCGAAAACTCGTCTTAGAAGCTATTCTGAAAATTCTTTCACGAAAAGCTCATTCTAGAACGTTCTTTTCAGAAACTATCATGTATGTTTTGAATTTTTTTTTCAAAAATTTTATTCTGAAAAGCTCGTTTCGTTCCATAATGTGTTTCATGTGTTCCGTAGTTCAAAAATTCGAAATTTTGTAAAGTTTGTTCTCGAAGAATCCAAAATAATCTAAGTCACTTTTAGAAAGGATAAAATAGTCATTTTAAATAGTGGGGGTGGAGGAAGAAAAGGCCGAATGTAAAAATGAAAGAGGAAATAGAATTTGGGCCGAGCCCAAAATGTATGACAACCAATTCGCTTCTCTTTCTCACTGAGTTTCTCACAGTCTCGAACATGAAATCTGAATGAAACTCTGTTCCTATTAACTAAAATTCAAATTCAAATTCAAATTCGAACAACCCTAACATTGTTTTTCCCTCTCTGAAAACCTGCACTTGCCATTGTGATTGCCTTTCATCTCTTGCTGAGTAAGTTTTGGTATCGTTTTATGATTTTGGTGTTTTTTGCTTTTGTTAAATGAATGTTTGGTTTGGTTGCTATGGTGTCTTAAGTTTTTTGTATATTCGTGAATGGAGGTTAGGTTTTATTTGCGAATGAGTTGATTCACTGGTTTTGGTTCACCCGATCAATGGATGTTGCTGTTATCTGATACAACACTAGCTTCATAAATTGTTAGTGAGAATGCGACCAGTAATTTCATGTTGATTAAATTCTTTTTATTGTGGAATTCAATTCAGCCTGTTAATTTCTGACTGCAAATTCTGTGTTATTGGATGGCTAAGTCTCATGTAGAGTAGTATAAGATGCTCCATGGAGTATTTTTGCTAGCTTTTTTAGGAGGGTGAGTTTTCCGAGTGTTTTAAGTGTTTATCAATTGGAATTCGAGCTGGTTCTTGGTTTCTCGAAAAGGGCTTCTTATGGAGGTTCTCACTAACGGGGAGTTGAGTAAAAAGTACACAAGTGTTCTAGAGTGAAATCCGCTAGGTTTTTGAGTGTGGGTTGTTCCCAAGTGTTTGGGTGCTTATCAATTTTGTTTTATTTTTAATTATGTTTTACTTTCTTTTTCACATGTTGCTAGTATGAATTTTTGTTTATTCTTTATATAATTAATACTCTTCATACATATATAAATTCTCTAAAAGTGATAAAAATTACTCAATATTAACAAAAGAAAATCACTGGTGTCTTAAACAAAACATATGGCTAAATACCAACAAAAGTCAAGTATAAGTTTCCTATACAAGTCTTCTTCAAAATGTTCACGTGCTGTAAATTTCAGTTTTGGAAATTGAATTCCCAAAATTACCTTCCTAACAAAGGCCCTGACAGCTTTGTCCAAATGTTTTGTTTAGGAATCAACACATAGCTCTGGTATCCCACCCACTACATCTGGTATTCAGCCTGGTCTTTGATTCACTTTCGCTATAGTGCTTTATTTTTAAACCCTGGTTTGTCAAGATACGGATTTCTTAGTTTAGTTATTTACCAAATAACTTTGACTGTCTGTAATGATGAGATTTTTTTTACTAAAACGACTGGTGATGTAGATACCCTTTGAGGAGACCCAAGATTGGATGGTTAAGGTCCTATTCACATCTTTGAGACCAATCAAGTAGGGTCAGCAGTGGTCTTCCTATTTCAACCTTTGAGTGCCAAAATTGAATCAGTAGGTCTTGATTGATATACCGAGTAAGGGTTTTCTAGACAATCTTGACAGTGCATTGGTAATCATGGGAAAATATCTCAGGATAGAGTTTCTTGTATTGGTATTTAAAAACAGATTCATAATGCTGTAAAACATCAGGACATGGTGTGATCACCGAGGTTTTGCGGATCTATCAGAGCACATACTGGTCCTTGTGTTTCCTGCTGTTTTCAAGTGTGTTGTTCTCATAGCTCTCAACTATGAAATTTAATAAAATTTTATTCTCGTCATGAAATATTACTTATTAGGAGAGGATGGATGATTTCTGGTAGCTCTTAACATTGTTCTTGCAGATCATTGACTGAGTCCTAATTATGTATCAATTAAAGGCTGACATGTTTTATTCTTTACAACATTTGTTTGGTGATAAATAAAATTTCCATCTCTTTATTTGTTATATTATTTTTGTGTATCCTCTGCAGATTTTGAGAAGATTAATTTTCCATGGCCAATAATCCTTCACAGCTTCTACCATCAGGTTTCTGATTTCATTATTTTGTTTTTGGTTTTTTATCTGTAACCAATCCAATGTAGCTTTGAAGTGTGTTTAAGAGAACTTATGATTTGCATGGAAAAATGCAGAGTTGATTGACAGGTGTATAGGTTCAAAAATATGGGTGATAATGAAAGGTGACAAGGAGCTTGTCGGCACTCTCAGAGGTTTTGATGTTTATGTCAACATGGTTCTTGAAGATGTTACTGAATAGTAAGGAACTTTGCAGCATTTCTGATTTTTTTCTCTTTTGGATTTGGATTTTGTGTTAGTCATTTTCTCTGTTATTTGAGGAACTTTGCAGCATTTCTGATTATCAGCTTGACTGTTTGAATTTGTACTTACAGAGGGGTTGGTTACCATGACTTTTGTGTCTGCATGATTTGTATTAGCTTTCGATATATGTTCATGTATGCACATGGCTATGCCTAGAGTATGTAATAAATGAATTGTTTTGTTGCTTTTATATTCATACAAAAGTGAGATCACTGCTGAAGGGAGACGTATAACCAAGCTCGATCAGATTTTACTCAATGGAAACAACATTGCCATTGTAAGTCAATATTCAATTGTTTTCCATTATCTGAAATATTTGGAGTATTAATAAATCATTTCACCATGCAACTTTAGAAAGTCTCGGCAATAATCTAACATGGTTTTCAGTTGTTCCTCGTAAGTGTTACACTGGCACTAACTAACTATTATCTGGTGTAATGCAGTTGGTCCCCGGTGGTTCACCTGAGACAGAATGACAGAATGAAAAGTACTTACTCGATTACCAGTAGTAACACACCAGTTCTCGGCACACAATCCTATAATTTCACGAGGATTCTAGCCACTAAGTTTTTGCTTCCTTAACTTTGTTTTTATAATACATGGTTGTAGTGTAATATTTCTGTAATAACATGAACTTTTGTCATCATGTTGAACGGTGGATTGTCCAGTGTAACAATTAATGTCTACTGATTATGACAGAGGTGTGTGCACCTTTATATTCCTGTTCCTATTTCCGTTTTGATCAGTTTTTGTTCTCTCTATATTGAGTCAATTGGTCTCCTCTTTGATTCCTAATTAGGTTTTAATAATTTTTTTAACCATAGGACTTAAACGTGTCAAGAAGTTTATAACACAAATTCACGTATTCTATCGAACTGAGTTAAAATCCTCATGCAAGTGGTTTTAATCTTGGTTTGGTTGTAATAGAAAGTGGGTTTTTTTAATCATGACTAAGTATTTATCTTTTTGGTGCTATATATAGGTGGGTTATTATTGGATTTTATTTATTAATAATGGGTAGGTTTTTTACATAAAAAATAGGATATAAATGTTTTTTTTAACTTGTTGTCTATTTATAATGTGTTAAATATAGCTATATAAAGATGTTTCATTCAAATTTGGCTATCTTTTTTATTTAAAAAATGTTATGTTTTAATATTTTTATAAAGTTCTGTCTTCGTTCTTCCGAAATTCAAAACAATTTTTAAAAACTAATTTACAAGTGGAATAAAATATGAATTGCATATTCTATAATTAAACAATAATTATTATGAAGATATAGATGGTAAAAGTTGTAAAAATACTAATAATAATTAAATGATAAAATGTACCATTAACATTAAAATATAACACTAAAAGTCCAAGTTACCTATTTACTCAAACAAAATACATTAGACTTATTCATATTTGTTTTTAATCTTATTAAAGATGCAAGAAAAAAATGTTAGAGTTGGGCTTGCCAAAGGATGGGCTTTGGATGATAAAATCTAGACATTTTCTTCCTGCACCTCCGTACCTTCTTCCTACACCTCCATATTTTTTTGTGAGAAGTATAATTTACTTTTCTGAATTGTAGAATTTGATTTGATGAAAATATTTTAGAACTCCACAATTTTGGAATAGAACATCTTCACAACTCTACAATTAAGAATATAAAATTGTATTTATTTTGAATGGTAGACTTCAAAATACAAATTTTGTATTTTAAATTTACATAAGCAAAATATATGAGTATTTTTTATATTTTTGAAAATATGGAGTTTCAAAAAAAATTGTCTAAGAAGAATTTGTCTAAAATATAATAATAAAGAATTGAAATGAAATGCATGATGATGATGATAATAGAGCCACGTGTAAGATGGGACAATGACTATGTGGTCGTTACTGCCACTGGTTTTGGTTGGATGATGTTGTTGGAAGTTTCATTGCCTCACTTCCCATTCTCAACGATTCCTTTTGAGTTCATTCAGTTCAGATACCACAAAACTCATCAAAACATAAACACAGAGATTGAACTGAACTGAATTGAAGTGAAAAGGGAGTGAGAAATGACACTTTCTCCTTCTCTTTCTCTCCCTAAGTTCCATTCTTCCTTTCTCTGTTGCCCTCTAAAATCCAAGCCATTAGCAACAAATTTTGTTCAACCAAAACCCTCTTCTTATCCACGCATTAGAGCTTTGGAACTTGATCAAAACACGGTTCTTCCTTCAACTTCACTTTTTTTCAGTTATTACTTGTTTCTACAATCTAACAAACATGATCTTGATTTCTTTTTGTTGGTTCTAATTTGTTTGTTTGTTTCAGGTAGTGGCTATAAGTGTAGGACTTGTGAGTGTGGCTGTGGGGATTGGCATTCCAGTGTTCTATGAAAACCAAATCGATAATGCTGTGAAGTGTTTTTACTCTGCACTTTACCATTTTGTATCTTTATTTTTCATCTGATTTTTTGGGTTTTGATCACAGGTTCTCTTTGTTGCAGGCTAAGAGAGAAAACACGCAGCCCTGCTTCCCGTGTAGTGGATCTGGTGCTCGTAAGTTTTATTATCTTTTATCAGAGTGCATACACTGTTTACACAATCGTAATTGTTGAATAAGGATGTGTTTGACTAGTTAACTTAATTAAGGTTATTCATAAAGTTCTTATCAAATAAGAGAACATCGACTAAAGACTGGCACATTTCATTCTTTACAGGTGTAAATTTCATCTTATAAGCAAGTTTTACGGAGTTGAGTTAGACTTAAAGTTCATTTTTTAACATGGTATCAGAGTCATTTCGAGTCTATTCTAGCGATTGTTTGTTAGACTTATCAGGTCACCCGCTATCGAGTCGTTATCGGACCATCCGTAATATATTATCTTACGCACGAGTTGTCACCCTTGGCGTGAGGGTGCAAACCTCACCTCATAAACTGTTTTTATGAGGTTGAGTTAGGCTTAAAACCCTCTTCTTAACATGAACCTTCCCAAATGAGCTGAAAATAGCTTTTTAGAAGTTCTTCCAAATGCCTTTTTGGAAGTCCTAGGAGGTGGAGGCATTCACTCTCTGAGGTTCAAACACCTCCTAATTGCAGCTCTTATGAGACCCCTCTAATGTGGTTGAGCCTCAGTTTTCACTTTGAATGTTCCCATTAAGCAGCTAACACAGGGAAACGTTATTTTCCATGTAATCAATCAGTGTTTATTTCAATGACACAAAAATCTGATTCTTTCCCCACAATTCCAGATATAACAAAAGGTATGTTTGAATAAAATTTTCTGTGAACACTTTTAAGATAAGAAAATAAACTTATGTAAAGTTAAAAATAATCTTCGAGAGAAACTAATATAAGGGTCCTCTTAGAAGTGTTTATGAGGAAATTTATCCAAACAAGCGTTTACAAGGTCGTCAAATTGAACCTCTTTAATTTGTGCCAGACAGTACTGTAAATGTACACTTGGTTACACAGTTGTTATCTATGTAAGAATTATGTCCTTAAGGTATATGTCTTTTTGTCCTATGGTGTGAAGATTGGCTCTAACCTGCTTACTATAGTGGAAAAGGGAAACAATTCAACTATGCTGAATGTTTTCATATGATGACAGATGATTGTTGTTAGTTGAAGTGTTAACCTAACTGAGATGTCAAGTTGATGCCTAACATGAATTTTTTTATAAAAAAACTATGCTGAATTAAAGAGAATGGAGAGGAACCATTATTTTTGACAATTTGATTGTCTCATCTCAAATTGAGAGTGCAGCAAGCCAGGGATATGCTATTTCATAGATTTAGCAGTTAAACTTCTTTCTTTCCTCTGAAGTTGAGAATTCAATTGTTGGTAAGTTTTTGACCAATGTTGTTTGAATTGTTATATTGTGGCCAGAGAAATGCAGGTTTTGCTTGGGATCTGGCAATGTGACAGTTGAACTTGGTGGGGGTGAGAATGAGGTCTCTAGATGCATAAATTGTGATGGTGTTGGTTCACTTACATGCACAACTTGTCAAGGATCTGGAATTCAACCTCGTTACCTTGATCGCAGGTATGGATTCTGCAGCCTAATTTCCCTTTCTTTGTAATTTACCAACAATAGCAAAAGCCTTGTTCCATTAGATCAGATCAGCTACATGAATCATACCATGTCATTTGTCTAAAATCGTTTTGTATCATATCTTGTATGGTCATACATTCATTTTAACATTCTCAATTATGCCACTCCTACCATATTCTCTACCCTTCTAAAGTCCAACTTTCAATGCCATAGCTGTCCCATAAAACTTCTTTCGAGTTTAGTAGACATTTTGTGATCATAAATAATCTTCAATTTTAGCCATCCACTTGCATCTTTTGTGTGCATCCTTACCAATCTTTCATCATTTTGAATTATTGATCCCAAATACTTCAACTGTGATGTTACATCTCTCATCTTTACTTTAAAATCATTTTCCTCTGACATTCTGCTAAAATTGCAGTACATATGCCCTATCTTCCTCCCGCTTAAAATCTCTCTGTTTACGAAAGAATGTCTCTGAAACTGTTGGAGAACATCGACTAGAGATAATAACTTTTCATAGTATATAAGTGGGTACAAACCTCACATTTTAAGCCAGTTTTGTAAGTTTGAGTTAGATTTAAAGTCCATTTCTTAATAAAAACTGTCTTCAAAATTACCAAGAACAAATTTAGTCAATATGCATACCATGGAAAAATTTTCAATCAACATTCTCCGCAATAAAAATAAGGCTGTACTTTAAGGAATGAGTCAGCATATAAGAGGCTAAAAAGATCAATGGTTTTGAGAAACCTTAAACTATTCTTCAACAAAAACATGAGCATTGATTTGGTTAGTGCATCTTATAGTAAAACCACTAGTCACTTCTGCAAAATAAACTGATGATAATTGTTTATAGAAAAGTGTTCAATTCAAGTCTTCTGTATTGTACTGTTGTTGACTGCTGTTTTGTGCTTCAAATTAATCAGAGAATTCAAAGATGATGACTGAGGCAAGCTAAGACTAATTGGCTCTGATTTTGGATCTGATATGAGGTTAATGTACTTATTTAATTTCTCTGATATGAGTACACACCTAATGCAACTGTCAAAATCAAAAACCATGTTCATCCTTTGATTTGTTTACATTTTAATCAGTGATATCATATTATTAGGCTCTGTCTTGAATGTTATTCTTTTTATCATCTTCTAATTTAATCCAAACATTGTACATCAACACATTCTATCAAAAATTCGTTATTTCAATTTCTTTTCAAAGTTTTCATTATTATGTTTGTATTGCTTTAATGCTTAAAATTACATTTTTAGAGGCATTTTAAGGTGCATATGGGTTGGACTAAAAGTACCAGAGTTGCTCTAGTAATTATTAATAAAACTATTAAAATTAAGTGTACACATATCATTATCAAATATATTCATACAAATCAATAATTTTATTTTAGAAATAAAATAATTTATTTAAACAAATCAATAGTTTCATCTAAATAAGATTATATTAACTGATTTGTAAACTTTGTTGGTTACCTAATTTCAAGTATGTTTCATCACAAGTACTACTAGTTCACTCGAAAAAAAAGTATAACTATTAGTTTTATTAAGTTAAAACTCGAACTTAACAAGTTTTTATTATTATTTCATTTAATAAAATAATTTGTCCTCTGCTGAAAATGTGTGTAAAAACTTATACCGTATTATACTAAGCAAGATCTCTATTAAAAACGTTAAGTATATACTAATATATTTGAAGCGCTTTACTAATATTTTTGCGTATAAAAAATCATTAAAGCTTGAAGGAGTTTGAACTAATACTTTTGCGTATAAAAAATTTGCGCATTATTGAAGAAATATAGAAAATTAACTAAATAAGTTTTATTTTTAGTAAGACTTGTGGGTATAAATTTATCATTAAGTACAAAAATATTAAATGGCAATTAAATGAATACTATATATATGTTTTTGTGTGTATACTAATAAAACGATACTTTCTTATTTTATAAAAAAAATTATTATGCTTTTTATCACTGATATTTAGTTTATTTTTAAAATAATAAAAATACAAAAGATAACTTTAAAAGATTGACAATCCAAAAGGTCAATAAACATAAGTTGGAATAATTAACATATAATAGAAAGTAGGTTTAAATATGTTTTCAGAGGCTTGTAAAATGAATGTACTCGTTAAATATATACATTTTGGTTTCAATTCCGGTAGAATAATGTGTTTTCCATTCTTTTAAAATTTGAAATCACTAATTTTAGTGTCTAACAAAATTTAAAAGTTCTTTTTGAAGATTTTGATATGATCACTTTGCTTTTCGTTCAACATCTTAATTAAGAAATATCAGGTAATAAATTAAAAATAATAATTTTCAATTTGAGGAAATAAATAGACAAAATTATTTCAAAAACTAAACAAATTTAAACCCTACAAATTAAGTGGATAGTAAGTTGAAAGAATTTTAAAAAGAAAAAGCATGTCATGTGACAATTTTAGCCCAAAAAGAAATATCATATGTGCATTTTCTTGGTTTTTAGTCTTAACTATAAACCGGACACTTCTCATGAAGGTGTGTCTGTCTTAATTATAAACTCGAACACTTCTCTTAAAAGACGTGTCTGTATCGGACACACGTATCATACACCGATATTCATGGAGATTACACGTATCATACACCGATATTCATGGAGATTATACATAACTACGTGTTTGTATCTTGTCGTATCAGTATCTAAGGAATGAACAATTGAACATAAACAATTATTTTATTTACTTTTAATCAGGTGAGCGAAGCCAGTGATACTATAGAACTCTTCTGAAGTAGACCACTACCCCTGTAATTTCAAATTAAATATTTCCGAAAGAAAATCTGTATGGTAACTACCTTCGCCCTACGTTTGGAACTGTTACGAATTTAATCTAAAGTGGTTCCAAAATGGATTGAATTCTGATGTTCTAGTCATTCTAAAAAGTTGACCAAATATGTAACTAAATTAGTTCACACCCCAGTAAACTGAGCATGCTTAGCAAAGCATTAGATGATTTAAATCTGCATATATATTCCACAAATCACACTACTAATATGCGCATTTTCAACATACACTAGTTTACATTAGTCAACAGGATCAGAAGGTGCATAAAAGTCATATTCGAAGAAGTAACTATCAAATCCAGTTGAAAAAGCATGTGTATAAACAACTACGGCAAGTTGAAAAAGTTGAAACTAGGAATGGCATTACTTACAGTCAAACAAAATGGAGGGTATAAACTGAGCATTTGTGTTGTGACTATGAAATCTATGCTGATGTCTTAAATCTACTAATGTAAGGGACTTTTACTGCACTTTCCTTGTAACCATGCCAATCTTATCTTGACACTTTTTAGAGAAATGAATGTCTCCCTTAAGCTAGGGTTCTCAAAGAGATCCAGGGCAGAAAAGTAGAGCTGCTGATCAATGTCTTCTATCTCATCTAGAGCCTTAATGCAGTTTGTTATGGAAAACTTGTCATCACTTACACTTGAAACTACTGCCCTTAACCTTGAAACAGCAACCATATCTAACAAGGCTTCTGCCATAGCATTGCAGGTGTCTTGATCCAGACTAGTAGTTTGTGTCTCGTACGACCGTTTCCGTTTCCTATCTAGAGAATTCTTGGTGACCTTCTCAGAAGTTGAGATATTCCCAGGAATAGATTTAGATGTTGATGGGTTTTCATAATGTGAGACCTTAGCTTCTAGACGTGGTGTAAAGCCAGATGCATCAGTTCCAAAAGATTTGTCCAGTTCTTCATAATGACTAGACTGGGCGTATTTCCCATCAGCTGCTGAATCTATGAAGATTGTGCACAGTTGCTCGTATATTGGACAATCTTTCCCTTTAACTGTTTCGTGCCTGGGCTGTGCCTGCATACAAAAAATAGCACTATTCAGGTTAAGAATAAACAAAGGAAAAGATGGCTATAATGAAAGGAACTTACCCCTATATCATCCCACTGCTCAAAGCCAATGCAACAGGAATCATCCATTACAAAATCATTATTCTGATCATAAGCGGATTTCAAATTGTAGAAGCGGGTCCGAAGAACATCTAGATGCTTCCTCAGTTGATTGTTATTGAAATTAAGATCTGTTTGCGTATTAAACTCATCACGAATGTGATTCCATGTTTTCTTGTCAAAAACATTGTTTGGTCTATTTCCCAGTTGAATCTGCTTGACAACCAAGTCTGCAAATATCTTGTCAAGGGATGCTGTCCATCTTGTCCTTGATCGTTCTTGCTTGGGATGATTGCTGGCTTCAAGTTCCATCCACGCCTGCACAAATGATTATAATTCAATAACATCCTTTTTAAAGCCCCTCCTGCACTGATCCCACTAAAATTTAAGAAAAAGTAAAAGAGCCTCTTGACTTTGAAGCTTAAACTTATCACTCAAACCAAAGTCACATATCAACAATTTCAATTTTACAAGACTACCACATTATCCATAATGACAAAAGAGGCATTGAAGAAAAAAGGTCACTCCAAACAGCATCACATAACAACGTTAAGGCAAATGAAACTGAATAACAACGATTGCATTGCCATAACAATCTTTGTATTTCAAAACATTGTACAATTCAAAGCCGAAAATCCTCCATTAACACACTCATAATAACAACGATTTTTGGTTTTCTTTCCAAACTTTAACAATAGCAAGCGCAGTGTTCTTACAACAACAATAATCTAGAGTTGCTGTACGTAGATAGTGTTCATTATCATCTCAATACACAACACAAAAAATATAGAGGCAAAAACCACTGAATCAAAGAACTAGGTCGAAGCAATGCGAAGTAAATTAAAGATCAGCGTCGAAGATCAAACTCCACAGCACCAGCAGAGGTAACAGAACCGTCTAATGCACTAAAAGCCTCTGATTTGATCAGATTCGTTTCACACCTCGCAAATAAAAAACAAAACTAACATTTGAAATGGAAATGAAAAAGAAAAAGAAATACCTAGAGTTGAGTGTGTTGCGGTGGAGAAAGCGAAAGAGAAAGAGAAAAAGGAAAGGATAGTGTGAATACGAAAGGAGAGGAGTAGATATGAATCTGACGGCAGAGGATGGAAGAGATCGGCGGCGCCGCCGGGAACGGCCACCGCGAACCGTTACGTTGTCGGCGAGAGGTGTCGGTAAAAGGAAACAATGCTAAGAGAAAAAAGGAAAAAGAAAAAAAAAAGACAGAAAGAGAATTAATTTGGGATTTAGAAGAAAATGAGCGTTTTTTTTAATGGTTTTTCTGCTCGATGTGTTATTAATAATCTAAATCGTATTATTTCAATATCAGTTTAATTATTTTTTAACGTTTTCAATTAAGTTTGACTTATTTTTAGAAACAGAGTAATGTAGTCTTTTTAATTTCAAATCGACGAAAACGACACTAAAGTTAATACTTTATATTTAAATAATTTAAACTTGCATTTTTTTCAGATTATGTTTAATGTTATGGTTGAATTTTTTTGTGTTCTGTTTCAACAATCTAATGTTAAATTTTCAATATTTTCATTATTTAATTTCCAAATTATGAAAATATTAATGATAAATAATTATTGATAATATATGACAACATTAATAAAATGAAGAAAACTTAAAAATAATTATTCGAATCAAAACACATTTTTTGGGTGATATACTTGTGTTGAAACTCAAATTTTTAAAATCAAAGATAAATTAATATTGGTTAAAATTTTAGTTTATCTAAAATAAGATGTTTTTAATTTGATATTAATCAATTTAAATTTAAACTGAATTTAAGTAATGATATATATATATA
>Ga0123341_1003584_pt1 | contig 13358 bp, 18 predicted proteins | sample Turbeapinknodule_FD_89959 | JGI IMG/M metagenome (GOLD analysis project Ga0123341, IMG submission 89959) | Root nodule microbial communities of legume samples collected from Mexico - Turtle bean Mexico pink nodule | ecosystem: Host-associated > Plants > Roots > Nodule | place: Mexico: Nepantla... | reverse complement strand
ATATATATATTATGTAAATAATGATTTTATTTACATAAAAAATTATTGTGAGAGACTTATATATTATGTAAAGATGAAGGGTTTTCAAGGAATAGGTTCATAAAATCATTAATAAAAAGAAGAACCTTATTTTTTTTTAACGATTATCGAGGTTAAATTTATCGCCTTTAATATATACAGCCATATAGATCATATATGGCAAACCATATACCAGCTACCAAACCCTTGTTATTATTATTATTTTTCTTGTGAAGCCAAATATATGACGTAAGAAGTGATAATTATTTTCCGCTATATATATATATATTTATATTTATATTGACATTCTATTTATGATTATTGTAATAAATATTGTAGTGATCCCTCAAAAGTATGTAGAAGAAAATAAATAACGTAACAATTTTTCAGTTAATTATTTTCAGATTTTATATATTGTTATGTACAAGAATTTGAGATTTTTACACTTTTTTTAGACTGGCTTTAGAATCCTCTGTGCTATTTTTCAACTTTATTTTTTTTATCGGCATTTTTCAACTCTATAATTTTATTTTAAAGTGTATAAATGAGTTTAGATATTATTTATATATCTATTAATTTTACTCCTTTCTCTTCTTCATAAAAAATTAGGATTATTATAGTAATTGAGTTCCATATATCTAGAGGTCTTTTCTTTAAGGAAATCATAATAGACTCTCAAAGAAAAATCAAGGAAGTTGAGCTACAACAGACTTCAATCGTAGAAAATAAAGTCCAACACACCAAGATTTTTTTAAAAAAAACATCAATTTTTTAACATATTAAGAAAGTGGACTTTAAGCCTAACTCAACCCCATAAAACCGGCTCATAGTGTTGAGGTTTGCACCCACTTATATACAATGAAAGGCTCTAATCTCTAGTCGATGTGGGATCTCCAACATAACACTCTAAAAATTTAAAAAAAAAGTATTCTACAATATTTTTTAAAATAAAATATTATATTATAATAAAATAATATTTTTTTAAGGGAATGAGATTAGTGTCATGATATTATTATCTTTTTTGAAAATCCAAAGGCACAATTTGTTAGGTAACTTCTCAAAAAATAAATAAGATTTTAGTACGTTTTCTAATATTGGTTTTCCTATTCATAAAATTTAAGAGAAATAAACATATTTTATGAAGTTTTTTTTTTATTAGCAAAGAATTAAATAAATTAAAGGGGACACTTCAGGGGTGTCTCAACCCTTATACAGAACCAATAACAACAAGTCTAAAAACATTTAAAATCAGAAAATAGACATAAGAGAATTTGCTGCATAATACACCCGGAGTGACGCCAAGGCAAGCCAATCTTTCCATCAAAGCTTGGACTCATAACAATAAGCATGAGCCCATGTCCATTTCCTCAGCACAGTAGCATAAAGATTGACCCCTAAAAAGCAAAACCAGCTCACATGATTAGCTGTACATGCAAAATTGCTCAATAGACAAAATGTTGATTCTATCCTTCAAGAGAGCACCATATAAAACTACACTTGTCTTAGGAACCATACCCCTACTCACCAGGACACTCCTACCACTCCAACAGCACCGAGCCTACTATTTTAAAACCTTTCCACCTTCGGCAATTGTCTTGGTTGGTTCGGTGTCAAACTAACACTGCCCGAACAGGGGCTCCATCAATGCAACCAAACCATCCTTCTTGCGATGACCACTTATGACGAATAACAGAGATTTGCTCCTTTCTCCCTTCACAGCAGAGGGTTCATAATCAACACGCACGTAACTTAATTCCCTGCATACCTCCTTGTGTTTAATCTGTGTATCATCACCCCATTCTTTTCCTTTGACAAAGCCAAAACTTAAAACTACAACACCAAAGCTTTGGCACTGCACAGACCCCTAAGAGCTTCCTCACAAGATACCACGTAACTTGTAGGGGTTTTTCCAGTGTGTGGCATCTGGGGAATGGTACCCACAACCCCATTCTTGCCACCTTGTGTAGATGGCTCAAGATTGACATCTCAGCACATGAGGGCAGCATGGAGTTGGCACGGAGTTGGTCCATGCAATCATTCAACATCTCATAAACCAGTTTAGCTTCTTTGGAGTGTCACATGAAACAACTTTGTATGGTTCAATTCTAACAGAATGATAAGGGACATGATCGTCCTACACCCTATGCATAGGCTGCGTGTCCTAGCTTCCCACTGGACCACACGTAATTATGACGGCTGCCAAATACTTACACATTAAACTACGCCACATCCATTTGTGATTCTTTTCCATTTCAGCCTACCAATTCCTTCAATGCTCCTTGGCTAATACACATCCAACAGAACCAGCAAACGCCCTCCGTCCCTGCTTATAGTTCTTCATTTAGATAGTTGAACCTGCATCAACTTGTATACCTCCTACTAGGATACTCCTACCATGCCAGAAGAGCACCTCGGCCCGTCCAATTTGGCCTACACAACCACTAGAATCCCATAATGAGTTAAAACATAGATGAAGATGGTCATGGACCATAATTACAACCTCTGGAGTACACTGCAAAGGGAATCCCCTTCTCGGCACCGATTGACACCAGCACTGCCAAGTTGGTTCTGCTGGAATAAACCTGCAACAGCGCCCCCTTCACAGCATCCATTAGCTCCAACTAACAGATCCAACAATCCCAGACCCACATCCCTCACCATCAATGCCTGTTGCCTTCACATTCAACATCTCCTTCCCACTCCTACACTTAAAGTGCCTTCGCAGATCCTGCTATTTGTAGCTTTTGATGCATAACAGTGGGTTCAAAACCCAATCCACTAAGGAATGGTTAAAGGAATCTGACTTATACTTCAACCATTGCCAAGATTTGATTTGTGCTTGCTGAAAAATTTCTTTTGCATCTACAACACCTTGCTTGAACACTACCGGGTTCTTGTGATCCCAAATGTATCTTACTATCGCTGTCCATACCCCTTTCCAAACCAGATTTTGATTATGGCTAACCTGAGGCAGGTTAAAACTCTCAAAGTGGGCCACAACATCATTATGTTGAACAACCAGAACTCCAATCCACCTAAAGCACATGGACCACACTTGAGAGGCATATTTGCATTCCAAGAAAAGGTGTTTACACGATTCTCCTTGACCTGGCATAAAGCACACAGGGTTGTTTCCACCAACACCCCTCTCCTACTCAGACAGTCTCTAGTAGGTAGTCTATTCAGCAAAATCTTCCATGCTACAGTCAAAACACATGGAAAAGCCTTAGTTTTCCACAACGACTTGAAGACTTCATGTTGGTGGCCTCCTACATGCTGTGTTAGACATTCATAAGCAGAGGTCACTGAGAAACGCCCTTCCTCCTCTTTCCTCCACACCTGAACATCCTTTTCTTCTTTATGCACTACTATCGATGCTATAAGCATATGAAGATCTTCTACCAGCTCAGATTCCCACACAAATCTATCGCGCCTCCACCTCAACCGCCAACACCATCCCATCTGCTCCCATACTCCTACCTCTTCCACCTTTTGCCCCTGGTTAAGAGACAACGAGTACAATCTGGGAAACTGGGTTTTTAGGTTGCAGTTACCAATCCACACATCCTCCCAGAACCTTATTTTATCCCCACATCCTAGTTTCCATCCTACCTCTTTACCAAACCACCCTTCTCCTCCCCCCTCCCGACAGACTTTAAGCAAGTCTTTCCACCACCATGATTGCAATTTGACCGTGTTCTGCATTTCCGATCCATACTTTGATTCAAGCAACTCCTTCCATTTCCCCATGTCCTCCGAAATATATCTCCATCTCCATTTAGCCAGTAGAGCTATATTAAACTTCTTAATGTCTCGCACACCCAGCCCACCCTCCTCTGTAGATTTACACACAACTTCCCAACTCACCCAATTGATGAACTTGTTCTCCTTCCCCCACCCCCACAGGAACCTCCTCTGGATTCTGATGATACTCTTGCAGATCAAGGTCGGGGCTTTATACAAAGATAGGTAATAGAGCGGGATTGAGGTGAGGACCGATTTGAGTAGACAAACTCTCCCTGCCAAGGATAGAAATCTACCTTTCCACACACTAAGTCTATCTTTTAACTTGTTTAACACAGGTTCCCAGAACTTACTCTTCCTAGGGTTCCCTCCCACTTCAAGACCTAGGTATTTAAAAGGTATCCCCATTTGAACACAGTTCAAAGACTTAGCATAGCAATCCAGGGCATTCCTTCGGAAATTGATACCCGTAAGTTTTGATTTGTGAAAATTTATCTTCAGGCCTGAAGCTAATTCAAACCCCCTGAGAATAGCCTTCAAAGTCACCACATTGGTGTATGATTCCTCACAAAAGAACATGGTATCATCTGCAAATTACAGGATACACACTTCGACCTCCTTCCTTCCAATCTTAAGGCCAGTGAAGAGATTCACCCTTGCAGCTTGTCTTACAAGACCTGCCAGACCTTCTGCTACTACTATGAAAAGGAACGGAGCAAGAGGATCGCCTTGCCTGAGCCCTGTAGAAGGTTTGAATTCCTCTGTAGGACTCCCATTAACCAGAACAGAAACTGTGGAGCTTTCCATACATCCTCTGATCCACTTACTTTGGAACCCCAGCCTATGGAGCATATCGTAGAGAAATTCCCATCTTACCGAATCATAAGCTTTCTCAAAATCCACCTTCATGCACAATCCACTTCCCCCACTCCTCCTTATGTCTTCCACCACCTCATTGGCCATCATCACACTATCCAAAATCCCTCTTTCCTTGACCAAAGCTGATTGGCACTCATCAATTACTGAGGCATTGACATTCCTAATTCTACCGGCCAGCACCCTAGAAATGATTTTGTATATAACCCCCACTAACGAGATGGGCCGATAGTGGTCCAACGTAACAGGGTCTCTAACTTTCGAAACCAACGCAATGAAGGATGCATTACATCCCTTCGAAACAACACCTGTCATGAAAAAGATTCATGATTGCCATAACCTCCCCTTCTATGAATTCCCAGCTTTTCTTAATGAAATTGAAGTTAAACCCATCAGGACCTGGGCTCTTAGAGCCTTCACAGTGCCACACAGCATCCCTGACTTCTTCCACAGAAAACTTCCTAATAAGGCTCATACTGTCTTCCCAGGTTAAAGATTTAAACTCAACCTCATCTAGTCTAACTCCAAGATCTTTCGTTGCTGCGAATCTACTTTCAAAGAACCTCTTCGCTTCTCCCCAGACTGTACAGGGTTCTTCACACCATTGATCCCCCACCTCCACACCTTTGACTTCATTCCTAAGACGTCTCCACCTTAGAGAGGAGTGATAGAATTTAGTACAATAATCCCCATTCTTGAGCCAGTTGGTCCTAGCTTTTTGGCTCAATAGAGATTTCATCCTTCTATCAGTTTCCTTTAGCCGACTCACTAGGCCAAGCCTCTGTAGATCCTGATCATCATCTAGGGCACCATTACATGCTTGGCAATCCAGAGTCTCAATCTCCTCCAGAATCTTCTTCTTAGTAGACTCAAGGATACCAAAAACATCTATGTTCCATACCTTCAGATCTCCCTTCAGACATTTTAGTTTCTCTTTAAACACCGTAAACGCATTCCCCTGATCAGAGTAGGAGGACCACCTACCCTTCACCATGTTTAGAAATCCCCTTTCCATAAACCATGCGTCAATGGTTCTAAAGGGTTTTGGTCCCCAATCCTTGTCCACTAACGCACAGTGATCGGAAACTTCCCTCCTTTGCACATACTGCTTACCCATAGGCCATTCCTGCATCCACTCTTCAGAGACTAACACTCTATCTAACCTACTCATTGCCTTCCCATTTGAACTGAACCAAGTGTATTTTTTACCTACAAATGGTAATTCAACCAGCATGTTTGTATAAATGAAATTATTAAACCTTCCCATCTCATTTGTGTGGTTATCTCACATACTTATTCCTTTCCTTTCTCCTCGTCTTCTTATGGCATTAAAGTCACCACAAAAACACCAACCTAGGTCCGAAGAAGCCAATTTAAGAGTAGTTAATCTTTCCCACAAATCTGTTTTTTCTCTCAAGGAGCAGGCCGAGTATACGTTTACTACCGCGCACCTACAGCTTGATTTTACATGCTGTCCAACCACCGCAATAAACCCCTTACCCATTTCATGACTTTCATAGGCAAAGGCATCCTTACGCCACATAGTCAGTAGGCTTCTGCTACCATTATCCCCACCAAAGTGAATTCATCCCACATTGTTATCCACCCATAAAGCAAAGCATCTAGCGTCTGTACATACACTTAACTTCGTTTCTTGAAGACACACGAAGGCTGCTCCCTTGTTTGCTATAATTTGTCTCAAGTATCTAGCCTTTGTGCTTCCCCCCAACCCTCTTATGTTCAGGTTTACAATTATCATAAATGAGCTGGGTTGTTACCCTCCTCATGCCTCTCCAAGAACTCCAAGTCCCTCTCCTCAAGACACATATTCCTTGACCACCTCCTCCTCATCCTTTATGCAGATTAGCCCCACGTGTTTACCAACCTCTCACAGCTTAGGTGGCTCCGCCACATTACCAGATTCACGGTGGCGATAATTACAATTAATAAAGTACCCATCAGAAATGGATTCTACAGGCGTACCTTGTATATGATGGGAGGAAGCCCCGGCCAGAGTAGTTTGTGCATTAATTCTCATTGATCATCTCAGAAGAGGAGGAGAGTCCCCCAGATCAAAGAGACCTTTGATCTTGTTCCGTAGTGAGAGCATGAGCCTGTTGCCTGTATTCGCACCTTCCTCTCCTATCTCGGTTGGTTTCGGCGTTCCAACTCCTCCGTCGTAGTCTTCCCTCCCTAGACTCCCAGATTGCAAGGGCTCAATCTCCATCCCTAGATTCCTTGACCCACTTTTGGCACACTTCAGTCCGGACCGCCCCATACTCCTCCACCTGCTTCCCTCCGCTAATGCTTCCCATGTTGGAATTTCCGTTAGCAGCGACGCACCGGGCCTCCTCTTGCATCGTGTAAAGCCCAACTCCTCGTTTTTCAATTTGTGTTACACAGGGGGACCGAACCATATGACAATGGGCCTCCACTTGGCCCACACTAGGAGTTGGTGCAACTCGTGAAAAAACACTTTCTATTTCCACAACTACTTTGGCCAGCTCAGCATGGACATTGTGACTACTACACAGGGAATTACGGCCTTGGTCAGGGTTGATATCTAAGTCAACACCTTGACACGCTACCTGGATTAGCCTTTCTTCTTTCGTGCTAGACGTGCAGCCTATTTCTTGACCAGAGTTGTCTTTGATAATAGATACCTTAAAAGGTATTTTTGTCTTATTCGCACATCTCTCTCCGCCTTCCTCCGCCTTGCCACTGCCCTCCACCCCTTTTGAACAGAGTTCCTTCCTAATCACGGGTTTTATCTCCTCCTCACAACTTCTGTTCGAGAAAACCGTTTCTTCCACAAAGGTTCCAGATAACAAAGCACTATTAGACGACTCTCCGAACCAGAATTTCGTGCGCCTACCTTCATAGCATGCAAGGGGTTTTTCTTCCAGAAGGACATCCCACACCTGATCGTTGATCCGCAGACTCCTCTTCACCCTGATGTTGCTTCGATTCTTCAACCGGATTTGCAGTCTGGCGTATTCCAGATGTTCCCATAACAGAGTAGATGTGTCCACAGATACTAACGAGGCCATATCTCTTAGAACTTTTGCAAAACAACCTCATTCCAGAGAGGTAGCGGTAGCCCGTAGCACCTCACCCAAGCCATTTTATGGTCCGCCATACACGAAATCGACCACGGTTTGATGTTCACAAAGAGGTTGTCGAACCAATCCTTGTTACACTTGACAATATCCTCCATTTTCTCCCCTTCTCTTGGAGTCATCATCACTAATCTATCCCCCAACCCTGTTCAGTCCTCCTTTGACGAACTCTTCTCTTAGTTGGTCAACATTCAATACCTCCTTAAACTGTCCGACAACACTATTTACCATCCAGGACAAAGTGTGGGATTGCGATTTGAATGTTGGTCCCTTCCACTTCTCTTGTTGCACATCTCCATTCACAGCGTCAGCATGCGATCTAATCTTTCTCTTCTCAACCCATAACTCCTTATGTTTTCTTGTGCCCCTCTGTTCTTCCAGGTGGGTGGCCTTCGTCTCCCTCCTCTCCTCCTTAGCAGGTTCCAGTTGGTGCCTTCTGTATCTTGGCACGTTTACATGGAGTTTCATACTCCCAATATATAGACTGTCCAACTCCCTCTCGAGACGTTCCACATTTCTGACTTCAAAGAACCTAACAAAACCAAACCTTCTCCCCCATCTGTTCAATCTGCGTGATATACCCTAGCTCTCCTTTGGAAGACCTTGATCATGTCCTGCTCCCCGTAGCCATGAGGAAAGTTCGAGAAATAGAAGGTGGTATGGTCGTTTGAACGCCCCGCATCCCCTCCCCTCCTGGATCGATCTCTGCCCAGTTTATTCGTCGCCATCTTTTCCTTAAGATACAACGTAGAGGAAATGATGCACTAGCTTCTTCTCCTCAATAATACTGCTTCAATCGTCACCTTTTTAAACTTCTCTAAACACCTCCCAGCCCGAATTGTGAAAAATAAAAAAGTTTTGCAGATAGTATAGACGGGTACTGAGTGTAATGTTTCTTCATGTTGACCCACAATTTGCTACGTTTCAACAATTAAAAAATATGACTTCTCATATTCCTTATCCCAAAACATTTTCTGAGTCTTAAAACCCTAGCTTTTCATAAACTCCTTCGTCCTCCACTTATGCCTTCATCTCCTTCCGACTCTGCTCCTTCTCTACTTGCAGTTCCGGTTCCTGTTTCTGTTTCTTTTCTTGTTCATGTTCATGTTCCCGTTGCTTCTCAGTCTCCTGGTAAGTCCTTCACTTCTTCAACCTAACTTTGAAATCTATTATTCTAGTACTGTGTTTGACGCTATTTGGGATTTTGATAAAAAAAGTGATCTTGAAAAATCCTTTTTAATTAATTTTGACTAAGAATGAACTTGGAAAATCCTTTTTAATCCTTCACTTCTTCCTATTTATGAAGCCAATGATCATAAGTCAAAACCTTGATTTTTTAACATATATATTTATCTATAAAACAATATCCTCACATATTTTTCTATTAGCAATATTTTTTTTTAAATTTAATAAATGAAAAATATGGACACAATGGGCTAACATAATTAAGCCATGTACTGTTGATACACAAAAATATGTGGAGTGTGTGTAAACATTTAATATTAATAAAAGGTGTGAATTGGTGAGCCACATGAAGGAACTTGATAAAAAGCTAAACTCCATAATATGCTAAAAAGCCAGAGCAACCTGGCTTAAGAATGGTGACTCCTGTACCAGATTCTATCACTCGACCCTGAGATGGAGAAGACTCAGAAATGAAGTAAAGGGTGTAGAGGTTGGGGGCAGTGGTGCGAGGAACCTAGTACTGTGCGTCTGGAAGCAAAAAACTTATTTGAGAACAGATTCAAGGCAACAAGAGATTTGGGAGTAAGACTTGATGCGGTTGAGTTTAAATCCTTATCGGTCGAGGACAACATGAGTTTGATAGCCAGCTTCACGGAGAAGGAAATAAGATACGTTGTTTGGCAGTGTGAAGGCACAAAGAGTCCAGGCCCTGATGGATTCAATTTTAATTTTCTCAAGAAAAGTTGGGAAGTCCTAAAGGATGAGGTGGTGACAGCGGTGACACTTTTTCACGAATCTGGGTGTATCTCGAAAGGTTGCAACGCCTCCTTTTTTGCTTTGATACCTAAAGTAAGGGACCCTTCTAAGCTTGAGCAATATAAACCAATCTCTCTGGTGGGTGCCATGTACAAGATCATAGCCAAGGTGCTGGCAGACAGGATCAAGAGGGTCCTCCCTTCTGTAATTGATGAAAGTCAGTCAGCATTCCTGAGGGGTAGAGGAATCCTTGACAGTGTCCTTCTGGTTAACGAGGTGGTAGAGGACTTAAGGAGAAGTGGGAGAAGTGGCTTGTGCTTAAAAGTGGATTTTGAAAAGGCTTATGACTCAGTCAGATGGGAATTCCTTTATGATATGCTACATAAAATGGGATTCCACTACACGTGGATTAAATGGGTTCGAGGATGCATGGAAAGTGCAACTGTGTCAGTGCTGGTCAATGGGAGTCCAACGGAAGAGTTTAAACCATCAAGAGGACTAAGGCAGGGTGATCCTCTAGCACCCTTCCTCTTTCTTATGGTTGTGGAAGGCCTTGCCGAGCTAGTAAGGGAAGCTATGAAGGCCAATCTGTTATCTGGCCTTAAGGTGGGAAGAAAGAACATTGAAATGGGCTTACTCCAATTTGCAGATGATACTTTGTTCCTATGTGAGAACTCTTTCACCAATGTGGTGACTCTGAAGGCAATCCTAAGGGGTTTTGAGATAGCATCAGGTCTAAAAATTAACTTCCATAAGTCAAAGTTAGCAGGTTTTAATGTCCTTAGCAGAGATATTGATTGCTACACTAGGACTATGAACTCTTCTAAGATGGGAATTTCGTTTAATTACTTGGGTCTTGAAGTAGGGGGTAATCCAAGGAAGAGAAAGTTCTGGGAGCCGGTCCTGAATAAACTGAAATCAAGATTGAATGTGTGGAAAAGGAGGTTTTTATCCATGGCAGGTCGAATATGTCTAATCAAGTCTGTCATCACTGCAGTACCACTCTACTATTTGTCACTGTACAAAGCACCGGAGTCGGTATGTAAAAGCATTATCAGTATTCAAAGGAGGTTCCTGTGGGGATGGGGAAAGGACAACAAACTGATATCATGGGTTAGTTGGAAAAACATCTGTAAACCGCGTGAGGAAGGAGGTCTTGACATTCGAGATATTCGAAAGTTTAATGTCGCACTCTTGGCCAAATGGAAGTGGCGTTGTATCTTTGATGAGAAAGGGAGGTGGAAAGAATGTCTGGATTCGAAGTATGGCATGGAGCAGGATGTAAATCACACACCACTGAAACTCTAATCGTGGTGGTGGAGAGATTTAATGAAGGTCTGTAGGGAGGGAGAAGGAGACGGATGGTTTCAAAAAGAAGTTGGATGGAAGCTAGGGAGTGGAGATAAGGCGAGATTTTGGGAGGATGTGTGGGTTGGAAATGCTAACCTCAAAACTCTATACCCCAGATGGTTCTCTTTGTCGCTGAACACGGGTCAACAGGTGGGTGAGGTTGGTGTATGGGAGGATTCGGAGTGGTGTTGGAAGTTAAGGTGGAGACGTGACAGATTTGAGTGGGAGATCCCCTTAGAAAACGACCTTGCTATGCTTATTTCAAGGGCCACTGTAATAAAGGATGAGAGTGACATGCAGGAATGGAGACGTGATGACTCTGGGAGCATTACGGTGAGGTCCGCTTATGAATGTTTACAAGAAACAGAAATGGGTCCACAAATATCGGGTTTCGGGTACTTGTGGAAGATTAAGGCGTTCCCTAATGTAATGATCACAGCCTGGAGAGTACTTTTAGGGATACTCCCAACAAGATAGTGTCTGAGAAGGAGAGGGGTGATGATGAACACCACAGTATGTGGCCTTTGTCAGACTAAGGAAGAATCGTGCCAGCACCTTTTCTTGGAGTGTGAACATGCGCTGCGTGTATGGGCTTTGTGCTTCAGATGGGCAGGAATTTTGTCTGTCCAACATAATAACCTTATGACCAATTTTGAGAGCTTTCACTTGACTTAGCACAACAAGAAACAAAATCTGGTTTGGAAGGGAGTGTGGGCAGCTGTAGTCCGGTATATGTGGGAGCATAGAAATACAATTGTGTTCAACCAAGGAGTTGTTGATGCAAAAGAAGTACTCCAAAACGCTCAGCTTAAAACTTGGTTATGGCTTAAACATAAGGCACTCAATTTTAATTATTCTTTTGCATATTGGATTCTGAACCCATTGTCATGCATTGATAGTGTCAAGTGAGTGAGGGCAGACGGAGGAGGATGGGAAGCGTTGTGAATTCAGAGATGTCACAACTCTAAGTTAGGATCTATGACATTGAAGAGGATGGGGACGGTTGGTGACAGTTTGAAAAGGCTAAAGTGCTTCCCCATTTTAGAGGTATGGCTCTGGATTAGCATTCGCTGTCACAGGGCGAGTAACTGATCTGATGGGATGCTGAAAATGAAGGAAGGTATATGGTGACTGCCAGTAAAACATAGCAAGAAGGAACCATGAACTGCAGTAGGTCTATACTGTTTGAGTGCAGCCAATGCTGAGTAGGAGGCATTGTCAAGACTAGTAAGGTGGTGGCATGGACTATGTTGTTTGTAGCTATTGTGTGGTCTGGTAAGGCATTGGGATGATGGAATGGCTTGATGAATAGAAGTTGGCCGTTAGTGCTTCACGTAGAAACACTACGCTAGTACCAAACAGTTGTCCAATCCTAACTTAAAAGAATTGCTCTCACGGTTAAAAGGAGGGTGTGAGCTAGACCTTGAAGGGTACTACAGCCAAAGGAATGTCAAAGCTGCCGTAATCTTTTAATGGCATGCAGTTTTGATCATTGGGAACAAATCAACTGTGGTGCTGCAGTCCTCTTAAACCTCTAGAGGCGGTAGGATGTATATGGAGTTGTGGTCTTGTGAATGCAGGTGCAGGTTTTATGAATTTTTGCAAGCGCGGCTTTAGGGGGGTCTTTGGAATGATATACCTCAGAAGAATATTTCTTGGGCTGGTGTAAATTGTTATGGCTCTTTTGGAAGGCTCTTTTGGAAGGCTCTTTTGCAATCTTGAAACATTAATGATACGTTTTTCTGTCTAAATGAGTCTCTGCAGATGATGGCTGTTATGAAGGTAGAATTGGTATAATCTGAAGTTTAGGAGAGGTAGGTGTGAAGTATGGACGTTGATACGCTCTGCTCCCTGGAATCATGGAATTTTTCATCTTATTAGTTGAGTAGGGTATATTCATGCTTTGTTCAGTAAATGTAGGATGCTCTGAGATAGTTGGTAATGAAGAACCATCTCTTATCTTAACTAGAGCATATATCTTATGTATACGAGTTGAGACACCCCTAAAATGTCCCATTTTTAATTCTTATCATTTTTTGTTGATAAAATAAAAATAAAAATTAAGAAGCGTTTTGAGAGCCTTTATCACAAACTCAACTCTAGCCATCAAAGTTTGGCTAATACTTCATGTCGCAAGCAAGACCAAGTCAAACGAAACGCAAGTTCGAAGAATATAAACATAATTTGAAATATAACAAATTGAAGAAAATTTGGGAGAATACCAGAAAAAATTAATTATCGATACTTAAATATAGGATCTAATTACAAAATTAGCTCTTTACTTTAATTTATATATATATATATATATAT
>Ga0123341_1003583_pt1 | contig 13359 bp, 8 predicted proteins | sample Turbeapinknodule_FD_89959 | JGI IMG/M metagenome (GOLD analysis project Ga0123341, IMG submission 89959) | Root nodule microbial communities of legume samples collected from Mexico - Turtle bean Mexico pink nodule | ecosystem: Host-associated > Plants > Roots > Nodule | place: Mexico: Nepantla... | reverse complement strand
TAATTTTAGTCCCTAATTTTTTTAAAACAAATTTCCCTAAAAATAAAATTTGAGTAAATATTTTTTTTAACTCTTTAAATTTAGTGTTAGTATATTTTTAAATTTTAAGACAGTAATTCAAAAATATAAATCTATACATCCCTCACACTAACAAATAAATTAAGGTACCTCATAAAATAAAGAAAAAAAATATAAATTAAATTAAATGGGGAGAAATAAAGGGTTTGAACTTGGTAAATTGTTATGGGCCGGGCTCAATGTCACCTGAGAGTGGATCCATGTCCAATTTGAGCCTCTCGTATAAAAGCCTAAGGAGATCCACGAAGAACCCTAGTTCCCTCTTTCACCGCAGTGTTAGGGTTTCTGAAGCCTCCAACGAGGAAGAGAGGTAATGTCTCGTGCTTTTCAAATTTATCTTACCCATCGCTTTAACACAAGTTCTTTTGCCGCTGTATTAGCTTATTATTTTGTAAACTTGTAACGATTTTGAATCGTGTTTGTTTTGGGACAGGAAAATGGCTCCCAAACCACCTAGTACAGGTTTGTTTGTTGGATTGAACAAGGGTCATGTTGTCACCAAGAAGGAGTTGCCACCACGGCCCTCCGATCGCAAAGGGGTAAGATTAATTTAATTTAAGTTAATTTAAATTTAGATGTTGTTTGGACTGTGTAGTTTCATGTCTGTAAATTTTGAATTTTACGTGTTGCTCGAATCAAAGTATTAATCAATGTAGTGTCTGTGCTTTTAGATGGAATGATGAATGCATGAAGTTTTTATGTGCCTCGATTGTTTAGGATAATAAAGAAGCTACTTGTGTTTGGCAATCTTTTGTTTCTTCTATTTTATGAAAATGCATATTTCTCGACTCTTTGGATTATTTTTACGAAAATGAGGTTCATAATGATATTTAAGATGTGTTAAAGAGTATAACAGAGGTCATGCAATGGGTGTTCTGGTTGTGTTTACTTTGTAGAGTTTTCCAGAGCTTGAAGCGATTGTTGTGTGTAAAGAGTGCAAGTGACTTTACAGAATTTTTGTTGTTTTCATATCTTAAAATAATCGAGTTTATTAAGTGTTTGAAAACCTGTTAAATAGTGTAGCCTCATATCCGGAAGATAGATTTGTGTGTACTGGAAATAGGTTGGTTGACTTTTCATGTAGTTAAAATGGCTTGAATTTTCATGTGTTAAATGAAATAAAAGAGAAGAACAAAAGCTGCGTGGTTAAATCCTTTGTTTACCACCACATTTTTCTTAATAAGCTTATTTTATATATTACTTAACAGAAAACCAGCAAAAGGGTGCACTTTGTGAGGAACCTCATCAGAGAGGTTGCTGGCTTTGCACCTTATGAAAAGCGTATAACTGAGTTACTCAAGGTTGGAAAAGATAAGAGGGCTCTCAAGGTTGCAAAGAGAAAGCTTGGAACCCATAAACGCGCCAAGAAGAAGAGAGAAGAGATGTCCAATGTTCTCAGGAAGATGAGGTAGTTCTATGTTCTTTTGTCAACATTTTATATATTTTATTAATGTGATTGGTATTTTGTGGTAGTTTTGTATGTTATTGTGATATTTTTTGCTAGTTTCTATTTCTTATGTTATCATTTTTGTAGGGCTGGTGGAGCTGGAGACAAGAAGAAATAGGTCTTATTTACTCTTTTCAAGTTTCACTAGATGCATTTATGTTTGGTGTACGAGATGCCTTATTTTTGTTTAGGTTCAGTTGGTTTAGTTCGAGATTTTGCTTCAAGAAATATGTTTTATTTTATCCAGACAGGATTTATTGAAAAGGGTACATTTGGCTTCTTTTCTGTTTTACTACAATTGCAAGCGACAACATCCTTTTATTTTCTAGTGAACTTCGTATCTCTGGTTGCTCGTAGTTACTTCGATGCTAAATTCTACTTCTAGTATTAGTATTTTCATTATGCGGCCTAATTATGGTGGGGTAGCCATTGTGTTTATTATTATTCTTTGATCATATTCTTGAGTATAGTTACAATCGGGTCTACTGAATGTGACGTTGGCAATTTCTCCCTGTACCATATCAATTCCAACATACACCAAATCTGCTATTGAGAATGACAAAATGCCCCTTCTAAATTATGAAAATAACCTTACTTTTAAAGGAGAGTGTAAATAAAAATTACTTTTGGAATCTTTTATCTGGAAATATTTTGGATTTTGATTTCCAGAACACATTTTTATAAATTCTGGAAATTTTCAACCGGAATGCATTTTTATTTGTGTTTTGATTTTTTTTGTCCGGAATTTATTTTTTTAATATTTTGATTTTATTTACTTTCTCTGATTTTCAAATATGGATTAAGGATAATTTTGGAAATTTGGAAAAATAATATTGTTTAGGTTAAAATTGTTATGGTGCAGGAAGAAATTGCTTTGGAACGTTCCCACTTTATTATAGCTACAATCAGGTCTTTAGAATGTAATGTAATGAAGACACGTGTAACACGAGTTGCAAATTACCTTTTTAGACATTCTCCTCTTTACAAGACTTAGCTTAGAGACTTCGATGTTGAATGTGACATGGTAGATCAACTTATTTTATTCTATTCTCAATTTGGTAGTGTAAGTAAAATAAAGATGTTCAAAGTAAATGTGTTATCCCTTGCCTAACAAGTTGAGTGCAACAAAAAAATGTCGACTAAAAGATTATTAATTTGTGATAAAGCATCAAGACAATAACAAAAAGATTTGAAAGCAAACCCCGGCGATATTATTTAATATTTTTACATACTTTAAGTTCTCTTATATAAAGAAAAAAAGAGACTAAGTAAGTGTATAATATATAAGTTATTCCATGTAAAAAGCAAAATCTCTACAAGCAATGTTGTGAATCTTCTTTCTGCAATATCTATAGTGTGTCTAACAAGATAATACAAAAAGTATTTCTTATTTATAAAACTTTCCGTGAAGTTGTCTTTCTCTTTAGCAAAAAAAAGTTAATAGCCAATATATAATATATTCTATCTCTTAGTCTTGTTGTACAAATTTATAAATAGTAGAATATTATTTTTATTTCTAAGTCACTTCTAGAATAGGATTAAAATAATTTAAATGTTCTCTAGGATTGTAGAAACAAACTCAATGAAGTTAGCCTAACTTCTTTCTTGGCCTTTACACCTAGAATCGTCCATTCCTCTCCTATTTCTCCGAACCCATTTCGGTTCTTCACTCCATTTCTTCCAAGAATTCTTCTGCCTCCATCAATCTCCTCCAAAACTCAAGAACTGGATTGCATTAGGTGGATAAGAGCAAGACAACTCGATTCAGATAAGCCTTAATTCCATTGTTTTTGTCTTCTTAAGTTCTTGGAATTTTTGAGTTGTGTTCTTGTGTTTTCTCATGTGTTCTTCATTGTTCTTTAATTATCCACTGTTTATTTTCATTGTTCTTGATGTTCATCACTTGTTTTGGCAATAAATAATTCCTTAATTTATATTTTGGGAATAGGTTCTTGAACAACTGTGAGGATGTACTTCAGTAAATAATTATTGAAAAAGAAAATAAAAAAAATATGCACAAGCACAAAAACAGAGACAAATGAAAGAATGAGAAATGCTTAAAAAATCATAAGAACAAAAAAAGAAACAAAAATATATTGAAACGTGTTTCAAAAAGACAGTTGTGTTCTTTCCCCAATTCATTTCTAGTATATAGATCTTAAGCCTACTATCTCATATTGTCTTATCTTCACCTTGACTTCATTACAACCTATATCAAGACCTCTTAATCTTTGAATGAATGTTGCTCAAATGCTGAGGATATTAAAGTTTTGTTAAGTTAGTGTTTGCTTGCATGAAATTCCTTTAAGTGAACATAGACAAGCCTAAACACCTAAAAGTTGAAAATGAGTTTTCTACAGACTATATCACTTGATTCATTTCTTGATTTGAGAAAATTTATTGTTTGTTATGTTTTAAGGAATTTCATTCATATATTCATGATTTCTTACTTTCTTAAAGAATGGTTTTGTTACCTTTATACTTTCTAAAGATCAAGTTTTTTGCTACGTTTTTTTATTCTATAAAAAAGAGGGTGAGAAAACAATGTCTAATTGCTTACTTGGTATATTTTGTTGTTTGAATATGCTTTGATGGTTGAAATGTGTTCTAAGACACGCTAAAAGTTGTTTTTGTCATCAGAAAAAAAGGGGGAGATTGTTGACACCCTGAACAATATGGATTATTTGTATAATGATTTGTTAAGCCCATAAACGTCTCATGATAACTAGATGATCTATGAGTTTATGTCTTTATATTTTGATGATAACAAAATGTTTGAATGTCTTACTTGTATATTGTAAGATATGAACAATGTTTCTACATAAATAGACTATTTGAGTGTGTACAAAATAAGTTCATGATAAATGATCTGACATATGTTCATTAAACAGTGTAATAGATGATCTGAGCGTCTATAACATAAGTTAATGATAGACAGTTTGATAAACAGTCTGAGCGTCTATAACATATATTTGCTAGATGGTCTAATAAGACTTATTAAGTCCATAATAAAATTCATATTGAATGTGTTATTTGATTCTAACAATGGTTAATACAATTGTAGTATGTAGTATGTAGTAGACTCTTTGAGCATCTACAATTTTGTTCATGCTAGACGTTCTGACGACCGTGTTGAATGAGTAACAAATTTTGCTTATAACTGTTAAACAAAATCATCTAAATTCATATATCTACTAAAATTGCATTCGATCAAAGAGATTTGATGTAAAAAAATGAAAAGACTTGAATCTCCATACTTTATTCGTCCTTGTTTTTTGTATATCTTTAAAATTGATTTTTTTCCTAAATTGAGTTTTCCAAATATCTTGTTTAATATATTGTGAATATCTCCAATCTTTTCTAAACAAAAATATTTTGAAAAAACTGAAAAATCTTTAATACTTTGTTTTTTGTATGACGAAATATATAGAACAAAATATTTTTTTATTATGTTTTTGAGTTTTTTTCACTAATCCATGTTGCGAATACTGTTGAATTAGCTTTTTAAACAATTTGAAGTAAAAAAAAATAAAGTTTGAAAATCCAAGCTTTCTATTTTAACAAAAAAGATGAAGATATAAAGATATTGCAAAATTCAAAATTATTTAATTCAGGTATTGAAGGACAAATTCGAAAAGCTATATAGAGGGATTAAAGGTAAAGAACAAAAGTAAGGAAAGCCAAGCAATTAAAGATATTGAAGTGATCTAAGTGAGAGTATAAGAGTTGTAGTGAGCATCTAATCTAGTTGTTAGAGCATTTAGTATTTTGGGTTGAGTGTGAAATCTTTGTAATTCTTCATTGTGTAAAGTTATACCCATGTGTGTTTTTTTTGTACACTTTTTTAGAGTTTTTTTTTTCTTGTGAGTTATTAATCTTAGGGGAGGTTGAAAAGGTATAATTTGGAGAGGTAGAAGTATTGTAACGTAAAGAGGTGAGAATACTTGTGATTACTAGTGGAAGCTATTCAGTAGTTGCTTAAGAAGAATGGGCACAACTTTGATTTGGGTGAACCAGAAATTTATTGTTGTTGTTTATGTTTTAATTCTTATTGTTGGACAGACAGTCCTACTAGATGATATGTTAACAATGTTGGTTATTAATTCAGATTTTATTAGCTTTAAATGTTGATTATTGATTCAAATTTTATTATCCTTAAATTATTTATCGTTAGTAATTGCATTAATGGTCAGTTTACAGGGTTGTTAGTATTCCTATTTTATAACTTCCAGTATTTGTAATTTTATTATATACATTATTGAAGAAAATTAAAAATGTATGAATCAGTTCAGCAATTTTGCAATTTTGTGCAATTAGGTTTAATCAGTTTCTACAACTTTTTGCCTCCTGTTATTTCCTTCAATTAGTTTCTACAAACAATCCTACTAGACAATATGTTAGACGATCCTACTAAACAATATGTTAGAAGATTTGTTAGTCGATTCATTAGCCGATCTATTAGATAACCTAATTATTTTATCTACTGCAAAAGGAGAGTTTAAGACTCCATTCAAACCACCCCTCTTTTGGAGCCAACAACACTTTAATTGGTATCAAAGCCTCTCAAGTTTGATTTCCAACTCGACAATAGTTGAAGGGGAGATTTTTGTGGGTGGCATCAATTGTCTTGTGGTAGAGGTCGGGTAATCGAATTGTGGTGTTTGAGCTTCTATGCTCTTAAGTAGAAAGAGTTCCACCCTAACTATCAACTATAACTTTTGATCTTGTTGTAAGCGTTCACTCGATCCAACAAAAATATCGTGTAAATTCTTTTTTTCATCTCTTTATATTGCATGTTAGTTATGTATAACTAACTTAAAAGGGTGAAGTGTTTAAAACTAATTTTGTGAAATTCTTAATTGGTTCATCTGATGGAACACTAAACCTATCATTTGACTAAGAAGTATCAAACAATAATTGAGAAAAAAAAAATTAAAACACAAATCAATCCTCTCTTATTGTTTTTGTTTTCCACATTTATGATATCACACGTTTCCTTAGCATATTTGAAAGAGTGTACATTAAAAAATTCTTCTTTTTATGAAGCATATATGAGACTACATTAAGCTTTGGTGTTGAATTGGTAATGATACTTCTAATACTCCATTCTCAACCACGTCTAGCATATCCACATGAACTGACTAAAAATAAACCAACATCCTTAGCTGGTAGTAGTCAGTCTTTACCTTTGAACAAAGGTTGACGATTAACAACTAATTTTTCATTGTCCATGAGTCTTGTTGTAGGAGTGTGCCTTTTATCCTGTAAGTAACTAACCCTAGATGTTAGCTCTAGTACCAATTTTGGAACAATTGGTTCTAAAATTGGGGGTTAAATAAAGTCATAGATTTTTTCTCCTGAACAAAAAACTAAATCATCTAGTGAACAACAAAAGAAAAAATAACAAAGCATTTTTACGCTACTTCATCCAAACTCATCTATTACATCTAGTTTTCCCTTAAGACAACGTCTTAAGAGGTTCCACTAATCAAATAATTATAATAATAGTCAAAGAACAATTTTTCATACTTAAGAGTAACAACCGAAACACCATAATTTGCTTGTGATTTAGCCCACCTGGCCTATGCTATAACACAATTGATGCAACTTACAACAATCTCCCCCTTAGCAATTGTCCTACTAAGATTCAAACTCTTCAATTGTGACTTAGCCCACCTAGTCTATGCCACAAAATAATTGTGCAACTTGCAAAATCTCTTCCTAAACAATTTTCTCACTAGGAATTGAACTCGTAACTCTGCTTTGATACCAATTATTGGATTAAATGTTTATCACTAGCTCAAAAACTATAGTTGATAGTTAGAGTGCAATTCGTTCTATTTAAGAGTGTAAAAATTCAAATACTAAAATCCATTTGTGACTTTGCCCTCGTGGCCTATGCAATAAGATGAGAAATGCACCCTACACCAAATCCTTCACACTTAACATGGAAACAATTAAAATATATGTAATAAATCATGATATAATCATTCGATGAATCATTGCACATTTCTTTTATTTCCTTTCAAGATTATAACATGAACTTTGTGAAATATAAACTTTCCTACACCTTAACATGGAACCAATTAAGATATGCGTAATACAAGCATGCAGAACTAACAAATTATTAAATAGAAATAAATTTTATAAACAAAAGAAAATAGTTATTATATTGACTAGATTAGATACTATTTTATAAACTAAAAAATTATTAGTATCCAAATTAATTTCTATAATTGATAAATAGTTTCTAAATTGATATCTAGTTAGTTATCAAGGTTTTAACTACCAATATTTAGATTCTAAAGTTGGTAGCTAAACCATTGATAGCTAATTAGATAACAATTTTGAAACTATTTATCAGTAATATAAACTAATCTAGGTACCAATAATGTTTTTAGTCTAAAAAATAATATATAATTTAGTCAATATTGTAACTAATCATTTTTTATCTCTAAAATTGGTTTATATTTAGTTTTCTTTTTTGTAGTGATGATATACTCATTTGATGAATCATTGACCATTTCTTTTGTTTCCTTTAAAGATTATAATATGAACTTTGTGTAATATAAACTTTTCATATTTGCAACACATTGTGTGCTGACTAATTTAATACTTTTTCAATCCGGTAAACATACCAATCAAGATTTCATTTTAATTATAGAAAACATTTGTAATTACAATTTTGTTACATGTCTTATTTTACCCTTAAAAACACGAACTATTGTAGTGTCTATCATATGGTGATGATCATTGGATGATTTAATGAACAAAAAAATGCATAAAAATACACTTACAATGTTCACATAATATGGCATATATATATCAAGTTCAATTTATCTACATAAGGAATTACACCATTTAGGTCTCAACAAATTCCCACATTAATTGGTACTAATTCTTTAAATTGTGATGGCGTCTCATCAATGGTGGACACAAAAAGGTTTGTTTATACAAGATTGTCCCAAGTCATACACTTTGATGATAGTCATACAACCCTCCCTTATGATCAAGAACACCATCTCTAAAATATGTTAAGGGACCATGTGCCTACAAACACAACTATCCCTAGCTTCCATATCATGGCTAAAGTTAAAGCGAACGCAAAAGCACTAAAAGAAGCTGAAGCCTTGGATGAGACTCAAGCAACACATGGAGCTCCCATTGTAGTAGCACCACTAGCACAACCAAATTATGTCACATTGGAGCAAGTACAACAAATGTTACAAGCTAATGGTGCATGTAAAAGGGAGAAGATGGTTGTTTTAGCAAACTTCTTGTACTCCCTTCCTCAAATTCAAGAAATACAAAAATAAATTGTACCGGTAGGGTCCCTACGACCAAGATCATGTCTCGACAAGCCGACTGACACAACAAAGACCATTACGCTTAAGTAGGATTAATAAGGCTAATCATCAGTCAAACACTAGGTAATGTATCCCTAAACATGACCCAACTCTATAATTTGGCCCAATCAGAAAAGGCCCATAATAACCATATAAATAAGCACAAACTCCAAGAATCAGGTACATCATTATACAATACTCAAAATACCAAGTGTCAAATACTAAATCTGACTTGAGTGTCAGAGAGCCTTCTGCAGGTACCATCTGAGCCTGGACTTTGTGGAGACCGAGAAGCACAGAGAGGAGAGGAGAGTAAGGAGCTTGCTTTGAGAGAAATTGGAGTTCAAACCGATCGACTGAGGAGGTAGAGGAACAACTTGAATCGCTCTCTTGGTTTCAACCCTGTTCGAGAACAAATGGCACTCACCGTGAGGTCGAGAGAGATATAGTGAAAAAGAAAGTAGATGGTATCAAATCGAAGCATGGCTAGTGAAAGGATGTTCGAAGGTGAGCAGATGACATTGTTGATGTCTCTTTAGAGAGAGATGGCTGAGATAAAGAGAAGGAATGAGGAGATCACTCAGAAGAATGAGGAAGAAATCCTAGCTCTTCCAAAGGAGAATGAAGAGATGAAAAGGAAGTTTGTAGAGGAGGGATCGTCTGCTGGACCAACCAATCTTGTGGAGAGGTCCTTCACACCCCCACCGGCCCCAAGACTATCGAGAGCCGAAGGAAAAATTTCACACCCAAGAGCTTGACGGCGAGTCCTATCCGAACAAGTCGATCCCCACGACCGGTACTCTAGACTCGGTCCGTCGATACCCTTTTACTAACTCCATAGTCGAAGTACCACTATCGGACAAGTGGAAAGGCTTCAACACGGATTGTTATGACGACACGACCAACCCAAACGAGCACATGGACGCATACACCAGACACATGAGCTTGTGTACCTCGGACGACGTGGTCCTATGCCGAGTGTTCCCCACATCGCTGAAAGGAGGGGCTTTGAGTTGGTTTACAAAGCTCCCATCAAACTCTATCGACTGCTTTGACACACTGGTGTCCAAGTTTGAGATACTGGTGTCCAAGTTTGAGACATAGTTTGCCACGAGCCGACCGCACCATCTGACCTCCATCGACATGGTCACCATCCGCCAGGAGAAGGGGAAATCACTGAGGAAGTTTGTACACAGGTTTGGTAAAGTGATCATGAGCATCCGAGACCTAAGCATGGATATAGCAATGCATCACATGATGACGTCCCTGTGGCCGAGACCTTTTGCTGATAGCTTGTGCATGCAATCGGCTGCAAGGTTAGACGAGCTTACCGCCAAGTTTATGTAGCTGGAGGAGATGAGAGAGTTTGGAAATTAGGCCCGAGCGAAGGTCAGTGGAGATCAAAGGAAGGACGATAAGGAACGATAAAATCGACCAGCTGTTGGTCAAGGGGACAAACACAGAAGACAACCGGCGAAGCCGGTTCACGAGATATACCCCTTGAGTGCCGATAGGGGAAAGATCTTAGACGAGGCTCTAAGTTTCGAGTTGATTCCACCACCCAGGAAGGTTGTGAGCCTTGAGAATGTCGATCGTACTTGTAGGTGTCAGTATCACAGAAACAGTGGACATTACACCGAGGAATGCAAGCTTTGAAGGATAACATCGAGACACTTATCCAAGTCGGGCATCTCTGCCACTTTGTACAAGGGGGCCGTGGTGGAAAGTGATCCCCACGGAGGGAAAAACCGATGAGACGAAGGGAATACTCCCCTCCAAGAGCACGAGAAGACGATCGAAGAACCGAGCGTCGACCAAGGAGAGAAGACCCCCCAAGAAAGGATGAGAAAATGGGTGACTGAGAGGTCATCAACACAATCACTGGAGGAGGTAGCTCCAATAGCGCAAGAAACAAACACCTGAGGGTGGTGTATCAGGTGAATACCATCTTCTTCTGATCGAGAATCCCACCCATCACCTTCACTGACGAAGATTTCAAAGGTGTTTACCCTTCACAAGATGATCCCATGGTGATATCGGTCAACATCGACAAGTTCACCATTATGAAGACGTTGGTGGATCAAGGGAGTTCGGTGGACATCCTCTATTGGAAAACGTTTAAGCATATGAGGACATTAGCTATGAGCCAAGGGGTGCAATCAAATCCCTAATGTTTAGATAATTTCTCCACCGAGCTAACTCCCAAGCAAGACTTTTCGGCTGGGTGGACAATATACGTGGATGGTTCATCCAACAAAACTGTGTGCAGGGCAGGAGTCGTCCTTGAAGGCCTGAGTGACCTCCTCTTGGAAAAAGCAGTCCAGTTTAGATTCAAGACCACCAACAATCATGCCGAATATGAGGTGATCCTAGTCGGATTTACCTAGTATACGACATGGGAGCTCGTGAGGTAACTTGCAAAAGCGACTCCCCATTGGTGGCTGATCAGATCATGGAAGAGTTTGAGGTGAAGGAACCCTTACTGCAGAAGTATTACCACACGGTCTCCAACCTCATCTCCCGGTTCAAGAAGGTAACAATGGAACATATCCATCGGGAGGACAATACGAGAGATGACGCATTGTCCCTGCTCGCCACAACAAAGAAAAAGAGCCACCACATATCTGTAGTACAGATCTGCCTAAAACGGTCCAGTGTGGGAGAAGCTGAGTGCCTCACTGTGACCGAGACCAACACCTGGATTGACTCTAATCATTAAGTACCTAGAGCTCGGTACCTACAAACAGGGAGAGGAAAAGCCGATGAGGCAAAAGTGCCAAGGTACACCATAATCGGTCAGAACTTCTACTGAAGAGGATACTCCAGGCCGATATTAAAATGCATCACCAAGGAGCAGGCAGAGTATGTCATTCAGGAAATCCATGAGGAAGTGTGTGGAAACCACTAAAAAGGAAGAACGATGACTGCCAAGGTCCTTACTATTGGCCGACCATTCAAAGCGATTGTGCAAAGTATGTAAAGAAATGCATCAAGTGCCAAGAATTCGGTCCCTGTCCCATCTTGAGCCCAAAGCACTCCACAACATGGTATCGCCATGACTGTTCGCCACCTGAGGAATGACATTATCGACCCCCTCAGCCCAGGCAAAGGGCAAGCAAAATTTATCCTGGTCGGGATCTACTACTCTACCAAGTGGATCGAGGTCGAGCCCCTCGCCTCCATCTCGACCAAGAATGTTCAAAACTTCATATGGAGAAGCATTGTGTGTCGATTCAGTGTCCTCACACTATCATCACCGATAACGGTCGACAATTTATTGACTAGGGCCTTCAATCCTTTTATGAAGACCTCAACATAAAATCAATAACAAGCTCGGTCGAGCATCCCCAGACCAACGAGGCAACAAATAAATTCATCTTGAATGAGTTGAAGAAGCGACTCGGTACGACGAAAGGGCAGTGGACCGAGGAGCTAGTTGAAGTTTTGTGGGCATACCGTTGCATGCCCCAAACATCAACACAGGAGACCCTCTACAACTTAACCTACGACATCAAGGCCATGATATCGGTCGAGGTGGGTGAGTCTTCCCTTAGAAGGAAACTCTTTGTTTTGTCTCTAAATCAAAAGAGTCTGTCGGTCAGACTCGACCTGCTAAACGAGTTCCAGGAGAAGAGCAAGATCCACAAAACGACATGCAAGTTCTGAGCAGTTAGGCGATACAACACGAAGGTCCAATCGAGAAGCTTTTAGAAAGGAGACCTCGTTTGGAAGGCGAGGAGGAAGACATGACTAATCTTTCGGAAAGTATGGTAAGCAACGCGCTAGGACGAGTGAGTTCGGATGTCGAAGCAAGTAAAGCTGTAACTTGGGAGTATAGGGGACCACTATTTATAGCCCTTGAGGGGCTCGGAAGACGAAGCGTCACCTTCATCTCAATCGTAAGATCTCCCTCAATCCAACGGTCCTCATTAGTTGGCGCCCAAAAAACCCCTCATTAATGCACGTCACGTCACGCGTTCAGCGCCGCCAACATCACGTCATACCTTAGGAAACCCAATCGTCACAAATCGGTATCGGACAAAGACTCTTCAAATTAAAAACCCTCGAGCCTAGGGGACAAGTGTACTGGTAATGTCCGTACGACCGAGACCATGTCTCGACAAACCAACCGACACCACAAAGACCATTATGCTTAAGCAGGATTTATAAGGTTAATCAACAGTCAAACACTAGGTAATGTATTTCTAAACATGACCCAACTCCATAATCTGGCCCAATGAGAAAAGACCCATAATAACTGATGAGAATAAAAAAAAGGAGGCTTTTATTAATGGAGGAAGAGGACATTCACCCTCACATTTGAAGTTCTTCCTTCTAGTCTTCTCAAAATTAAAAGAAGACATGAAATAAAGATGAGGCCCAAGCCCAAAGCCCAAGCCCAAGAAGGCCAAAGCCCAAAGAGCCCAAGTCCATCCCATGAGGGGCAAGGCCAAGCTTTGAAATACTCTTGTATAGTTTTAGGAGGTG
>Ga0123341_1003582_pt1 | contig 13360 bp, 8 predicted proteins | sample Turbeapinknodule_FD_89959 | JGI IMG/M metagenome (GOLD analysis project Ga0123341, IMG submission 89959) | Root nodule microbial communities of legume samples collected from Mexico - Turtle bean Mexico pink nodule | ecosystem: Host-associated > Plants > Roots > Nodule | place: Mexico: Nepantla... | reverse complement strand
TAGTGTTTTTAGGTTTTATAGTTAACAAAAATGGGGTACATGTTGACCCCGAGAAAATCAAAGCCATCCAAGAATGACCAACACCACAAAATGTAGGAGATGTTAGGAGTTTTCATGGTCTAGCAAGCTTTTATAGAAGATTTGTGCCTAACTTCTCAAGTCTAGCTTCACCACACAATGAGTTAGTGAAAAACGACGCCCCATTTTGTTGGACTGAGGAGCAAGATCAAGCCTTCAAGAGGCTAAAAGCTCAACTCACTAATGCACCCATTCTAGCCTTACCAAATTTTGCAAAAACTTTTGAGCTAGAGTGTGATGCATCGAGAGTAGGCATAGGTGTCGTGTTGTTGCAAGGTGGACATCCAATTGCTTACTGTAGTGAAAAACTTCATGGAGCCACCCTCAACTACCCTACCTATGATAAAGAGCTATACAAGAAGGGTAGTACAAACATTATGGTCGATGCTAGACGTCCAAAGACATTGTTTCTCCATTTATAGGGTAGTTCATAAGACTACTAATATTTCTCCATTTATAGGGTAGTTCATAAGACTACTAATATTTCTCCATTTGAAGTTGTATATGGATTTAACCGTCTTACTCCTTTAGATTTGTTGCCACTTCCTAATCCACACACCTTTGTGCATAAGGAAGGAGCTACAAAAGCTAACTTTGTTAGAAAAATGCATGAGAGGGTTAAAGAACAAATACAACAGCAAATAGAGAAATATATAAAACATAACAATAAGGGGAAGAGAGAAATAATTTTTTAGGAAGGAGACCTAGTTTGGCTTCATCTTAGGAAAGATAGGTTTCCAACTAAGAGAAAGTCCAAACTTAGTCCCCGGGGTGATGGACCTTTTCAAATCCTCAAAAGAATAAATAATAATGCATATAAACTTGATTTATCTGCAGAGTATATGAAGTGCATGATACTTTTAATGTCTTTGATTTAACTCCTTTTGTAGGTAATAATGAAGAAGAAGAAGCATTGGATTGAGAACAAATCCTTTTTAAGAGGGAGAGGATGATGGAAGAGACCCAAGCACAAGCCCGAATGCAAGCCCACCAAAGAGTAGATTTGGGCCAACCACTAGAGCTATGACCAAGAAGATTCAAGAAGACTGGAATGCTACTACTGATGGCAGATAAACCTTCTTATACATGTTCAAATGCCATAAACTTTAGTGTAGAGTAGAATTTAATTTCTTGTCAAAATTAGCATAGGAACTTTATTTGTAATTTTGCTTAAAATGAAGTTTGGTACCTAAACACCAACCTAGATTAAATTAGGGTTTCTAAACCTCCTAATTTAACCTAGGTCGGTCCTAAGCAAGCCCATTAGGAAGTGCACGTTCCAAGCAAGGTAACATGCCTTCCATGTGCTTCATTTTAGACGCCAACTTCAAAGCTAGGATATTTTGAATTTCCCTCTTTTTTCCTTAATTCAAACCGGCTCTCAATTGCTATATAATGAAGAGCTTGACTCATGTATTTGGAAGATTAATCAATGAGTGAATTGCTGCCAAATTTGTGCCAATTACACTCTTGTCTCCTACCCTCCGTAGGATAAACGTTTGATCTTCAATTTTCCACTAGACCAAGTGATTAGGCCTCACCTATCACTCTCCATACCTATCCTTCACCTTCAAGGAATCCACAAGCTCTAAGTGAGCTCTTTGTCCGCTGCAATCCATGAAGCTTCCGCCAATCCACCAAAGAAATCACAATGAATGAATGCATTCTTCCATCATTCCTTCTCCAACTCAATTCCCACGACCAACTATTATTACTCCAAATCCCAACTTGTGTTAGATGGTGGCCAGTATTTAAGGATATCGAAAAAAGTCTAGGGAATTTATGCTTTAAAGGAACATTGTCCACCCATTTATCCTCCCAGAACCTAATTTCTTTTCCATCCCCTACTTCCCACCTACCTCTGTCTTCAAAGTCATTGCCCCACTCCTCTAAATTCCAAACTTTCCTAATGTCCCTCCACCATAGCGATTCCTTATAGTTCTGAACTTGGGACCTTAACCCCCTCCACCCATCATACTTAGAGTCTAGAATATTCTTCCATAAACTTCTCTTTTCAGACTTACGTTTCCAAATCCATTTTCCCATAAGAGTTAAGTTAAATTTCCTTATATCAATTACCCCTAATCCACCTTTATCTTTTGACTCACAAACCTTATGCCACGCCACCCAAACAATTTTCCTATTCTTTGAACCCACTCCCACAAAAATTTCTTTTGTATCCTTTTCACTTCCTTCACCAAACTAGTCGGCATAGAAAATAAGGATTAATAAAAGTAAATAATACTAACTAACATTCTTAATAAGAATACAATTAATTAATTCTGATAGTTTAATTATAAGGAAGAGTAAATAGTTGATGGGGAAAAAAAGGAAGAGTAAATAGTTACACCCTAACAATGTAAGGTCCATTTCTAGAAAGTAGCTTGGAAGCTAATGAAGTTACCAATTGTCTGCATGCATGGGACCTAGTAAAATATTAATTAATTAATTCTTCCATAGTCTTGATATAAACACAATCATATTATATTGGGCAAGTGACCTCACTTAAGTTTGGAAGTAAGTTTAAGTGCATCGGACCGCGTAAAATTTGGAAAGTTTTCTTTAATTGTTCTTAATTCCTATTTCTTTATTTTCGAAATTTACAAGGATAATGTTCAGGCAATATTGATAATTAGAGAAAATGAAAACAGAAGAAAAAAAAATCTTTTAAAGAAGAAGAAGAAGAAGAAAATATTATGCCAAAAACTGATTACTTGCAAACCAAAACCATGCATCCAACTCCCTCTTGATTAGGGTTAAGCTGGGAGATTCATTTATGAATAATGTTACATTAACATCGGTTTATATTCCTTTAATATCTAAATAAATTATTATTTTACTATAATATAATAGTTTATTTAAAAATAGTTATAAAGTGATTATTTTTTACTATAAGAATGTAAAATAAATTTTATTCTTCATTTATTTGGAGATGATTTAATAATTTTCATAATTTTCTTATATAGTCACATTCCTCTGATTTTGGATGAGGAGTGAAAGGAGAACAGCCTTGTTCCCCAAGCAACATGTTTTCACACTTTCAGTCAGAGCCTATAAAATAAGAAGACTTCAGTTGATTTCAAGAAGACTTTCATATATACATATATAGAAAAGACTATTTTTCAACTAACGAAAAAGAATAAACTTTTATATATTGAAATTGAATTTACTACATACATAAATAAAAATATATAAAGCGACTCTTAAAAAAATCCCAACATGAAGTATATGCTGCTTTACATCTATAAATTTTTACTCCATAAATTTAAAATTTTAGCACATATTATACTGATTGCATGCATGCCTTTGTTTACATGATTTATATTTATATATAATTTTAACATCAGTTTTAAAAGTCTCATTTTTATAAATCCAATAAATGAAAATTTAATTTTACATAAAAATAAAGATTTTTTTTAAGTCATGTCATAGTATATTTTGCTGATTAAAAAAAAGAATTTGGCATAATTTTGTTATTTCCAGATAAGGAATTTCAGACTTCCACTGCTTCCCTCTCTCTTCTTGCTACTACGCAATTTCAATCTCCATTCTGACTAAAGAATAATCTAGATACATGGAATTCATTAGTTTTTGTGTTATTAGTATACTATAAAATTGTTTTATATTATAATTATTACAAGATATGCAATCTATCGAGAACTTTTTAGTTGAATATGATACGCGATTTTATTGAAATCTAGTTCATTGGGAGCGAGGAAGAACATTCAACTGAGTGGTTGGGTAACGACCCTTTGGAAACAAGGAAGGTGGCTTCAAGTTTCCCATTAGAGGACAAAACTTGGGTCACTATTTTGCAGTTTGATTAATTCTTCTTTTAAAGTTTCAGTGGGTAGTATACTTTATTTAAGGGTCGTGCTCACCAATGTATTAAGAACACTTATTCACAAATTTTTAAAATATTATTTTTATTAAACGAGATAAAAATTTATCAAAAAGGTTTCTTGTACATATATTATAAATTTTCTTGATTTTATTAAAAATAGTTATGATTTTTTATTTTACTATTTTCATTTCTACCTCACATAAAAAATATATGTAAATAATTATAAATTAAATAAGAGAGAAAAGTACAATTCACAAAAGAATAAGTAAATACAGTATTCAATTTTGATACTATAGAAACAGAAATATTCCATAAATGCAATAGTTAAAGAGCATTTATTTCCATGAAAATTTTCTATTTTTAATTTGTGAACTGCTACCTCACTTTCTAAATAAGGACTAACATCCACTAAATAACAAAAACACTCAGTTGACATTCTTGAATAATAATATTTTAATAATATTTGTTTTATCTTTTTAGTTTAAAATTTTATTAAAATGGATTATTAAGTGAATGTAAATTTTTTGGAATAGTGTCAAAATAATATTTTCTTTTCTTTTAAAATAATCTCTATCCTTTTATCAACTGTACAAATAGACTTGGGTTTTGCTTGAGTGTAAATTAAAAATAAAAGAATGAATATTTGATTACAAATTGCAGTTATAGCAATATTTTAAGACCATGGTTAAGACTTCTTAATTTGTTGGCATGAAAACAATCGTATGTGTGCATCATTCCTCCTTGGCACCCCTTCTCATGCTATATAAAGGGAACTACCTGCCTGTAAGTGTCTTTCACCAAACTCTCTTCTTTCTCAACCGTGTCTCTCTCACACACAAACATAACAAAGAATCAACAGCGACACCTTAAGAGTGTTGTAACACATATATAGTGAGAGTGAGTTTGTGTTGAGAAAGATGGTGAGAACCCCTTACTGTGACAAAAGTGGACTGAAAAAGGGAACATGGACACCAGAAGAAGATTGGAAATTGATTGCTTATGTCACTACACATGGCCATAAGAACTGGCGCCAGTTGCCTAAGTTTGCAGGTAATAGAAGTGCGCCAGTTAATTACGATCTTCAACTTTTCATTCCTTCACCAAAATTCGCTTCAGAACGTTTTTCTTATCCTTATCTTAGTGCAGTTATATTAACCTTTGTTTAACACGTCAACACTGATGATAACATTGGTAAATGAATTTTACTCTTTGATAGAGTCTACCTTCGGGAATGAATACTGATTTCACGTTAAGTTTTCACCTCAGTTTGAGATGTATAAAATTATGGTTTACTAAATTTTGAACTTGTTTTTTATCATATAAGTTGAATTAAGACTCGGTACAGAAAAACTATCTGTTCATTTCTATTTTTCTACACAACTTTATATCACACTCTTTTTCGAAAAACAAACATGATCCATGCATTCTTGATCTTAATTTGATTCTGGTTTTAACTACGAAATTAAACTCTGGGGGGAATTTAAGAACTCTACTTATCTCCAGAATCTCAACAGACCCATCATTAGGTCAGGCACCAAAAAGGGAAAATTGAATTCATATTCTACTGTTTTGATTCAATATAGTTGTGCAATATGTTTTCAGGTCTTGCTAGGTGTGGAAAGAGCTGCAGATTGAGGTGGATGAATTACTTAAGGCCAGGCATCAAAAGAGGGAACTACACCTATGAGGAAGAAGAGAGGATTGTCAAACTGCACAAAATTCTTGGAAATAGGTAAACGACACAGCCAGATCACACGATTTCTCCTCCTATATAGTGAAATTATAAACTAGGATTGTTACATGAGTTTAATTTCTGTGCACCTTTAAACTAAAACATGTCATGCTGCATATGATTTTTCAGATAGTTATTATAAATATCAATGGATTAACTTGTCATATATGATATGTGATGCACTTATATTATTACATGGACTTTTGCGCAAGTTACATCATATAATTTCTTTCACTGCATGTGAATATAAACCATAGTTGATTTTCATCTCCCTTTTCTTGAAGGTGGTCTGTGATTGCTTCCCACTTACCTGGAAGATCAGATAACGAGATAAAAAATCACTGGCATGCACATCTTAAGAAGCGCTTTCAACACAATTCAGAAACAAATGAAGAGGTTGAAGCTTCCAATCCAAAACACCACTCCCTAGTTGAATCCATTCAAGAGGAATCTCGGGAAGTTGTTGCAAGCAGTTTCCAGAACAGTTCCCTAGCTACTTCCCAAACTCCTGACGGTGATTTTCCATCGCCCCAGCTTACATCATTGAGCAATGTTCTATGCATGATATCCGAACCTGAACCTGAACCTGAACCAGCCAGTAACTGGAATTTGGCTACTGATAACTTTGCTGATTTTATGGAGGAAAACACAGATCCTATAAGTGCACATTCTTGGAAAGAACTTTATGATATTTCGTTCATAAGTGAATTTCTCACTCCTTTTGTGACTGAACCTGAAAGTGTTTGTTCAGTTTATGATGTCTGGGGGCTGTTCAATTAGTAACAGGAATATAATATGGGTTTGGTTTTTCTTCTTTCTTGTTATTTTTTGGGGAAAACCTATACCAGCTTATTTTGTTGAAAGGGGTTTCACACTGTGGGCGAAATGAGTAGTTCTACTCTTATATTTCCATAATATTTTCTTATAATTCCATTTTATAATTTTTATATCACATAGCCCATTTTGATCCTCTTCCAATATACTCCTTTGTATAAACACTTGTTAAAGGTCTCCACTTGAACTCGTTTCCAGAAAACCTGCAACTGAACAGTGTAATTCAACGTTACAACGAAATATAACTTAAATACAACATTATAAGTGATATTCATGTTGTTTTTTAATCAAATTTAATTACGTAAGTGAAAATTTAAAAAATAACAGCATCTAAATTTCATATTTTCTCCTCTAAGTATGTTGTCACCTTTTTATTGGTCACTCTTACAAGTGATCTCCACATTTGCTCATCAAGAACACCTTCAACCATGAATTAAGAAGGTGACGACATGTTGAACAGCATATATATAACAACGAAATCTTATGCATGATCACCAAGTACTATTGCATAAACAATATCTTTGTATTTGTAGCTCATATGAGATAGTGTTCTCTAGAACTGTCCTACAATCTTCAGCCCACTAATATCATGTATGGGGCAATTTTTTTCCAGAAAAAAATTGTGTTTCTATATATATATATATAAAAATATATCGTGCAATGTTTTCTCATGATCTAAAAATTCCTTAATTATTTTAATAAAATTTAATTTAATCTTCTTATAAATTATTTAAAAATTATTTCAACATGTACATATAATAGTTGTGTTAAATGTAAAAAAAAAAAAGCTTTTATTAGTAAATTATAATTTACTATGAATTATATTAATTTAATTGTTAAATTTAATTTTTTATTAACTATTTGGTGTTTCACTAAACAAATTCAATTTAGCATTATAGCAAGTTTAATGAAAATGTAAGTGGATGTTAACATTATGTAACTAAAGTATTTTTTATTTGCTTATATACATGGTTATTAAGTTATTATTTAAATATTTAATAAAAAATTAATAAAATTTAATATATAAAAAGTTTTAATAAGTAAAGTAATTTTATAAAAAAAATTATTTGTGAACTAACTTGTTAATCTTTCACAAATGTAAACCTCCGGTATTACATTAGCAATATTTAACGCGGGTTCTAGAAAGTATTGAACGTAGGTTCCAAATCAATGTGGAAAGAAGAAATACTGAAAATGAAAAATTTCAATGTTGATTTTGAATTACTGTTGATATTTGAGATTTCATGTTGATTTTGAATTAATGTAGAAATTTGAGATTTCATGTTTTCATTATACTCTTACCGACGTTAAAGCTTAGAATATTGAATGAGTTACAAGCACAGTCAATGAAGAGTGGGAAATGTAGGGAAGGGAGCAGGGCATTCTACTGTTTGGTTTTTTTATTTTTGCTGCTGTGTCTATATATTTTTTTTTTTAAAAAATAAGGTAGTGTAACTCAAGTGTATTATTTAATTCATTTATTTTGTGTTGATAAAAAAACATGGTATTTAATTTTTTTAATAATTTTTTTTTATATATGGATTAGAATATTCTATGTATTTCGTTTAATATATTTTTTTTTCAATAAAAAAAGTAAAGTTTGACAATATTTATTATTCAATAACTAATATGTAGAATCTTAATATTTTTTTTATAAGTTGACTGTTTTTTTTAGGTAATTACCTATGTATATATTTGAAACCGTATATGAAAACAATAATAGAAGTAAGACATGTTTTTGTATAAGCAAAGAGGGTCTAGATAGTACTTGAGACCGGTTGTACAATTGCTGACATGTCAATGATTCTTTGGTTCCTCTCTTCGAGTCTTCTTCCACAAATGTTGATGCTCAGTTGGGGTTGACCTGAAAAAGATACTATGAGATCAAGTTAGTTCTCTATGTGAATAGTGTATTTTGGTAATTGATAAAAACGGATCTTACACTTCCGCGGAGGATTTATTTATAGTGTTGATCGTAGGCCCTTGCTATGATGACCCATATTTCAGTTATTTGTTGATGTGCATCATGGTCCTTGATTAATAGGGAGGTATATTGGTATATAGGTATGTTAGAATATTTGAAGAATATTTGTGTCATCTTTCAATTAATCAGTTTGTAGCTGATTTATCGAAGATACTTCTCGCGTATTCTGGGATACAAATTATGACTCATTAAGTGCTATTGTAACTTTTGTTACTGCCATTTATTGCATGTCTTAAGGTGTTCTTTGATTCGGGTGATCGGTCAGCTAGGTCGAGACTCGTCCGGTACCGACCGATACATTTGCTTTAGGGGTCCAACCGCTTTAGATGTTTTTTTTTTATCTAAAGTGTCTATCTTAGAGCCCGACTCTCCGTTGGATGCGGTGGCATTCGATTGTTGTAGCCACACCAACCGGGTATGTCATGGTCGGGAAGGCACTCCGCAAGATTTCTTTTTCTATATATACAACCTTTTTTTAATGATTTAAACGTTACCATGCCATTTAATGAATTCACGGTGGGGTCTTTCTGATCCTTAAAGTGGCACCGACCCAATTACATCCTAATTCTTAGGCGGCTCTTCAAGTGTTTAGAATTCTCTGTGATATTTTTAAGTTACAATCCACTTCTCAATCCTTTTTATTCTATTATAACTCTTGTCCGAGTAACTCCAGTGAGTTGGCTATCTTTGACAAGTTGACCAAGAAGTATTTGTTTTGCACCTTATACTTCATCTTATAAACATTTTAAAGAAAAATACTTCAAAAATCTTGTGGAGTCGGACGACAAGCCCTTTCTCTATGATGCGGAAGGGAAAACCAAATTTCTCTTTCATTGGACTCAAACTCCGACCAGATATGTTTCCTGGCCCAGGTCTTCAATGTCTTCCCAAGACAAGGAAATTTTTTGTGTGCTCGACCAACTCTCGAATAGGTTATCTACTTGGGAGTTGGTAGCATTGTACGATTCGTCCAAAAGGTGGACGAATCTGAGCGGTATGTGAAATTTCTTTTGCACACGGCCTTATTCATTATGTTGACGGGATGTTTAATTCGTTTGTGTCTTGCAGCGATTATGTCTCGGGTAGATCCAGAATCAGCCAAATACTTAAAACAAGGGATTTTGACCATGATGGGGTTATTTTTTTTGCTTTTTACCAAAATGGGGTCCATTTAAAAAAAATTACAAATTTAGGCAAGTCGTGCCAATTCGGCACGACTTCAGTATGACATGACAGAAGTCGTGCCAATTCGGCATGACTTCATATGCACAAATCATTCCAATTTGACACGACTCTGCCATGTCATACTGAAGTCGTGCCAACTTGGCACGACTTCTGCCACGTCATAATTTTTTTTAAAAATTTTATTGTTTATATATTGAGTAGTAAGTTATGTAATGTTAAAAATTAATTTGATACATAACTTTCTAAGAGTGTTAGTTTTAAAGAACAAAAAATTAGATAATCATGTATGGATCATGTTTGAATTGAATGAATAAATACATAGATAAAGAAAATGAATGTTCTAAGAGTGCTATGAATGAATAAATACATAAATAAAGAAAATGAGGAAATTAATAATCAAACTTGTATTGAATTTTATTACTAAGCTTGTCTGTGCGGACAATTGCTTCTATTGTGACCTTCCGTTCTACAATATGAACATTTTTTTTGGCTAATTTGGAATTGAATCATCCATTTCGTTACGAATGCGTTGAGTGTCAAGTCTTCCTTATTGATGTCGACGCATGATGGGGTAAGGTAAGAAATTTGGTCCCGTGTAAGTAGACCAATAATCCAATTTTTGTTCCTTAAAACTAACACTCTTAGACAATTATGTATCAAATTAATTTTTAACATTACACAACTTACTACCCAATATAAACAATAAAATTAAAAAAATTAAAAAATAAAAAAAAATTATGATGTGGCAGAAGTCGTGTCAAGTTGGCACGACTTCAGTATGACATGACAGAGTCGTGTCTAATTGGGACAATTTGTGCATATGAAGTCGTGTCGAATTGGCACGACTAGCCTAAATTTGTAATTTTTTTTAAACGGACCCCATTTTGGTAAAAAGCAAAAAAAAATAATCCCATCATAGTTAAAACCCCTTAAAACAACTAAGACGTCAGGTGGCAAGTTGAACAGTCGTGCGTTGGTAGTTGGTCGAACACCTTGGGAAGAGTTGGAGAGAAATTCGGGGGTGGTGGCCACGTTGAAGGTCGAGCTGACTGAGTCTTCAAACTCTTTGAAGGCTACATTGTAAGTGATGGGGTTGCTTGATGAGAAAATGCGCCAAGTCAGTACTGAAGCTAACGAGACTAAGAAGGAGGTGCGGCCCTGAAGGCCGAGCTAGAAGCGGAAAAGGCCGGCTGTGCGAGGGTGGAGAGCGAAGCGGCCAACAAGGAGAAGGTGCTGACCCGAGAATTGGAAGAATGCCAATCATTCGTTATCCTCCGTATCAGCAAAAAATTGCTTCTCCAAGACCTCCGTCAAGCAGCCTTTTTCGATGGAGTTCTGCTTGAAAACTACCGATATGACATGAATAAAGACAATGTAGATGGTAAATTCATATCGATCGAAGCGGATGAAGATGAGAATATGGAGAATGCTGAGGGTCAAGGGGATAACCTTGACCGTCCCCCAGGCGAAGCTGAACCCTCTTTAGAGGAGTTATAAAGTTTTGTAATTTGTTATATTTTGATTTCTCTCGGACCTGGAATGTGGGCCTAAAACATTTTTAATTTCTGCTATTGAATTCATGGTTGAACACTTGAAATATTTGCAATATTTAATCCTTGCCGAACGAAACTTCGATATTTAAACTCGGCTAACCGAACAGTTCGAAATTTTGATTGTATCTTTAACAAGTTGTAGATAGAACTTAACGATGCTTTTCAATCACTGAGATAGATGGTGTGGTCTTTGGCAAGTATAATGGAATAACTTAGTCGAAGTCTTAACCCAAAATCGATACAAACTAATAATGGCTAACCGAGCCTTGAAGTATTTTGCAATTAATAACGTTTGTCGAATAGCAAAGTAGATGGCATTTTCGTTGCCAAGTAGAAGAAAATAATCTGGCTTGAGTCTTAATATATTCAAAGTATTAAGAACTTTCAGTCTTAATAAGTTGATCAAAGTAGAAGACTTCATCTACCAGGTTTCTTCAGTAACCAAAGAAAATTTAACCACGATATTTAGTATACTTATTATTATTAATAATATAATTATTAATAATAATATGTATAAATCATATTAATAATAATATGTATAAATTATATTAATAATAATAAGTATAATAAAAATGATAATATGATCAAAGAACTTGTCTGGTCTAGTGGTTAATAAAAATTCTAGATAATAGGCTCTGGCGGCCGCCGTGTCTGAGATTCGAAAAAGGTCATTCCCAATTGCTTAAGAACATGCCTTCGTTCTTTCGAGCGTCTTTGCGCATCATTCACTAGACCAAATCTCCCTTTCAGCCCGAATCTTGCATGCCTCTTCTCTTATTTATTTTTTTCCCTTAGCTCGTTGATTAAATCGAGGCCAGACAACAAGCTTTCTTTATTAAGATTTAAGTCCAGAGTTTTTCGTTGTAGAGAGGGCTCTCCAACTTCAACTGGGATCATAACTTCTAATTCGTATGTCAAAATGTTTTTTGTGTGATGGACTGCGGCGTACACTGGTAAGCCCATAAGACCTCGGAAAGCTCTTCGGTCCATTTACCCTTTGTTGGGTCGAGTCTCTTCTTTAATTCATTAAGAATGACTTTATTGGCAGCTTCGGCTTGGCCGTTCATTTGAGGGTGCTCTACAAAACTTGTGATATGCTTAATATCGAGTATTTCGTAAAACACGGCCAATCCTCTATCAATGAATTGTCGATCATTGTCAGTAATGATCACATGTGGGATCTCGAAATGGCACACAATATTTTTACATATGAAGTTAGGAACGTTCCGGGCCGTTATGGCTGCCAATGGTTCGACCTCTATCCATTTGGTGAAATAGTCTATCCCTACTAGAAGAAATTTAAATTGCCCGTTCCCTGGAATAAAAGGTCTGATGATATCATTCCCCATTTCACAATTGGCCACAGAGAGAGAATGTAGTGAAAGTTCTCGGGCCTTTGATCAGATAAACTGTCATATTCTTGGCACTTGACACATTTTCAAACAAAATCTGCACAATCACTTTACACGGTCGACCAATAATAACCTACCCTTAATACCTTTGCAGCCATTGTTCTTTCTCCCGAGTGAGTACAACATAGTCCCTCACATATCTCTCGTATGATATTATCAGCTTGGTCGGGGTGATGCATTTAGAAATTGGCCGAGTATATCCTCGATGATAGAGATTCTGGTCAATAAGAAGAAACCTGGCGGCCTGCTGTGTCATTGTCTTTTCGGATTATGCTCCACAATCCCCATTGGTTAAAAACTATTTGATGGGTGCCATCAAGTTTGGTTGTACATAAGTGGTCATGCATTCATTTGAACCGATGTTGGGATTCTTCAAGGTAACGTATATGACTGACCAATGGAGCCCCTTCTTCTTGACCGTGGCTAAACGTGAAAGCATATCTACCCAGGTATTATGTTCCCGGTGGATGTGATGGATGTTACCTCCGTAAATCTGGTAATCAAATTTTTGAACAAAAATGATAGTACCTTTGGAGCAACAATTCCTTGACTTTGAATACCCCCTTGAGTTGGCTGACAACAAGTGATGGGAGAGGCCCAAGCCCATAATTGAAAAAGCCCAAGCCCAAGCCCAAGCCCAAATACAAGTTCAAGCTTCAACTCAAGCCCAACAAATAGAAGATATGGGCAAACTAAGCATCATTGGATGTCTTTCTTTTGTAATTACTTTTGAGTATT
>Ga0123341_1003581_pt1 | contig 13363 bp, 8 predicted proteins | sample Turbeapinknodule_FD_89959 | JGI IMG/M metagenome (GOLD analysis project Ga0123341, IMG submission 89959) | Root nodule microbial communities of legume samples collected from Mexico - Turtle bean Mexico pink nodule | ecosystem: Host-associated > Plants > Roots > Nodule | place: Mexico: Nepantla... | reverse complement strand
TAATTATTTTTTATCTCTTAATTTAGTTATTATTTAATGATTTTCTTGTAGTAAATATCATTCAAGAAAAATTAAACCTAATTTTAAAGTGAAAGTTTTTTTTTCTTTTAATTTATAAGATTTAAACCTAAATATATATATACACAAACATAGGAGTGCATTTAACCACACATTTCTCCATCACAAAATCAACTCATTCACTCACTTACACACATATGAACTTTATTAGGGCACCCTTTTACACATTCAAATAAAAAATGCAATTTTTATTTGATTGGAATGTGTGGCTTGAATCTCTCCACAATAGAACACCACTAATATAGCAATAGCTAGTTATGGGATTTATCTTTTATGAATTCTTGGTTTGTGTCACGGTTTGGCCAAGAAAAAGGAAAGAAAACCAATTACATGCATTAGGGTAACATAATAATTTTGAAAAACACCATTTGTTGAACCAAGTAAAGTAAGAAAAATCACAAGACATAGCTAGACAGCTGTTAAGGCTTGTTTGGCTTCAACTTGATTAATGATAGATTTTATAGGTGTAAAGAAAACCATGCACTTAATTTATTTTTCCTTAAAAGATAAAGAAAAGACAAGCAGAAGGTATCATTCACTAAAATTGGGTCTTGGTGGCATCAACATGTACATGCACTACCATTATAAGCATAAACATTTACTTTTGCATGAAAACTTATCTACACACTTTGCTCATTAAAAATGGTATTTGAGAAAACATAGATATCCACAACACACAAGTAGATTAGATTATAAGCTTTGTTCCATAGATTTTGTCTACTATTCCATTAGTTTTTAATTCTAACAAGAAAGATTCTTCTTTTGAAAAGTCAACTTCATTGGTATTTTTTAAAGAAATTACAACTTTTTTTAATCATCAATAACCAAACAATGTCCTAAATTACTTCCTGCACCCCCCACTTTTGAACTTGAACTTCCATAATTAGGTGAAATGACTGAATTACCCCGTCTACTTCTCCCTCACTTCATCCCTACCACCATTTTCGTGTTTCTGCAGAAGAAGAGTGCTGGAAAAAATATTTTTCTGAGAAGATTTTCCAAAACGTATTTTATGTGTTACAGAAAACTTGTTCTAGAAAGTTCATTTTTGAAAAAAGCATTTTGAAAAATATTATATAGATTCTGAAAAATTCGTTCTAGAATTTCTTTTAATGAAAAACTTATTTCAGAATATAGTTTATGTGTTCCAGAAATATTATGCTATCTTATGTCTGTTTCATGAAATCCAAAAATTATATTTTAGAAAAATATTTCACAACACATAATTGGAAGATTACTTTAAAAAGGAAAAATAGTAATTTAAAAAATTTGGGGATGTATGTTAAATCGAGGGGTGCAGTAAGCAATTTGCCCCAAGTGAAAGTGGGTTGTTGATGCCTAAATAAAAGTAAATTCTTTCTACACCCAATTTTTTGAACCTACACTCTACGTAGTTTCAAATTTCCGAAAATACCCTTTATTATGAAAATAAAAATCCAGAATTAAAAATAATATGGAAAAGTAGATCCAGAGATTATGTTCCGAAATTAAAAATTTGTAAACAAAAATCAAAATTTCATTTCAGATAAAAAAAATCCGCAATATAAAAAGTTCATTCTAGAAAAAAAAAAATCTAAAAAAATCTGGAAACATATTTAAGGGTAATTTCGTCTTTTCACATTTAAATAGGGTGCATTGATTGGGTGCAGGAAGTAATTACCCCAAGTAAAAACCATTCAATAAGCCTACAAATTCAGAGAAGCTTTGACTCATTTTCAAGTTTCTGCAAGCAATTTTACTTTGCAAACTACAAACAAGACAAATTATAATATTAAGTTTTAATGAAATATATTTCTTAAAAAACTTATTTAATTAATATTAATGAAATTGAATAATATTAACTTACTTTCTTAAAAAGGTGCAATATTAATTATTTTTTGTTTATATATTATTGTCCTCTTATAAATATTTTTCCTAGACAAAAGAAAAGAAAATGTCCCATCTTCTTCTCATTCTCGAACCCAAAATAAATAAATAAATAAATAAATTCTACCTTGACTTTAAGCAACTTAATTAAGAAAGACAAAAAAGATAAGATTCTTCAACCTTTTATAAAGAGATTTTTTCAAATTTGTGGAACACGAGGCATTATAATTCCTCAAATAATAATTACACACTCTAAATCCTTTTTCTCTCTGTAAAGTTAATGATTAATGATTAAAGAAAACAATAATATTTCACATTGATGTTATAACTTTTTTATACACACAATTATTAATGTTAACATGTTAATTTTTTAGTGAGAAATTAAACTTGCAGAATGATAACTTAATAAAATCTCAGACCCTTTTATTTAATTTTGTTTGAAATATTATAATTTTGAAAATACAGAGAATAAAATGGAAAGTAGTAGTAGAAAAATGAAAACTAGCTTGAATTGTGCATTTCAAAAAAAGACAATAAATGTACATCAAAACTTCAAAAAAAATGACAATAAATGTACATCAAAATTGAAAAAAATGGCAGAAATACTTATAATAAATTAATTAAAACATTGGCACACATACTTATAATAAATTAATTTATGGTTCTTTGATGTTATTATGTGTTGTTCTTCTTGCTCTCACACACTTCTTCACAAGCTCTTTAAAACTTTTCTTTGAGCCATTATTCATTTTATTGCTCTTTGCTAACAAATCTTCCTCCACCTGCAAAAAAACCTTGCAAACCCTATTAGGTTAGAATAATAATAATAATAATAATTTGCTATTGATCACACCCCAAATCAGACGGTGGAGATACCTTCAGCAATCGATCCTCCGCCTGATTCAGCCTCTCTATCACCGTTCCTTTTGCTTCCGTCTCCATCATCACGCTCTCCATCGGACGGCACTGCTTCTCCAAACTCCTTGGGGAGAAATCGACGGACGATACGCGTCCATCGCTTCCGCTTGTTGGCGTGGATGCACACGAGCTCTTTGGTGATCGATTGCACCCTCTAATTTCCTCCAATTGTCTCAACTAAAGTGTTTTTATTTTTAAAACATAAAAAAGTTAAATTTTTTTAAAATCTTTTTAAAAAATTTACTCTTTTTAAAAAATTTACTCTAATACAACAATCTTATAGAAATTTTCTTTTAAAGGGACAATTTATTTTTGTAAAAGTTTTCTCACAAAGGGTTCAGTTTAAGGTACTATGAAGCATATTCTTAAATTTTATTTTGTCTTCTAATATTGACATAATTTTAATTTTAAGGATATTTCTTCTTGCACCCTTATATTCTTTAAAATACAGAATTATTCTTGCACCCCTATATTCTTTAAAATACAGAATTATTCTTGATAATTTTAGGTAATTTCAGAATAAAAATTTCATAAGAAAAATACCAGAATTATTATTTGATAATTTTAGGGGATTCCAAAATAGGAATTTCATGCTAAGTGTGTTTGCAAAATATTTCCAAAACACATTTTTTTTTTAATTTATTGAATAATAAATTCGGAATTTATAAAATTTGTTCCAGAAAATATTCTAAAAAAAATAATGAAAATAGTTTTAAAGAGATAAAACAGTCTTTTCCAAAAATCATGGGTGCATAAGCCAGTTGTTGGGGGTGCAAATGGTAACACCCTAATTTTAAACCTACTTTAATATTTGTCAAGTGAACATATTTCTTTAATAAATAACTTTTTGTAAAATTTAGATTCTAATTTTTTTATGCTAGCATGATATAAACCTTTGTAGTAATCTTTTCTTCAAAATTGTTGATTTAAAACCATGATTACCACTCTAATAATCCAAAATCATGTTTAAAATGGTAGAAAAATGTAATTGATACAATTAAAAATATGAAGAAATAAAATTAAAAAAAATTATATTGCTAATATTTTTCAAAGAAGAATTGTATAACATAATTAACTAACTAACTTATATTAAGCTAATTAAGCAAAATAAATTGAGTAGAAAGAAACATACCAAATTATCCAAACGATCAATTCTAGAGAGAATTGGTTCCTGAGTTGCAGAAGCCATTTTTCTGTCACTTTCCTCAAAAACAAACACAAAATTTCTTGTTTTTCCCTTCAAATATATGAATGTGTTCTTCAAGTTACAACACTTTTTTTTCAGTTTGGATTTTCATGCTACCTTCTTTATATACATGATTCCATGGTGCCACGCGTTCAACTCTTACTGTGGGGCTGCTACCTCCTATTCGCATCTTCTGCCACGTGTAAAGACGACGTGTTACCGTTTGAGAGGGTTTTCATTGTCAGTTATTGCGCTGTGTCATTGGCTTAACATCACGCACTCCAAGGACACGTGGAAGGCGTGCATGCCGTGTATGAGATTGCCAAGGACACGTGTCTTTCATGTGATGTCACACATTCTCTGCCCCATGATCGATGCTTCTCGAAGATCGCAGATATCTATCTCTTCCATATGGAGATTATTTTCTTTGTTCTATTACGAAGAAAAAGACAACTATTTCATTTTTTGTGAAAAAAATAATTTTATCCATTGTTAAATTTAATAGCTTTTAGGTTTATTTTCTACTATATTATATATACATATATGTGTATATTAATGTACTACATGATGTGGGATATAGTGGGCTATTTAACAACTCAAACCTGTTATCTTAAAATGGGACAAAAATAGGTAATTTCTTTCTGCACCATACATATCAGGTAAGATATGCAACCAAAACAAAATTTAAAACTTAATATTATCTTTGGTTTATTTTTCTTATATACAAAAATTCGGAAGTTCATTGTTATATACTTTAAATTTCAATATCAGAAATGTTATTTTCGTATTTCATTTAAGTTTTCAGATAATTATATCCGGAAGTAAGTTATGATTGAGTTTCCATATCTTATACTGTAAATGGTGTAGAAGATTGAGATTCATAACTTATTTATGTTTATTTACGGATCTTGACATCTAGAAAATCATTTATATTGTCAAAGTAAATTTTGGGACGACGAAATTCAGAAGTGACATATTAGTTCTAAACTTAAATATTTGAATTTTTTTTAAAAATCATTTAAGGATAAAATGAATATTTTTTCACGTTAATATGTTGGGTGTGAAATTGAATTAACACGGTGCTGGGAGAAATTGCCTAAAAAATATAAAGCCTGCCATGGTGTTTTGCATATGTTGGGCTTTTACTTCCTGCATTATATCATTTATGAGCTGCACTGTATATTTTTTAAAATTCCATAATTACCCTTGCACTTTTTATTTGAAAGTAGGGAGTTCAAATATGCAATGCATGGAGGTGTTGCATTAGACTGTTTCTTCCTACACCTCCATATCTTCTTCCGCCACCTCCATACACAATATGAAAATATATTTTTATCCTTTTTTGTCACCTCCATAAACTAGTTTTCGAATTATGTAATCCGAAACACATTTGAAAAAAGACTTCCGGATTATTTAATCCAGAAAGTAATAATGCATATAAAAAAAGACTTACAGATTACATAATCCAGAAGCTAATTATAAATTTGAAAAATAACTTCCGGATATTATAGAGGAGCATTTTTGGAAATTCAAAAATATATGGAGGTGAGAAAAGAAGATTACATAATCCAGAAGCTAATTATAAATTTGAAAAATAACTTCCGGATATTATAGAGAAGCATTTTTGGAAATTCAAAAATATATGGAGGTGAGAAAAGAAGGTATGGAGGTGCAGGAAGAAACAGTTGTACGTTGCATTAATATGTAAATACTGAATTAGATAGAGTTCAAAACTTGTTCCAGAGAGAACCACTTCATGATTTTTCCATGTATTTACATTAATACTTCGAAATTAGAACTGATTTTTCTAACACATTGATTCATTCAACAGGAGTCACAACTCTTGATCCAAGTATTTAGCAGATCAGCATAGTGATTATGGTTTCAGAATTATCAGTGTAAAAACAGTGTTTATGAATGTAAGTAGAGGGTTTTCAATCACAAGAAACAGAGAAAGATGTGTATACATACAAAACTGCAAGGCTCGTTCCGTATTACAAACAAAACAATGCCACAAAGTTCAGATCTACTACTACTATATTCTTCAGTATCTTCTATGAACTGCACATAACATAAAGTCATGACAAATATTAACGGCTACTACGACCATAATTACAACCCAGAACACAATACACACTCCAAGAAAATATGAAATAGAAACTAATTTTAAAAACAAAAAAATAATTAGTTGTTATATTGACTAAATTAGAGACCATTTTAGAGATTAAAAAAATTATTAGTTTCGAAATTAATTTCTAGTTTCTAAAATGGTATCTAATTAGCTAGTAAGATTTTAACTACCAATTATTTAGATTCTAAATTTGGTAGTAAAAACTTGGTAACTAATTAAGAAACTAATTTAGAAACCAATAATTTTCTTAGTCTCTAAAATAGTATATAATTTAGTTGATATAACAACTGATTATTTGTTGTTTCTAAAATTTATTACCAATTTAATGATTTTCTTGTAGTGACACTAGCAGTTGATACCACACTCTTCAACATCAGGGCCAGTGACCCTTGTGGTGAAAGGGTCAATTCTGACCCACAACAGAGAGAAAATGGATGCAAGGAGAATGGACCACACCACCACAATGGTTGGTTCTGTTCTGGCGCCCCATGAGACCTTTGAGGAAAGGGTAGAGATGGACAATGACCCAAAAGGCAAAGAAAAGCTTGCCAAAGAGGGGTCCCCATGATTGGTAGCCACTGTTGATGGCATAGGAGATGCCAGCAACAACTCCTACCATGTTTATTATGAGAAGTGTTGTGGGGGGGATGAGAAGGGTGGTCCATTTGAACATGTAGAGCTCAGCAAAATCTCCATCTTCGTCTGAGGCCTTGGAGGTGACAGTGAAGTTGGTGTCAATTCCAGCAAGCACTTTGAGAAGGCCCTGGAAAACGGCAAAGAGATGGGCCGAGACACCGCCGATGACCCAAAACTGTTCGTTCCTCCACCACTCGTCGATTCCTACACCGCTCCACCTCATCTCCAGGATTCCGGTGGCAAAGATGGAGAGAAAGAGAGAGATGAACCATATGCTTGCAAGGTTACTGATCTGCAAGAATAGCAAAAAATTGAGTTAGAATACTGATTGTAGTTGGCATTGGTTATGAATATGAAAGTAATTTATGGGAGGAACATGATAAAATTACAATTCAGGAGATCCTACCAAATGCATTTCCCGTTTTAGATGAATTAACCAAAATGATAACAATCAAGAGTCAAATGTTAAACCATTTATGGATGTTCTTCATCATTAACTTGGCTAATCATCTCAAAATCCTAAATAGGAAGTGTCAGCAAATCCTAAATTGTATTGTCATTCTTCCATGAACAACCCCCACCCCAGATATCAAAACATCATTTTGATGGACAATATCATGATTTATTCATCCATTGATTCTATCTCATGATTTATTACACATGACAAATGACTAATTCAAATCTAAGTTGTATGAAGAAATCACAAACCTGCGGAATGATGAACTTGTTGGTGAGCAGACAGACAGCAGGCAAGATACAATAAATGAGAAGGGGAATGGCCGTGAGTGGATAGATTGTGGTGTTCACATAAGCGAACCTTTCAAGCCACTTTAGCCTTCCACCATAACCATACCAGATGGGGCAATGTCTGCTAAAAAGAATCTCCACAGAACCTAAAGCCCACCGAAGCACTTGGTTTAGACGGTCTGAAAGATTGATGGGAGCCGAACCTTTAAATGCCGGCCGCTTTGGCATGCAGTATATAGACCGCCAACCGCGGGCATGCATCTTAAATCCAGTAAGAATATCTTCTGTGACGGAACCATAAATCCATCCTATCTGTGGCAAAGAAGACAAACAGTGAATTATCTTTCAAGATAATTATATTTTTGAACAGCTGACTCAAATCATTCAAAAGGGTCCTCCACTTGATATCTTCAGCAAAACAAACATTGAGAGAAGTTTATGCCAAGTTCATAGTTCAATTTGTTGGACTTGTAATGGATTCATTTGTAATGAACAAAAACAAAACTTGAAATCAAATAACATTAAGCATAAGATGACACCACACCTCGGATCCCCATTCTGATTTATCCTCATAACCACAGCTGATAACATGAATAGCCTCCTTAAGAAGAGTTTCTGGAGTAGCAGACTGAGGAACACCACCATTCTCCATAAGGGTGGAGGCTACAAAAACTGCAGACTGACCAAACCTTTTCTCAAGGCTCATTTGTGACATAAGAAGTGATTTCTCATCATCAAATCCAGTACCTGAAAACATAAGTTAGAAGTAAAGGTCTGATTAATTGGAAGAGACTAAATAAAGTTCTAAACAGACTTCCTCAAAGGGTTGTGTTAAAAAAGCACGAAAATTGTTCACTTTCATGAAGTAAACACAATTTCAAGAGGTCTACCTTCTACTCCTTCTTCTATATCCTCTAGACTGAAGATAGGTACAGTTGGGTCAGCATGCTTGCTAGATTTTTTCTTGTCTGATCCTTTCTTACTAGATTTTGAACTCTTCAGATTTCCACCACAGAGCGACGACAAAAACCCGGGCTTTTTATGCTTGGGTTTAAGAGGAGGTTCATAACCATATAAAGCTGTCCTATTGAAGACACATCCAGTACCAACATAAACAGGACCCTGAATGCCATCCAAGCCTCTCAAGTTTATCTGTTCCGCAAGTGTCACAAGCAAAAAAAGTATCACAAAGAGGTTAAATCTCATACAGTCCACAAGAATAAAAAAGTGTAGCAGAAATCAACAAAAAAATTAGATGAACATGGCATGAGATACTTACATCAAAGAACACTGTATTACGATTGGCATAACGATCATTTCTATCAATACCATCAAACCTCTGTGGAAACTGGACATAGCAAACATGTTTACCAAGGTTGGGATCCATCATAAAGCACATAGCTTCCCTCAAGGCCTTGCTGTTGTTTATGTAGTGATCACAATCAAGATTCAATAAGAAAGGTCCATTAGTAAGAACAGCAGATACTCTTACCTGCAATTTATATAAATCACCACCAGTGAGATGACAATGTTTGGAATACCTATGGAGAAAAGTTTACTTTCACATTTTATATTGTAAAATGGTACTCACAAGTGCATTCATGGCACCAGCTTTCTTGTGATGTTGGAAACCTGGGCGCTTTTCACGAGACACATAGACTAGACGGGGAAGTTCATTGCCCTCAGTGTCAAGTCCTCCACTTTGGCCCAAGAAAACCTGCAGATATAAAAAAAATGTAATATTGACATGCTAGCAATTATGCAACATTCCAACCAAATTTAACATCTTCACAGTGTAAGACTTGCTCAAATGTAATTAGTAATAGAAAGTTAGAAAATTGCATAAGTATAGTCCATAAGGGTAGTAATATGTATTAAGTAAAACTTTGAGAAATGTCTCGAATGTTAATAGATGAACAACAAATTCTAAAATGTCAACATCATCAAAAGTATTCAACCAACCTGGATCATTCCTGGATGGTCTCTGATGTTATTTCCAGGCCATGGTGTACCATCTTGCATCACCCATCCTTCTTCGGGAATTTTCTGCGCCTTTGCAACAAGTCCATTGATTCGAACTTTAAATTCCTCATATTCTCTCTGTGAAACATAAATGAAAGGTAATATTAAAAGATACCCCTATGACAAACAAAACTCCTGCAAATAGTGCAAAGGCATGTTGTAAGCCAATATCTTACCTTCATTGCTCTACGATCCTTGACAAATGATGGATGGACCTTATCTTTCAAGTAATCAATCTTTTGTGCAAAGTACCACTCGGGTGCACGGGGTTCAATGCTATACTTCTTGGAAAAGGGAACCCATTTCCTTGCAAATTCGGATGTCTCGGCAAGGGCTTCGAATGTCAACATAGCAGCACCATCATCAGAAACATAGCAGGAGACCTTATCCACTGGGTAGTCAACTGCCAGAATAGACAATACAGTATTGGCAGTCACAAGAGGGGGCTCCTTTAATGGATCGACAGTACTCACAAAAATGTCAACAGCAGCTAGCTGTGACTGTTCTCCTTCCCGATCATACCTGCAACTCACATGAATTTGGCATTAACAGAATACAAGATTGAAAAAGAAAAACAGCATGCCATATGCCACAATTTCTAGTACAGAAGAACGATAAGGTTCGAGAGTTACCTCAATGCAAGCCTATCAAGATATGTTTCTCGGTTGACAGGAAGCCACTTGGGGAATTGATCCAATATCCAAGAGATGGCAAACCAAATCTCACATATAACTGATACCAACCACAATGGATAAGCATTGGGCACTGGATTCGTTATCCGATAATGCAAGAAAACGCAAAGGATAACCAGCCGCAACATAATGACCATACGATATGGATTTATCCTGGATGATGAAATTGAAACCTTCCTAGAAAGAGGCTGTCGAGCTTCATCATTCCTACATATAAAGAAGAATGCACTCACATACGATACTTATTCAAAAGATTTGGCATCTTCAACAAACAAAAAAATACTTAGTAGTATTTTACAACAATGTTACCAAACCTTCTCATGCTATCAACCAAGATATATTACCATATCATATTGTTAACTACTGAACAATAGAATAACAGTAAATATACATACACTGACAGGGAAACAAGTAAAGAAGCTTACAATACAAATAGAATGGCAATGACTCATACAAAATAGATAACTTAATTACTCACAACAAGGAATCATCCACAAGCACATCTGTAGCAGCATCAATATCTCCACCTCCTCTCTCAGAAGCAGCTTGGCCGGTGCTCATTGGAACAACATTCTTTTCTTGCTTCATCTTCCAGCCATCAACTCTTTCTTTCCATGCAACATTACCCAAACCTGGATCCCCAGCCCTGATATTAGCTGCACAAGAATACATTCAAGTACTTCAAATCACAATCAGTTAGCTAGATAAAGAAATGTAGCAAATACAAATCACAAATGAGAATGTCAAGTTGCATACTAATACCTAACATGAAAACTTCTATAAAAAAAAATCATAGATGAGAATGTGCATAGTGAAAAGGAGTAAGATAGATACGAGATTGATTGATATCAGATGAATATGGAATATTATGGACACGTTTTCCTCCACCAACTGCAGGAGATGCCATTGAGAGCCTCTCAGGAGAGGCTGCAGACAACTCTCCAGATACCTGCAATAAAAAATACACCGATTTTCATTCAGACTCCTGAAATTGAAGGTGAAAGGTGGAGAAAACTACAATGTCAAAAGCTAACTGAATGACCTCTTGTCCACTGGTCAGCAGAGGAATGTGGTTGTGAGAAACTTCCTTATCATAATTTGGAGCACCAACCTCCTCGCCTCGTGCATAAGTCAATTGCCAGCTTAACATGCGGTCTGAAATCTTCTGCTTTTGGTTTTGATTGTCTGAATCGTAATTAAAGTCGCTGGCAATATCAGTAGCAGCACCATCCTCTTCCGTGTCTCCAAGAATTGCAGGACTTCCTGGAATCATTTAAACAAGTAGTATGATCACTACTTACATACAACCAGAAAATATAAGTTCTTCAAATATGGCTGAAGATTAAAGATCAAAACTGAAGGTGTAAAGGCATAAAAAAAAACAAGTAGTGTGCAAGAATAATATATATCTTGCAACTACAAAATCCTAATGACAAAAACAAAGGGAAAACAAAGTTCTCTATCTAGGCATCACAAACAAAGATAATCAAAGCCAATTATTGAGTACTCTCAACATATGGAAAAGTTGACAACCTATAAATGCAATCTCTGACATATTATCTATCCACTCAGAAGATTTGGCTTGAAGAAAATGGAAATTGCCCCCAGGACTAGTAAATGGTGACAGTATGAGTACCTCACTTTTACACTCCTAGAGTGTGCTAAAGTTACATGCTTAGTTTAGTCTAATTTAGCCACACAAAATATTCTACAAAAGTTTTCATGTTAGGAATTACTATGTTAGACTGATACCTAACTAACAACAATCATTTTTCATCACATGAACAAAGTATTATCAAAAAAAGAAAAAAGAAAGAAAATACAAAAAAACATGGGAGACTAGACCAAAACCCATATGTTAACAAAAACGATAGACTATAGCCAATTTTCTTATAGCTATAGTTATAAAAGTTCTAATTCAGAAGTTCATTGAATAAATGTTCTTGAAGCAAAAGGTTATATCTCTTACTGGTTATCTAGAAAGTGGTCAATTAGCTTCATTTACCTTTGTGCCTCTTGTACCGGGTTTTGCACTGGGGGCAAGACTGATTCCCATCCTTCCTTTCATACTCATAACAAGGTCTGCATACAGGGAAAGCACAAACATCGCACGCAATGAAAGGTTCACCATCCACATTCTTCCCAACACCATCACCACATATCTGGCACACTTGAGCACTCAATGCTGTCACTGGCTTTGCCTGAACATTTGAAATGTCACAAAAAAAACTTCATCAAGCTTCAACCAGCAACCATTTCACCGCCACAGCATCACAAAATATTGGAGGAAATCAAACAGAAACTTAGTATATACACTCACCCCAGCTTCGCCTTCAGACTCCATAGTTCCCTCTACACAACACTTCTCAAATGAAAATAAGGGACCAAAGGGTAGTATTTCAAGCCACACTCATTAATTTCAACACTTTCTGATACCTGAGAGGATCGATTTGGAAGAGTCCCCTCTCCTGAAACAACCTATAATCACAAAAAAAAAAAATTCTAGTTGTTAACAAGCATTCTCATCGGTTTGCAAAGTTGGAAAAAAACTTCAGAACTTCTACCACAAATTGAAGTTATAATCACAAAAACAAAGCCTAGCTTATAGCAAGCATTATCAACAGTTGGCAAAATGAAAATAAAAACAATTTTTGATCACAAATTGATATTATAATCACAAAACCAAATCTAGTTTTTATCAAGCATTCTGAGCAGTTTGCAACGAGGGGGCAAAAAAAAACCTGTAACATGAAACTTTGTTTGGTGAATGAGAAAAGCTGGGTGGAAGATGAAAAAGGAAGGGTCAGATTCTAAACAATGAAATCTCCTTTATGAACATGGCTGAGAAAACAAAGCACTTTCCTCATCACAGACAACAAAAAAGAACCAAAAAAAAGTCATTTTTCCTTGAGATTCTCGCATGATCAACAGTGAACAACATATATCCACTATCCATTTCCGAAAGGAAAAAAAAAAAAAAAAACAAAAACAAAAAACCACAAATCCACACCAAACTCACCAAAAAAAAAAAAAAAAAAACACCAAAACCCACAAAAAAAAAACAGAACAAAAAAAAACAAAAAACAC
>Ga0123341_1003578_pt1 | contig 13366 bp, 7 predicted proteins | sample Turbeapinknodule_FD_89959 | JGI IMG/M metagenome (GOLD analysis project Ga0123341, IMG submission 89959) | Root nodule microbial communities of legume samples collected from Mexico - Turtle bean Mexico pink nodule | ecosystem: Host-associated > Plants > Roots > Nodule | place: Mexico: Nepantla... | reverse complement strand
TCACCAATAATTTTTTGGGAAAAATTGTATTTATCTCTTCTGAATCTTCTATTTTTTTTAAGTCAAACTTATCTTCTTCTAAATTTTAAATAAATATTCACATTTTTTTTAATAGAATGAAATTTATATTTTTATTTTATTTCACAGAAGTTACAAAAACACTTTTCTTTTGTTTTTAAGGTTTCAAACTCATATTTTGTAGGAGGCATTAAATAAGATGTGAGACTCATTATATTTTATATTTTTAATAAAATTTACTCAATGAAAAAGGGTATTGAAAGGGTGCTATATAATATTTTTTAAACATATAATTTTATTAAAATAATATGTAAATGTAAAATAAGTTGATATGTGCTACGAAATTAATTTTATATTCAAAATTTATCATAAAGATGACTTGTATTAATATGTATTTTAATTATTAGTATTTTCCCTGAAGAAATATGGGGAAATTATTTTATAACCTTATGAAATACTAGTCTTTTAAACAATAATACAAAATGTAAAACAATAAATAAATACAAATTAAACAACTATTCAAATAAAAATTGTATTAAAAATAGTGAAGAGCTTAAAACATATAAGTATGTAATTAAGAAAAGTATCATCAATTAATTAATTTTAATTCCATATATTTTCATTAAAAGTACATGGTAGTTCATTTATAATCACTAGCTGATATAATTTTTACAAAAATTACAATGTAATTTACTACAAGAATACACATAATTGGAGACAATGAGACCGTGACAACCAAAATGCAGACTATGTTATAAAAATTACAATGTAATTTAGTACAAAAATAATTGGAGACAATGAGACTGTGACAACCAAAATGCAGACTATGTTAGAGTCAGTTATAAGGATTTTAAATTGAGCAACGTCTGAAGAGAAAAAATTAGGGTAAGTATATGTTAGTTTAAGGAAGACAAGCTAGGGTCTGATAGTTGCTTATGTTGTGAAATTGGTAGGGTCTAACTAGGATTAGACCGTCTCATGCATGTATCATAGGGAAGGCTTCACCTTCACTTATGTGGTCAGTTTGTTAAGGTCTAGCTAGACAAACAATAAAATTAGTATCTAATCACTTGTTAAAGTGAACACAAATATATGTTAGTCAAGTGATTTAATTCAGTTGTAAATTTTTGTCTAACTTGATCTTTTGAATTGGAAGAGTTCAAAATAAATTAAGCGTTCAAATATGTCTATTTGATCACAGTTGTTCTAAGTTTTCTTTAAGAAAATCATTTTATGATTTATCAAACAAAACCTATTGAAAATTGTTTGTGAAAAACTATCTACTTAAGCTCACCTTTCTTAACGAACCCTCTTAAGTCAAACATTTATCATATGTCGTCTGTCAGATAAAAAAATCACGGTCTAATTTTTAATTAGAATAAATAAGAAAATATCTTGACAAATGATTAAGAGAAGTTGGTAAAGCGTGTTTAACATGACACATCAGATGAAAGATTTTTAGTCCGATTGTTTTACAAACCAAATAGTCTTTTTAGCATTATCAATAAAATGATTTATGTGATTTTTTAAAAAAATAATTAAATCATAATTCAACCCTTCTTTCTTCTGATATTTTTTTGTTTTTCACATGTATTTTCTCTCTTACTTATCTCCTTTATTTTGCATGTCATTGTCATCTGCACCAATCTAAGTAGGAGAGTTAATGTGAGAATACGAATCTAAACGTTTTTAATCAAAAAGTATCTAAAACTAAGTATTGGTTTTACATTTGTATTTATTGGTTAGGCGCAATAACTATGATATGATCACTTGGTAAAACAAACACATAAATATACTATTATAGTGATTCAATTGAGTTACAAAATGTGTGTTGAATATACTAGCAGAGTTGAGAATAAAATAAGTTTTCAAATATAACTCCTTTGATCCTACTTGGCATGAGATGTTGAGTATACACCTTTTATATCTTATTGGACAAAACTTGTTCAAAAATATTTATGAAAAAATAAATCTTTCTAATACTTTTTTAATAAATCAATTTACGTCAAACTTGTATCAAATATAATTTATTTAAACTAAAACATTATCTTAATATAGTCTTTCAAATGATATTTACAAAATATTTTAAAATTTATTGTAATTTTCTTATTTCTCACAATTTTTATTAAAAATAAAAAAAGCTCGTTAACAAATGCTCTTCCACCCGTATATATAACACCAATTTCACTTTAAAATTGGAATTTGAAAGATGTAAGTTATTTTAGGAAATAAAATCAAAATTTAATTTATCAGTTATCTTTTATTTGATATTGAATGATTTAGAACCATCATGTATGATTCATAATGTGCTTTAACATCAAAACTTTTTATGGGACCATATTCTAATTCGTTTGAAACTATCCTATGACCTTAATTTATTTTACTTTTTTCAGTCGTGGATTCATTATATAATTAATTATGTCTCATTTTAACTTTTGTAACTTGGAACTATGTTTTTGGGTGCGTTGTGTGTATCTCCCCTAAACCATTTTTTAGTGGAAAATTCTTCATGCACCTCCATATAAGAAGTAACATGATGATTTTACTCTTTTCTTCATTTTTTCCATTGAGCACATCTCTTCCTCTTCTCACTTGTAGCAACTTTCATCTCCAACTTTTATTGCTGGAGCAACCGTCCACCTTCGGTGCTACCAGTGTAACAACTTTCCACCTCAAGTTTTGTAGTGCTTACTTCTAAATTATATTCTGAATCCATAATACAAATTAATGAATTTAATGTATTTTAGATTCTAAAATTTGGAACTAGAATTGTGAATTGTAAAAATCGGAATACAAATTTATGTTTATACAATTTAGAATGCAAATTTTGTATTCCAAATTTTACAATTCGAGATTTAAAATTTTGTATTCCTAATTAGAATTCAAAATGTAAATTTTGCATTCTAAACTATAAAATTCATAATCAACAATATCAGTACGTTTAGAAATATAGGAGTAGTACAGGAAGAATTTGACAACTTGAACGTGTAAACTTGGCCCATGTTAGTTGGCACATTTTACCCGCATAAAGTCTCCCTGGCCTGTCTCACGCGTGCTCCTGCAAAACCCAATTTTTCATGACTGATATTGTTCCACATTTATCTAAAGTCATTTTGCAATTTTTTTGTTTACTTAAATAATACTCGTCCTTTTTGTTAACCACTCTTGTCTCTTTCATCTTTTCATTTACTTTATTCATAACAAACACCTATGTCTACCTGGAAAAAATATCACAATGCTTAAACCCTTTTATTACAACTTAAGTTCCATCTAACAACAACCTCAACTCAATTAACATTCCCAACTTCAGCAGTGGAATCATGGTAATTACTGGGAGAGGATAGTACATTTAACCTTTTTATCTCTATTATTGTACCTATGCCCTTGTGCAACATGAAAGTGAGTAAACTTATAAATTACAGGGTACAACCAACAAAAATCCACAAGGGACTTAGTTTGTTCATCAAGCAAAACTTTGAACAATGTTTGACCCAAAGTGTTCTCAAATTCAACTGCAGGATGAAAAATTTTAAGTTGAAAAAATCGATAAATATACCAAAATTCGTTTACATCAACAAATTAAAAAATGGGTAATCCCATCAAATGTCTAAATTAGTAACACATATTTATGCCACATTAAATAGTTTTTTAATATCTAATCATGTTAATATATAAATTAAGGGATGATTATTTATATTACTCTAAAACAAAACAAAAAAACATTAATAATATTTCTAAAAATGAGCATTAATAAATGAATTATTTAAGTAAATATTTTTATAATTAAAGTAGACATAATGTATAAAATGTGAATATTGATATTAATAAATGAAATATTGTTATTGGAGTGTTTGATATTGTGTTTTTTAACTGGACACGTGATATTTTATTCTTCTATTTTAATTATTGAATTAATATTTTTAAGTAATTGGTAAAATAAAATAAAATGAAATATTGTTATATCCCACGTATACGTACTTGTTGTGAATTCACTAAATAAAAATAAGAGTCCAATTAATTAAAATGCATGAAAAAGTATAATTTTTAAAATGATTACATATGACAAACTTATTCAAAACTCACAGTAATAATTCTAAAAAATTCAATTAGAATTATTTTATTGATTGAAAGAATAAAAATCTTTAAATTAACAAAAATAATTCTAAAAAAATCATAAAATTATAAAACCGTCGCCGAATACAGATACATATATTGTATTACTATCATGACGTGTCTTTTGCACGTGGCTCAGATGTCTGGATATGGACACGCTGTTCCTCTCAAAGATTGCCACGTCAACGACGAGACGTCATAGGTAAGAAGGTAGAATGATGTGGTAGCACCGCGAGGAATGCGAAATGCAAAGGCCAACGACGAGTTTAATTACAAGAGACGCAATAAAAGGGTGCCACGTGACCGATACGGTACCGATACACTTATTGCTTCAAACGGGTTTCGTATAAAATCCTGCACGTGTCTAAGAAGTTGAGCTGAAATCGAGAAGAGGGAAAAAGACCACGAAGAAGAAGATGGAGAAGTATCAGATCTGGTGCAGTAGAATAGCGTTGGGAGCTTTTGCGTTTGCGCTGCTGTTTCTATCGGCCTCTGCAGACGACGTCGTTGTGCTCTCGGAAGAAAACTTCGAGAAGGAAGTTGGTCTGGAGAGAGGAGCTCTCGTTGAGTTCTATGCTCCCTGGTAACTTACAATCTTCTCGATCTCTTCCCCGCTGTTTCTATTAGCTATTGCTCTTCCATTTTTTTTGAAATTATTAGGTATGGTTTTTGTTAACGGATTCCAGTGTTTTTCTTTCTTTTTTTTCGTTTCGTTCCGATCGCATGTGTTCTTTGCGTTCAACGTTTCTACTTGTCGTTTTACTTTCTATTGGTTTGTAGTTAGTTAACGATTTGTAGATGATACAACACGAAGCAGTTTTGACTTTTGATGGAATTTGGTTCCTCTAGATTCTATTAAGCATTGTCCTTCAGTTTAGTTTGTGAACTTATTTTTGAAATTAATAAATTAAATTAAATTAAATTAAAACTACTATTGGGCTTTATTTAGATTCTACTAATTTATTAATGGTTGACTATAATTAGAGGATAATATCCCCTGTAATTATATGAAATTGGTCTTTGAATCACGATTCCGTTTCTAAAATAACTTTTAAACATGATGATTAAAATTCTAATTCCAGGTGTCAGTTTTTGCCTTGTCTCACGTGCTAAATGGACACTTGTAGAAGTTGTAAACAAAGTATGAAGGTTATAGGAATGTTATAGTGTTAAACCGTAAGTTTGTGTACCTTGGTTTACGATAAAGATTATGTGTCTCAATGTGGGTTTTTTTTGGCTAAATAGAAGCTATGTAATATATATTCTTTTGATTAAATTAAAAAAAGACATATACAGGGAAGAGGAGATGGTATCTTCTTAACAGGGGGGAGGGGGCTAAAAGAAAATAGAGAAAACCGCTAATTACTATCCTTCAAAACAGGTTACACATCAATGTTCCCAAACGACATATGTTCATAAAAAACTTCATGGGTAGAAACCCTGTCCAAAACTCTGAAACAAATGGTTTTGATCAATCATTCTATGTTTAAAACTTCGTGAGAATAACCTATTCACTCTACTAATTACTGAGGGATTTCCTTATGTTATGTTGTACACTACGTTCTGAATACGATCTCTCCCTCTTTTGTCATTATAGGTGTGGACACTGCAAAAAGCTAGCTCCAGAATATGAAAAGCTTGGAAGCAGCTTCAAGAAAGCCAAATCTGTTTTAATTGGGAAGGTCAGCACCATGGTGTTTCTTTCAAAACTTTGAATATCGTTTGCATTTTTTCTGTCTTTTAATTTCTTTTGTGGTATTTTCTGATCTTCAGTCATTTTGTCTATTTATGATTGTCTGTGTGTGGTAATTTATTGATAGTCTCTCTTAGTGTGGTATGAAGCATGTTCATCTTACGTACTTCTTATCGAAGAAGTCTAAGCTAAACTTTAACATTTACTATATAATTATTCGAATTATCTTTTCTACTATATATAGATAGAGAGATAGAGAGAGACACACACACAAAATCAAAATGGATAGTCAAGATTAGATTTCAGTAAAACAATCTTAACCATTCATGTATAGTTATATATAATCAAAGATTAGTTCACCTCTCACGCCCACTATATATTCATCCAATCCTCCAGGTCAACTACCACACACACACCTATTAGTCTTAAACTATAACTAGGAGGGGTAGGAACATCCATAAAATTCTTCATACTTTGTGAATGTGCTTGTATGTTTTTATTGTTTGCCCTTTCTCAACGACAATTCAGGAACTTCATTACTCGTTAAGTTGACATTAGCTTACTTCTTAATGAACTATAGGTTGACTGTGATGAGCACAAGAGTTTGTGCAGCAAATACGGAGTCTCTGGGTACCCAACAATTCAGTGGTTTCCAAAAGGATCTCTTGAACCCAAAAAGTGAGGAGATCTTGGCTATTGGAATATAACATTCAAATGATTTTTCGTCTCATTTCATGGTTGTTTATCTTTCTATCATAACTTTTTCATTCAATACTTTATTTTGGAAAATCACCACAGGTATGAAGGGCCACGCACTGCTGAATCACTTGCTGAGTTTGTAAATACAGAAACAGGTACTGTTTAAGGTTTTTGAAACCTTGTGCTATAATATCTTTAAAGGAAAAGGCATTGTGATGTTAAGATGTCTGTGTAACTTCTTAGGAAACGTAGTATATGGAATTGGACATATCAGGAGTTAGACATCTTGCACCAGCTTTGAAAAAATGAAAGTATTTTCATGTAGGACAGACTTACAAACTCACTAACTTTTAGGTTTCATTTATACCTTAGAAGAACATTAGTGTACACACTTTCCCTAGATTTTTTTAAGCTTTTATGGTGATGTTGGAGATAGAAATCATCAATATTAGGTCTTCCCTGTGTCTTTTCTGTGCTTCTGCCTTGCAATTTATATGGGTTCCTAACCGGAAAATATGCTTACAGGAACAAATGTGAAGATTGCTACAGCTCCTTCCAATGTAGTGGTCCTAACACCTGAAAATTTTAATGAGGTTGTCTTGGATGAAACCAAAGATGTCTTGGTTGAGTTTTATGCACCATGGTACTCAGCAATAATTTTCGTTTGTTTCTATTTTTATCATTAACTCGTGCTTTGATTACATTAGTTTACATTACAGAGTATTTGAAAACTCTCATATACTGCTAGATCTAATAAATTTTACGATTCTGCTAGGTGTGGACATTGCAAAAGTCTTGCTCCCGTAAGTATATCTTTAAGGATTTCATGTTGTCAATTTAAGGTTGGGGCCTTTAATTTCTCTGAAGCCAATAATATGAAACCTAACTATGCTCTTTTTACCTTCAGACTTACGAGAAAGTTGCCACAGCATTTAAATTGGAGGAAAATGTAGTTATTGCAAATCTGGATGCTGATAAATATAGGGATCTGGCTGAAAAGTGAGTTTTATTTATCTGATCTATTTTCTAAGTTGTGTTTGTTCTGACAAATCAAACTTTAGAGGCGAGGACCAGTAGAAGTGAACTTACTTTTAGAGGTCCTAGACTGTTGGTGCTTGTTTCATAGTGCTCGTTCGCAGTTGCCTCTTTTTTCCTGTTCTAATGTGATGATATATGAATCGTTACCTGTTTAGCGAATACATTTCGGTGTAATTCAGATAGGGGGGATTTGATACGATATAGCAAGAAAAAACAGTATAGGAGCTGAAACAGATAGATGTGCTAACACTCTGCTAATGAGGTCGATACATGGCTAATGTGATTACAGTGGTTACGAAAACAAAAAACATTAAGCGAACAGTAAAGGTTGAAGACTACTACATGAATAATTGAAGTTTGCTGGACTAATATGTATGCAGGTACGATGTGAGTGGATTTCCTACCTTGAAGTTCTTCCCTAAGAGCAATAAAGCTGGTGAAGAGTACGGAGCTGGAAGAGACTTAGATGACTTTGTGGCTTTTATCAATGAGAAATCTGGAACAAGTCGAGATGGAAAAGGACAACTTACTTCCCAAGTTAGTGAATTCACATCAATGAGGAAAAGCTAGAGTTTTGTTTTGTTTTATCTTTAGGTGGGAGATGGAAGTTAAACTTGTTGCATTTGGTATTTCTGTGTAGGCTGGTATAGTAGAAAGCTTGGATGTATTGGTGAAGGAGTTTGTAGCTGCCAGCGATGAAGAGAAGAAATCCGTGTTTACCCGAATGGAAGAAGAAGTTGAGAAGCTTCAGGGTTCAGCCTCAAGGTAAATATTCTAGAAAAACATAATATTTTTAAGTGACATGCTTTTAATTATGTCATTTAGAGAATAGCTTAATTTGTATTACTGTGTTGCATATATTCTAGAAAACATCATACTCTAGAATATTACTGTATTGCATATATTCTGTAATATTTGCTCAAAATAAGAAAACTATATGAAATAATCTAATTAACCTTTTTATGATCAGTCACGGGAAGATTTACTTGAAAGCTGCCAAGAATTACTTGGTAAAAGGTTCCGATTATGCTAAGAACGAAATCCAGCGCCTACAGCGCATACTTGACAAGGTAATATTAGTATTCCTCTTCGTTAATACTTGATAAAGTAGAATCACAATTAATTTTTTCTCATTGTGAAGCTAATCCAAACATGTTATATTGTTCAATTTTCAAGTCTTCCATGAGAATCACCTTGTTTTCTCGAAATAATTGTTTTGCAATAATTAAATTTGATCGTAAAGTGAGATGAAAAATTGAAGGTATAATCGGGCTACTCACTTGCTTGTATCGATTGATTGATGCAGGCTGTTAGCCCTGCAAAGGCCGACGAGTTAACTACAAAGAAAAATATCCTGTCTACGTATGCTTGACTCAATGGTGCAATTAACTATCTTTCTCGGAATCCTGTGATATCCACCGCGACTCCTGGTGAGACTTTGATATCGACAATGCTGGGAGATATTCAACATGCAGTCTTGTAGTGCTTAATTTGAGTCTGTGTATCATCGAGACCCTATCTTGTTTGGGGGTGAAAGATTACCATTCTTCGCCCCCATCTTATTATACCTGCGCGATTTCAAATTTTGGGGGACTACTTTTGTCTTTTACCTTGACCTTCTTTAGTTATTTTGATGGTAGCCGTAAATTTTTTACGCTTATATAGCCATGTCAATTATCCATTCGATTATTCTGCTCAGTTTTCTCATAAACAATCCTCAATTATATTAAAATAAACTAACGAAATCAATATTAATAAGGTAAGGTAAAATTCCGAAGCAATACAACTATTTACTACTTGGAGCTGGGTATAGGAATGGGCTAGCAAAAATCCCATAAGATAAAAAACCATCCAACACTTTTTCGGCCAAAGCTAACACAAACAACCATCCCGCATTGGAGACGCTGGATTGACAAATCCTCCAATGTGGCAAAATTAACATTAGGAACACCCTTTGACTAAAAACCCCGCAAGCGACTTAACACAAGTCCTCATTCTTCAGTACTCTCTCTCATCAACTAGAGATTTCATATATGAGCATGATCTTTCCTCGGGATCTATGTTAGGAGCAGGGTCTTGATTAGAACCAAAAGGCAGGTCCAACGATGCAGAGGATGGTTGTGTTCTCATCTGCACAGATCTTAGAAGTGCAGCTCTTCTCAAGTCAGCTGAGTGGCATATGTCGCTTGGAGATGATGGGAAGCGACCTTCAGAATCTGACCCTCGCTGACGAGGCTGGGGGCAAGTAGCAGCGGAAACGGTGGAGCCATGAGAAGCATTTGAACTTGAGTAAGGTGCCGAAGATAATACATTCTGCGGTTTTTGGTGCCTGTGTGGAGAAGAAACTGGACTACTGGGAAGACTGTCGGGCTGGGATGAGCAACTGTGCACAGGAGTCTCACAAAACCTCAAGTCATCGGAATCTTCTGACATAGGTGAGTATTGTAAAGATATATCATCTCTGAAAATAAGTTCAACAAAAGAATTTTTTGTAAACGTTCCTAATCATTGGGTAATAAAAATAATAAATTTTAACAACAGATTACCCAGCTGTTCAAGTTTTGTGTCAAATATGTCTTTTTCAATTTTCAAACCATCAAACTAAGCAAAAGAAAATCAGATAAAAAAACAAAACAACTCTTTTTTTTCGGTCCTTAATTTTAACCTCTGAACTACACCATTAATATACTTATATTGCTTTTCTAGTTATACCCTCATAAATTTCGATTATTTTCTAGTTATTTGATTAATCTGCTAGTATTTTCTACACATGATAAGATGGAATTTTTTGTGTTGGACATGTTGAATATGTTAAATACTGCATTTATGATATAATAAACCCATATATATCTAATTGACTATGAATGATCTAAGTGCAGGCTTTTTAATAAGAACTTTATAAAGCCGTCTACGGTCATGTTTATTATAATATTTGAATATAACCATAAACTAAGATACACACCGTGTGGAAACACATGATCTTATACATTATGTACCAATTATTCAAGAATATAGGACATGAAACAACAAATATAGGGTTAGCAACAATAATGATCATACGTGATCATTTTTACGGGCGTGTACGTATACATTCGAAAATATTTTCAGTAGATTTTGAATCATATAAAGACGGGAAAATGTTTAAGGATATATACTTCAAGAGAAATCAAGCAGCATGTCTATGGACCAGATCCATTTCACAGTTTATTGATCCTGCTGGAAATCTACCAAAGAAATCTAGTCAATACCCTGCAAACTAGAGCTACTTGCTAGTTCAATCTTTGTTCCCCCCTCCACAAAATAAAAATAGCCATGCATGATTCCATGGTTTATTTGTAGTTTTTTTATTTTTTTGAACCAAAGATACGCATAGTTGAGTCTGTCCAGAGGCAAAGTAGTGAGGGGGTTTAGGGTTTAGGCAAAGTAGTGAGGGTGCGTTCGACCATGAAAATGACAAAAATTCCATGGTCTATAAGGTTATGTTTAAAGAGCACCAAGTGAAGAGAGTGATATTACCAAACTAGATATAATAGGTTTGCATGAGAGAAAATGATAAATGAATGTGTTAGTGTCCAAATGACCATTTGACTAGACACAAACAAGGGCCTTCTACCCATTTCAGGTTTGGGGTTTCTTTACCAAGAAAACAAAAATGAGAAAAATTTTAGTAATCCTATTCCTGTATTATTCTGGTACCAAAGGGCTCCTCATGCTCAACACTTAATGCACATAAACACTAGTTTGATTGACACCACCCCCGAAAAAATATATATCATAATGGCATGCACCACTACAGGTGAAAATTAATTTTCAAACTCAAGATCTGCAATTAGAGATACCAAGAGTACTATCTGCTGTATCTATCAATGGCTAAATGATGATTTTAAGAAATTTAACCGAACTCTGACATATAATGGAGAGAAGAAGAACCACAAAAGTAATAAGGAAGATGAAAACAGTATAATTTACACAAGATTTCAAAAGCCAGCCTACACTACCAAACCAAAACATGTACATTAAATGCAATAATGCAACTGACAATAATTCATATCCAGAGCAATTAGAAGTTTGCTCCTACATTACACAAGTACTATTAATATCCAACTGTTACTGCTGAAATGCATCAAAATAAACCTCAACCATAGAAATAGCTATTCATAAAACTCAAAGAGTGAATACTTCTTTCACAGAAAAGTACTTATGATGTTACCTGAAAGAGAACATGCTTTCAGACCTTGCCGGAGATTCCATGAGATTATCAGGAAGTGAATCCCCAACTGTCAATCCATTGAGACTAGATGCCATTATCTGGGCACAGAAACAATAAATGTAAGTTACTCTAATTTAATCATAATTTCATTCGACTGCAACAAAAACAAGCACGAAAATAAAATATTAAAACCGAACGGTATGAACTCAAACAAATATCTGTGACAAAATCAAGCACATGTTCTAACAAAAAATGCACCTTTTTATGTTGTGTTTTGCCATACAAAACAAGTAATACGTAATTTACAAAAAAGACGCTCGAGACAAGTCTTTCAAATCTAAAAGATACTTAAAAAAAAGCCATTTATTCATAAATTAAATCGAGATTCACAAACATATATTGAAAAAAATACAGTTAGAAAGGGCAGAAGATGAAAGCACCATGGCTGGACATTTCACAAAGATAACTGCAAAATGATTAAAAAGTCTAACTTAGTGAAAAACAGACAAAGAAAAAAACAATTAAGAAAAAGGTTAGTGTAAAAACATTAAAATAAAGGAAGAAATAATAAAACGACAAAAGGGGGAAATTAGACAATGATGTGTGTAACCTCGCTTAGGTAACGTTTGTGGGAGCGAAGATTGTCGAGGTAAACTTCCTCTTCGGGATCTCTGGTGCGCTTGGCACTGGGCGAGGATGTTGAGGGTGACCCTCCCAAATTGGAATCAGAACCCATTGTTGAGACCAACTCATCTAAACCAAGGATTTCTCTTTGGGGTGGGAAAAATGCTGAAACCCTAATTATTGAGCAGAAAAGGCTTACGCTTCGCTTTCGGTCTTCCGTCACAGTGAAACATAGCAGTATCAGAGTTGGTTTGCTTTCAAGGCCTCAGAAAAACGATCGGAGGGAAATCTAATATGTTTTCTTCGCTCCACTTTATAATCGTAGACGCGCACCTTATTCCCGACACGTGTTGCTACACACTTTTTTTTCATCAAACTCTCTTTTTATTCCCTATGTTTAGCATAATACAAATATTAATTCTCAAAGATTATTCATCGTAGACACACGTTAATATTATCTATATGATATAAAAAATCATTAAGTTTAAAGAAATCCATAAACAAATGGTATGTCTTCGAATTATCTCCGATTGAGGAAAATGTGAGAAAAAATCATCTTGTACTTCGTGATTTTGCATTCAATTTAATATACACTTAACACAATTAGTTTAACAAAGCAAATTAATAAAAATAATTTGATATATTAGAATAACATTTTTACCTTAAATTCCAATAACTAACAGAAACAGAAGCTCGATTGTGTTTGTTTATCCGCATTTTTCTCATTTACTTCACTTTTACGATGATAAAAATTTAACATATATACAGAAAAAAAAATTGTGAATCGAAATTGAAAAGAAAAAAATTGATTGTAAATAGTTATTGAAAATGAATGTTATTTTATTTGATATGAAAATGTGTAAGAGTATACTATCTTTTTATTCTTTATTTTATGTGATATGAAAATGTGTAAGAGTATTTTGTTTTTCTCTTGTTGTTTTAAAATAATGAATTAAGAAAAGAATGAGGAG
>Ga0123341_1003577_pt1 | contig 13368 bp, 9 predicted proteins | sample Turbeapinknodule_FD_89959 | JGI IMG/M metagenome (GOLD analysis project Ga0123341, IMG submission 89959) | Root nodule microbial communities of legume samples collected from Mexico - Turtle bean Mexico pink nodule | ecosystem: Host-associated > Plants > Roots > Nodule | place: Mexico: Nepantla... | reverse complement strand
TATCATTATTATTTTTTCAAGTACCAATTTAGAAACTAGTAGTAGTGTGTTATAATTTTCATTATCTAGTATAATAATTAAAATAGTTAATCAATTGTTTATTTTCAATTTTTAATTAAATAATATAATGAGCTTTAAAGTAAAAATGGAACATATGCATATAATCATATGACTATATTTTATTTTTTACTTTACTAGTAAATAGTTTAAATCTTAAGTGAATTGTTATTGTTTTATTTAATTTTTACTTTTATTTTCTTTTATTATTACATCTAATTTTTAATTTTATTTCTTATTTATTGTAGATCTACTTGCAAGAATGATGTCAATCGATTTAATTTACTAATATGATAATGAATGTAATATTATAATTTTTTATCATTATTATTTTTTCAAGTACCAATTTAGAAACTAGTAGTAGTGTGTTATAATTTTCATTCTCTAGTTTGCTTGTGCCACTGAAATAAAATTGTACTCCTAAGATCCAATCATGTGGCCTAACACAATTGGTGGCTAAGGAGAAGGAACCTCTGAAGGTTCAGTTTGGCCCACATGCTAATCATATCAATTTTGGGGTGCTCAATCTTACCCTCAACCCCTCTTTTGCTTCTTGCAACTTCAAAAATCTAAAGCACTTATTCTTCCAAGTTCAACATGATATTATAGTGACATGGTGACACAAAACAACTAGCTTCTTTTTGGCTTATTATAAGCCCATACCATTCTCAAACTCCCTATATATTTCCCACACTTCTCACTGATTCTCCACAGAAAGACACAATGGGCAAACCAAGCACCCCCAGTGTCCTTCTTCTATCCCTTCTCACTCTTTCACTCTTTGTGGCTGAAACCTCTGCAAATAGGCAACTTCAAGCTCTTAACAAACTGCAAAAGTCCAAGTTTTTGAGAGAAAATTCAGAAAGTGGTAGGAGTGAGTTTGAGGTTGAGGAGGTTGTTGTTGATGGCATTGTTGATTCTCAAGAGGGTCTGAAAGAGAAAGATAGAATTGGAAGGCTTCCAGGGCAACCCCAAGTGAGTTTTTCTCAGTATGGAGGGTATGTGACTGTGGATAAAAGTGCTGGTCGTGCCTTCTATTATTACTTTGTTGAAGCTCAACGTTCTAAACATACACTCCCTCTTCTTCTTTGGCTCAATGGAGGTAAGCAACACCAATCTTAGATCTGATTCTTTGTTGCTCACTAGTTTTCACTCATGAAGTGTGTTATGCACTCAAACATGAAAGCTCTGTTAATTTTGTATGTTACACCCTTTAGTCTAAGGTATCAAGGAAGCTTAGACACACTTATTAAATGATGTTCTGTCTGACAGACACACATCGGACACTGACACTGATACGTGTATGACATGTGTTTTTGAAGTGTCTAATTCAAAAAGTACTTTTTAATCTTTGATAATTTTAACACAGTTTCAACACAACTTAAAAAAAAACAAATACAACTTAAAAAAAAAACAAATACAGTAATTTATTAAAAACACAAATTTATTGTATAAGTTTTTATCATGATTATAAAAATAAAGAACTAATTATTTTAAATCAACTATCAAAATTATATTTATTCACGCAAATCTTAATAGTCAATTTATATAATTTATAATAATATGATATATAAATTCGTATATTTGTGTCTTACATTTTAAAAATTACACATGTAAAAATAATGTTTATTTCGTGTTCGTGTGAATGTTAAATAGAGTATAAGTGTGTGTGAGTGATTGTGTATACAAGCATGCACATGTAAATGTCTTTCTGCCTCCAATTCATGCTATTTTAAGGAACACATCAGTTTGCATTCAAACAAAAAATGCCAAACAAAATTCAGAAGAATCTGGTTTAAGATGCTTGCTAAATTCATCCTACAAAAACTTTTCCCTCCATCACTCCCTTTTTTCTTTGCAATGAGTGTTTTCTGTGCCTTTCTTGTCAACAAATTATTGATTTTATTGAAAGTGATGTATATGAGTCAATTAAGATGACTATACCAATTGCTCCAAATGTGCCAGCAACCCTACATCAAAATACTTATAACCACACACAATATAAAAACTTCATTATTTGGAAGTTACTTTGAGCCCACTTAATTTAAGATCACGTGAACTCATTCAACAAAACATCAATATCCTTCATCACTATATATCTATATTTATAGTAGTAGTCCAAACCAAACCGAATAACAGGTAACACAATAACAGATAACACGATAGATACACATTATAAATTTGTATTAAAATTTAATTTTATAAAACTGACTTATCAAATAAAATTTACAGTCTCTCTCTTATATGTAGGACATATTCTATTATATAGTAGGACATATTTTTATCAGTCTCTCTTATATGTAGGAGATATTCTATTATATACTAGGACATATTTTTATCTTTATACCATGAAATGATTTTATCTATAGTCGATACTTTAAAGTTATCTAAAATTATCTTTTAAATGAAATTATCATAGTTAATTGTTTTACACGACTCCTATGTTCTTTACAATTAGATGAATTGTTATGTAAACATTAATTAGGTTATTGAACTGTTTAAATCAATGTGCCGACAAAAATTATTGTTAATGAACAGTTCGTGGAGAGAGAGAGAGATCTGAACTGTCATAATTATTCTATTCACTAATTATATCATTCTGATAATAAATGGTTAATATTTCTCAGTGATGATCCATCATAAACAAGTGGATTCCTTGATACAAGCTATTCAAATCCCATAATTCAAGCTTCTAGACGATTTTTGCATTTATTGTAACCATATTAAAAACTAGCCCTACAATGATTTTTTTAGTAACATAAATATTTATTGGCTTTAAGTATAAACTAACTTAACTAGTTAAATATTTATTTATTTTCTCATTAGAAAAATGCCAAAAAAATATTTGTTTTTCCGAAAAACTAAATTTTGAATATAAGTCAAATCCTGTTTTTGATACGAAATTTAAAATGGTAATTTCCACTTAAAAAGTATAATACCAATTTATACAAGTTAAACTATGAATAAAGTTAATTTGATACAGTAAATAATAAAAACAATTATTTAATAATTATTTTTTTAGAGTAAAATGTTATATTATATTAAAATAATAACTCATTTAAGTGTGAAGTGAGTGTAATCCATAAATATATTACTCTTAAATTATTATTATTATATATATATATATATATATTATTGTTTTTAGAACCCATTTGCTTGTTTAGATGGTGGGGTAACATCATGCTATTTTTTTTATGTGCTGATAACAAAATTAAAAAAAAAATGCTTTTTTGTATGTACAACAAGCATGAGTATAAAGAAGCCAATAAGAAAATAAATTAGCCTAATTGCATATTATTTTGGTTTAATTCTTTATGATTGAACTTTTCAGGTCCTGGATGTTCATCTCTTGCCTATGGAGCAATGCAGGAACTTGGACCCTTTAGAGTAAACAGTGATGGCAAAACACTACACACAAATGTGTTTTCATGGAACAGAGGTATACCAAAATCAAACTTCTCTTCAAGAGTGTAACATAAAGTGATGGTTATTATGAAGTTAACTTTAAGTCTAACACAACCTCATAAATCAGTTTAAAATGAGATTTATACCCACTTATCACTTATCACTTATCACTTGTGTACTATGAAATGTTCTAATATCTAAAAGTTTATTTTACGTCATAATAATTTATCTCACTTGTGGCTTAATTGGATTTTGAAGTTGCCAATGTTTTGTTCCTGGAGTCACCTACTGGAGTAGGGTTTTCCTATTCAAACAAATCAACAGATTATGACACCAATGGAGATAGGAAAACAGCTGCAGATAATTATTTGTTCTTGGTGAATTGGTTGGAGAGATTTCCAGAGTATAAAAACAGAGATTTCTTCATTGCTGGAGAGAGCTATGCTGGCCATTATGTGCCTCAACTTGCACATACCATTCTTTATCATAACAAAAGACCAAATAAAGCAATCATCAACTTCAAAGGAATCTTGGTATATGCATTATTCCTCCCTTTTGTTTTTCAAATGCAAATAGTTGTTAATTGACCTGTGTGTTAATTAGGTCTAGAATATAATTGATGAGTCCTATATCTCACTTTAGTCATAGTTTTGTTGAATAGCCTTTTTCTAAATTCTTGTTACTTTCATGATGGTGAAGAAGGGTTTGGGATTAGTTGGGTTCAAAAGGTACTTTGGGTCTGGACCAACCCACTTCTCCTTGGTGGGTTTAAGTTTATGACTCCTGAATGGATTGAAACTATTGAAACCACTCTAAATAGTTGGTATAATGATGAATTTAGAAATAAATATATAAAATATAAGTTTGAATATTAAAATAATAGTTATAATGGAATTGTATAAAAAATTTAAGTTGTGAATGTATCATTATCCATTAAATTTATATTGCATACTTTTTTAAGATAATGTTATCTCAATCAAGAATCCCATAATTAATTTATAAAGTTTATTCTTAGTGGAGTGAGGAGAAGATATGATTAGTGGTCCCTTAAGGCCTGACTCAGGATGGGTGGTGGTGACACTTTGTGGATTGGTCACTCAGGGCAGAGCCATTATTTGGTTCACTATGCCACCATAGCTACCATTTCTTGAAAAATGAAATATATACAATCTTAAAGTCACATAAAAAAAAGTAAAGATAAAAAATTACATTTGTGGTATCATAGCTGAGTTGGGTCTGAATAATTTTTAGACTCATGCCAATAGGAATAAAGTAGATATAAGAACAAAATAATACATGATGATTTCTTGAGAAAACTATGATATGTTATTATGTTTGTTGAGAAATTGTTATTAGAATAATAGAAGAAGGCTAACATATAAGTGTTTTTTGACATTTACAGATTGGGAATGCAGTGATAAACCAAGAAACTGACTCTCAAGGACTGTATGATTATCTTGCTACCCATGCAATCATCTCAGATAAAGCAGCTTTTGTCAATAATGCTTGCGAGTCCTCACCAAAGATTCAGAAAAGTGAGTGCGAAGCAGCAGAAGAAGAAGTTGAGAATAATATTGAATACATTGATTTATACAATATTTATGCTCCAATCTGCAATAGTACCGAACTCACACCCCGCCCAAAACAATATTCTGTAAGAATTCAATTTCACTCTTTTTTTCTTTCAAGAAATAGCATCGTTAAGATCAATTATCGTCGTATTCGAGGTATTGTCCACTTTGAAAGTTTGTGTTCTGTGATGGTTTTGTCCTTAAAAGACATTTTGACGGGTTGAGGGAAGAGAGAGTATATAAACCGTTATTGGCGTTGACTCTTCAGCGATGTGAAACTATATTGATGGTACCGGAACAAACCCCACAGTCGATATCTAAGGGGAGTGGATTCCCCCTAGTTGAAGGGCTTGGGACACATTTTCATTTCCACAAACAACGCCAATATAGTCCAACATCGCTCAGCTCAAGAGTCAAGGCTAAAAACAGTTTATATACTCATCCTCCCTCAACCAACCAAAGTACTTTTTAAGGACAAAATCGTGACGGAGCATTAACTTCCAAAGCAGACAATACCTCAAATACAATAATTGACACTAGTGATATTATCTCTTGGATTTGAGGTTGGAACATGATGCATGAAGTTCACTATAATAGATTCCATTTGTATTTGCAGATTGTGACTGATCCATGTAGCGAATATTATGTGCAAGCATATATGAATAGAAAAGATGTTCAAGAGGCTCTCCATGCCAATGTCACCAATCTCAAATATGACTGGGAACCCTGCAGCGACGTCATTACTAAGTGGGTAGATGGTGCTTCCACAGTTCTTCCAATTTTACACGAACTACTCAACAATAGCCTCAGGGTTTGGATTTTCAGGTAAGATCTTCATGCACCCTTCACATAGTTTTTCTTAAAACTTGCAATTAACTAATCCTATATCTTCTAGTAACTAATTTTCCATGTTGGTACAGTGGTGACACAGATGGAAGGGTTCCCATCACTTCAACCAAGTATTCCATTAAGAAGATGGAGCTTCCCGTTAAAACTGTTTGGCACCCTTGGTTTTCTCATGGAGAGGTAATATAGAAAGAGTTAGTTACACACCCATAATATTTATTAAGAAGTGAATTTTCATTCTTATAAAATCGATTTATATGATAAGATTTTGTATCCAATTATTTGTTGTCGATGTGTAATTTTCTACACATGTTCTCACATCGAGACTGCAACTCATGTGTTAGTCTATGAATTCATCCTAAATCGGGATCTTTTGACTCAACTTTATCTGAGATTTGCTTAGGGAGCAACTCCATTTTTCACCTTGAATTCGTCAAAATGTGAAGAATTTCTTACTTTTCATGAAAGATTAGATCCACTAACTGGAAGTTTATGGCTGACTAATATTATACACCATCATCTAGTTATTGTAATTCTTTTCTTGATAGTGAGTCACATGTATATGACCAACTAGGTTGGTCATACTATAAAAGACATTTTAGAGACACATAAAGAATCCATTTACAGGCCATGGTCATAAAAGTCTATAAAAGATCCTACCCAACGTCATGACATGCTGAATTGATAAACCCAATATACTATTGATAGAATATATTCTAAATATTTATGATACCATATTAAAAAGTAAACTTTAAACTTAACTCAACTTTACAAAATCGATTTTATCTTTTTTTAATCCGTCTAAACGCATTAGAGCTAATGACTCGTATTGCATTGAAAGAATAATGATGAAGCGTGGTAGCTGCTTTAATATTTTTAATCATACTTTCATATCATAAGAAAGCATTTTGAAAAGAACTCTGGTGTGACACAGGTTGGTGGCTATGCAGAAGTATACAAGGGAGGCTTAACATTAGCCACAGTGAGGGAAGCAGGGCATCAAGTGCCAAGTTACCAACCCGCAAGGGCCCTAACTTTGATCAAATATTTCTTAGACGGCACTCCTCTTCCAGGTCCTCCCAAAAGAAAGGCCTAGTTTATTGGAATTCCATTGTAGCAATGTTTAATTTGAAGGGAAATAAATTCAATTATAGTTGGGTTTCTTGGAGTCTATTTTTGTTGGCAATCTTTCATTGGTGAGAATCTTGTAAGGTTGTAAATATCATTATGAGTTCAAGGCAAAAGTTGAACATGGCAGGATGTAAATGGTGCAACCTCTCCATCCTTCAAACTTCATTGCACTAAAAGAAAAAGAAAGTGTATTTATTTCAGCATGTGATAAATGAAAAGACTACACTAGTCAACTTTGTGAAGAGATTATACGACTATTGCTAGGATTCTTCTGAGATTAGATACGAAATCTGAAAGATAATCTCATATTCGAAAAAAGGCTAATTGTGTAATCCAGAAACTAATTGTGTATCTGAAAAAAGGCTTCCGAATTACATAATCCAGAAGCTAATTACGAATTTGAAAAAAAAAACTTTTGAATTACGTAATCCAAAATACTACAGAAGGTTGGAATACCAAAAATTTATGGAGGTGAGAGAAGAACATATGAAGGTGCAAGAAGAAACAGTCAAAGTCTCACTTAAATTTCAAATAATAAAAAAAGAGATAGAGCAAAGTAAAATTTAAAAAACAAAGATGAAACAAACATGATGTTGATGTATAGCCTCCACCCTTACAGCCAAAAGCTGGTGAATAACATAATAGTCATCATAATGGTGTTGTAAAATAAGAAAATCACAATGGTTAGCAACGTGTTAAGAAATTACCGACTGTTAAAGGCATAATAAACTCGAATTGCTGGCATTGATGAATATACAGTTACTACATGAAATCAGTTTTGTACATTTTAACAAGGTTTGGCAGTATGGTGTACTAAAACCTTAGGTAAAAAAATCATAGAAATTGCAGATTAGTTAGTTTATGTACAATTGAGTGATTGTTAAATTTCAACACAGTCGTCATCCTCATCTTCCATCTCCCTGTCCCAATCCAATGACAACGAGGTGGCTGATTTCATCAACTCTGTGAGCCCAGTGAGATCCTCTAGGTAAGTAGGATGATTAATTGCTTGAAGTATGAACTCCATTCCTTTGTTTCGATATTCTGATACAACCTGAATTGAATGGTTGCAATTTAATAAAAGAAAATGATAGTTTAACAACTCATGGAGGTGTATACAACCCTTGATGTGATGAGTTTAGAAATAAATATATATAATAAAGGATAAAATGTTGATGATGTCATACAACATACCCTCACAAACATCCATTAAACTTTGAAGCATGCACCTATCCAAATGAGAGGACAACAAGCACTAGTACTATACTAGTAATCATGTTCCAGCATATTGATCATTTGAGAGTTTGTCAGTTAAATTACACAAAATATTTCAATAATTGGAACTAATAATTTTGATGATTACAATCTCAAATCCACCCTCCATTTGTCTAATTCCCTTTTCCATTTCCATATTCCACTTTTTCCTCTATGTAACTTTGCACTGATTGAATCTGACTAATGCTAATGGTTTTAAACTAAACCAGCTATTAAGCTTGAAGAAATTTGAGAAAAGACCTTGGTCTAAATAATTCTTCTTTTAACTTTTAACAATTCAAATTTACTTAAACTAAAGTTAAGCACTAAATCTTGTTAGCAAAGTTTCATGCCCAGGTTATAGGCACCACATCCTAATCACTGGAGGTAATGGAAAGCATACAAAACCTATTAATTGCAGAAGAAGCATTATCAAATAACTACTAGACTTACTGTATGACTACAGGCAGTGCAGCTGGAGGAGGAGTAACCGATAAGGGTCATTTGAGAAAACTGAGAAAGGGAGCCGCGAATCTGATGAGGTAAAATTCCGAGAGGTTGCTCGGTAGCTCGGTCGACGGCATTGTTAATGTCCCCTACTGCAAATATCCTGTAAAGGCATAGTTGATATCTGAGTTTCGTGATGGATAAATAAAGCAAAACAATTGGGATTATTCCCTCTTTGGCTCTCTATTGTAATGCTTCAAAATTCTTCTTGTATATAAAAAAAATGTTTTCTGAATTACCCTTGAGGATGATGCAAAATTCCGATCAGAAGTTCGGCTGCAAGGGCCGACGCAATAGGAGCCAGCCCTGGTCGGGTCACCGTACATTGTTGGTCCAAAGTGCGGTTGGATGTTGACTGAAGAAAACCATCATGAATTAAACCATCATGAATTAGTTATAATACATTTAGTTTACATTAGTTCAAATATCACACACAATGCAGCAGGAAAATTACATCGGTTGGTGCAACAACATCACTGCAGAAATAACAGCCCAATCTATGCTTTCCATTTGCATCATTTACTGGCTTATCAACACAAGAAGAATTAACAATTTCAGCATTGAAGTTGTGGGCAGGACTTAAAGGACCAGCTCCATGGCGCATAACCAAGAAACTATCAAACCCTAGTGCAGCAGTAATGGTAATCTGCAAGTTGAGGAATAAAAAGATACAGAAGCATATTAGTTAAGGATACTGAATCAAACAACAGATTGGATAATGATCACAACATACGCTTCATTTTAAAATGTGAATCGTGTGTTAAGCATTGATATCATTAGTTAAATACAACCTAAACTCTAAACTTTAAACCCTAAACTGATACAACCTTGTTAGTATTGGCACAAAGAAGTGTTGGGAGCCATCGACTTTCCCTGGTATCAGTCAACAAAAAAACTGAATCGTGAGCCTCGATTAAATCTCGCAACCTTTTACAATCTTCAAGTACACTATCGTGTTCCTGACTGTGTATGGGATGTCCAGGCATTGGTATAGCCATAACAATTCCTTCTGCATCCTGAAAAAAAAAAACAAAATGCATGTAGTTTAAGGGAAGAATAGGATTATCAGATTTAGTAATTTAGCATCAAATGAAGTGTTATGGGTTAATAATTTACCACAGCTGGAAAAATCCGTTTGAGACTTTCCACAGCAGCTGTTGCTTTAAATTCGCCACCATTAAGACAGTCGTCCAAAGTATAAAGAGACTGCCTCAATGGGTTAGACATAGCCACCCTGCCATTGTCAACTAAAGTGATTTTTCGAACACCCCATGCCTGCAAGAGAACGATTTTTCGGTTATCACAAATTAAACCATAAACCCTCACCATAAGCATGACAATAGGATTTGTTCAACACTCACCATAAGCATGCGTGCGACCTGGCATCCAAGTGTGCCAGCTCCAAGGAGAAGACACTTCATGGAAGATAAGGCATTCAAGTCTAGAGAAGGCAAAGCACGCCACCTCATGAGCTTTAAATTCAAATCTGCAGCAGATATGGCCAATCTGAATGAAAAAAGAAATTAAAACCAATAATACAAAACAAAACGATAGAAATACACAAAAAATAAGAAGGCATTTTAGGAATGTAAAGAAGGAACAAGTGCGAGGGAAAGAGAAGAGAGATCAGGGAGAAAAATGCAGGCATTAACCTGGTTGGATCCATGGACTGTGCAAGACTTATACACCTAGAAGATTTTCTACCCTTATTAAGTTCCCATCCAACTGCACTAGGCACCGTGTCTTTCCACCCTATTTAGTTACTTCTTCCGAGTTAGAAACCGAACAAAAAAAATACAAAGGCATATCAATAAGCAATTAGTAGTTACACAATACACTATCAATGAAACTTTACCTTGTGGAACTGTTATCAATGCTTCACCAACGAGAGACAACTTCATATCTGCAAAACCACGGTTCTCTCTGTAGCAGAAAAATTGAACTGAGTTGATATTCCACCTCACAGAAATAAGTGCTAAGAAGTTGCGGAGAGGCCATCCAGGATTATTTGGGAGATGACATGGATCATAAAATCCAAAAAGGATCTGCCAATAGAAACTGGTAAATTTCATGAAAGGACATCTATGGTTTCACATTCAAAAAGAACTTTTACAAAGACTACATTTAACTATGCCTTCATTACCCTTTCGATCCTTCTAGTTTGGCTTGTATGCAATTTTGGTTCCCCAATTTTCATGCTAATGTACTCCCACTATTTATAAAACTAAGAAAATTTGGTCCCCTAGGCAACTCTATTCTACCTAAAATCATCATACTCTCCTTTTTTTACTTTAAGATCATTACAAATTGAATCAGTTAAATCATCTTGTAATCAAACTTATCAACCAAACACTGCATTACACCAAAAATATAAAAATTTGCAAACAAAAACTTATCTTCATACTATAATCTTGTATCTTAAAAAATCATTTAAGTTTTACAAGTTCAACCACATTTCTTACTTCTAAACTATTAAAAACATTTCATATAAAAAGCCTTCATAAACACCCCAAATATTAAGATAAATAGTAACCTAACAATACGAGTTTTTAAAATAGAAGAAAATCACCAAGGAGACTAAATTTTCTTAACTTCAAAATTATAGACTTGATTACCTCAAAAACAAAATTGGGGGTCTAAAGTTGGGCGATGTCCAAACTAGAAGAACCAAAAATCAATTAAACTTTTAATTATCTATTATAACCGGTGTTGAAGTAGGAGACCTTGTTAGCATTGCCTTGACAAGCTTCCCAGTCCTTCAGAAGCCTGACAGTAGCACATGACTTTTGATCTATGGTGACTAAAAAGAATGGAACATCTGCCACATTTTTTTATTATTAGGCAAAGCTCACCAAGTTAAAAAAGAAATGACAGAATGGATTAATTAGGTTACTTCCATGCGCTTTTTAAGGAAATTAAGAAATTTATACCTGATGTTGATTTTGAGCTTCGCCACTCGTTACAGGCCGCAGAGAGAGATTCAGCCTAGCATTCCACAAAACAAAGAAAGTTAAAATCAACAAACATAAAGTTATAATCAAACAAATGAGTTGGGTTGAGAATAATGAAACACAGATTACCTCAGCTATGCTGAACCACTGAGAAGCTGGCTTCAGATTAACCACAGTTGCAGGAGGATCAAGCATGAGAGCAGGGAAAGCAAACCAGTAGTTGAAAGTCCACTTTTTCAGGTCAGCAAAAGAAATAACCAGGAATCTCCCAAGTACGGAACAGTCCTCCACAGCTTTTCCAGTTAGGATATCATCCCATATCTAATTTAACAACAGCAGAAGGACAAACTCAAGTGATATAAAAACATTTCAATTCAATTTATATTCTCTAACTGACTGAAAAACTGTGTCTACCTTTGCTGCCTCTTTCTTCAAGAGCTCATGCTTATCAAGTGCATGGAAGCTCTCCACAGTATTTGTATTGTAAAGCATCCCCGGAACAGAGCACTTGTTCCGATTGCCGCGGCTCGGTTCAGGAATTAACGATGCCTCGCTCAATTCAGAAGGTAAAGACTCAGATAAAAGAGTTAAAGGATTTGATACTTGAGTGTGAGAGCAAGGTGCATAAAAGCCTGCAATCAAGAAGGGCATTGTAAGATGAATGAACCTAATGCATACAATTCATGAAACGTCACATTCACATTTCAGATTTTTGTTGAAGAAACTGATAAATACAAAATATGCATATTCTTTCACAATCTTCTAGAAACAAAGACAAAAATAACTATGTTGACGTGTAAAGATTAGAGTAAAGAGATGAACCGAATATATGAATTGGAGAATCGTCTATGCCAAGCTTGTTAAGCTTCAAAGAAGACAATCGGTGCCAAAAACCCTCGTCGACGGAGCTCTGCATCGGTGCGAATTGCAGCAAAGGCTCCATAGTTTGATCGGAGATCTGTCGCTTCGTTGGTCCCACTTCAACGATTTTCTAACAGATTTCAATTCTTCAATTTTCAGCAGAACTCTTGTTGGTGGTTCTGTTCAAGGATTCAATGGCGTCAAGAAAGAAACTTGGTCCATAGTTTTTTTTTTCTGTTGATTCTTTCTGCACCAGATGGATTCAGATTTGCACCTAATACTATGAAAAGTCTCTTTTGCCCTTAATTAATTTATTTTAAAATGTAAAAATTGGATTATGTATACATAAATTTAAAACTAAAAAAAAATAATATTAACACTAACAGAAATATAATTTATAAATTATCTAAATAAATGTAGCAAACATAATAGATATATTTCCAAATGTCATGCTAAAGGAATTTTAAATATCATGCAATATAGTCTTGTCTCTTTTATTTAATTACAATAAAAAATATATATTAAACAAATTTATATTTATAACATAATTATTTAATTGTAAATCACTAATTTTGATTTGTTGTTATGATATAAAAGTAAAAGAAAGGAACATAAATAATAAGTTTTTGAATAGAAAAAAGTTGTATTTTTTTCAATAAATTTTGGTAACTTTTTTTTTTAATACTAATATATGTAAAAATCAGTTATCTTGTTCAAATTTCAAATGTAACGGTTTATTATAGGTTGAACTCTTCTTAACACGTGAAGCAATTTTTTTTTTTCAT